>OCTX012252288.1_pt1 | contig 25397 bp, 36 predicted proteins | sample 1539691 | NCBI WGS metagenome assembly OCTX01 (sample SAMN02144231, study PRJEB22623) | gut metagenome | biome: sheep rumen | host: Ovis aries | place: New Zealand
CCATCCCCTGCCGCACCAGTTCGGCGTCGATGCGCGTCACCTCCACGTCCCACTCCTCGCCGTCATCGTCCTTGCGGTGCAGCGTCTCGTTCTTCAGCAGCGGGTTCGTCTCGGGGTGCCACAGCAGGTTGTATGCCGTCAGCGGCTTTGGCTGGAAGTCGGGCTTGTCGCGCTCGTAGTCGCGTGGCAGCGTCACGGCGCCGTCGGTGCCCGCGATGGGTATGTGGCTGGCCATCTCCGTGAGGTTGTGCGTCAGATTCGCGTGGAACAGCTCGTCGTCCTCATAGTCCGTCACGTGAACGTCTGTCAGGTCGGCATCGGGAAAGTGCTCGCGCACCTCTGCCAACGTCTTCAACTCGCGTGTCTGTCCGTTGTCGCGGACGAACACCCCCGTGCCACGGTGCCTCACCGGGCGCTGGGACTTGATGTATAGGTCTAAACTCATAATCGTCTGTCTTAATTTGTTTAATTCGTTCAATTCGTAGTCGTTATCTCCGATGCTGTGGATGCACATTCTCCGGGTCACGCTCGAACAGCTTACCGTCGGTGCAGTGGGCTATCGAGGGTTCTGCCTCGAAGCTGGTGATATACCGCAGGTAGCGGCTGCACTGTGCGCGACTGGGACAGTGTTCACCTCGACATAAATCATTCGCCTTTGCCATTGCCGTGTCCTCCCTTGATGATGATGGTTTTAAACTCGCGCTCAATGAGTGCTTTGACGGGATAGAGCGCACGTCGCTCCTGCAGGCCAGCCTGACAGATGGTGCGGTAGATGGTCAGCACATCGTCATCGGTAGCCCTCAGTTCCAGTTCCCCTTGCGGGTTCTTTCCGAAATGAATCATAGTCTTAATGTTTTTATTTAATTCGTAAATCTTGTCATATCGTCACGCCGTCGCCGCCTGCCATGTTGTACCAGATGACGATGCGGGTGTCGGCATCGAGGTGTTGCTGGGCGATGGCTTTCACACGGCTCGCAGCATCGTCGGCGGTCAGCAGGTCGAACACGTCCTTGCGGTCGGTCGAGAAGCGCACCTTGCGCTGGTAGCCGTTCACGTCGCCGATGTATAGCCGGTCGGCATCCAGTCCGAACGCGCTGCGTATCGCCTCCATGCAGGGTGTGCTCCTTTCCTCAGCCCACCGCCGCCACTGGTCGGCCTCGCTGTCGGCATTCTTCTGCCGCAACTCCTCGCGCTCCTTCAGGAAGGTCTCTATCGCCCCCATCACCGTGATAGGGTCAACGGAGCCGTAGAAGCGTCCGTAGCGGCCTGTCTTGAAGCGGTGGAAGAAGAGCAGCAGCTCCGTCACCTTCAGCTGCGGGTACTCCACGGCGATGGTGCGTGCCAGCATCTCCTGCTGCTGTTCGGTCAGGTTCTTCGCCCCCGTGAACACCGAGAGGTCGTAGAGCTGCGGCACCAGCCACTCCACGTCATAGTCCTTGCCGTAAGCACGGCGCACCTCCTCCAGTGTGGGATAGTTGTCACCCACCGCCCTTTCGGGCATACGGGCAAAGCTGGCCTGTGCCGACGGACTGACCACCGCCCCGAAGTGCTGGGCGTCGCCGTACTTAGAACGGATCGCCATCGGAGTCTGTGCCGTCGGAGCCTTCGGCTTCACGGCTGGCACGGAGGCGGCTGATGATGCGGACTGACTGCTGGAGCATTCCGTCATCGCCCTCTGTATGGCCTCCCTGACTGCGGGCAGCGCCGCGCTGATTGTTTCTACTTCCTTCATATCCTTTATTATTATTATTCGTCCTTACTGCCAGCGTACCAATGAGCTTGCCGTCACGGTAGGCCACATACCCCTCCTGCGTCACAGTCGGCTCACCGTTCTTGCGGCGATACCCCTCCAGGGAGCGCAGCCTTGCCCGCCAGTCGTAGAGGGGCTGCCCACCTCGGATGGTCCACCCGCTCATACACCCCTCGTCGTAGAACTGCTCGGCAGTAATATGCCTGAACGGGTCGCCCCCCTCGCCACGCTGTTGCATGTAGTCCTGTATCTCCCGCAGCGTCGGCGGCTGGTCGGCAACGGGTATTTTTTGCCCGTCAGAGCCATTCTTGGGGCTGTCAGCGCGTTTTTGTGCGTCAGACGATAAATTACCCGTCCCCGACTTTTTCTCGCGCTCAGAAGCCCCGTTTTCGTCATTCGGGGATTTTTCCTGCGTTTTAGACTTAACGGGTGTTACACCCCCCTGCACCCCCTTATTACCTATACTATTACTATTATTACTCATATTCTCAACGCTCAAAGCGCGCGTAGCGCCCGCGTGAGAAACACGTACTTTTTTCTGTACTTTTTTTGTACCTAAATCGGTACGTTTTTCTGCACCATTATTTGCACCGTTATTTTGTATAAAATCATCGTCGCCTCTAAGCGCCATTGACCCGCTCGTCGGGTCGTCGAGAATGGTGCCAATGGGGTCGCCGTCGTTGTCCAAATCAGGCAGTTCAAAACCATTGTCCTTGAACATACGAGGCTGCACCAGCATATCGCCCTCGACGGTCACGATGCCATACTTATAAAGCTCCTGCAGACCAGCCAGGATAGCGGCCTGTTTCCACGGCAAATCGTTCTTCGACAGCATAGCGGCAAAATACTGCAAACGCTCGTATTTATCGGCAGTTGCAAGGCATTGCTGCGTCTTAGAGCGCTTCCATGTGGGGTGCAGTTCCCAGTCGCTGATACGGTAGGCGCCAGGGGTGGGCGGCTCGTTCAGTCGGCAGAGCAAAAAGAGGTACACTCCAGCCGCCGATTCCGACAGGGCGCGGCATCGTGGCGACGATAATATGTCGCGGGTGAACAGCTGGATATAAGGGTTACGTTTTCGTCCCATAATACATTATCTATTATATACTGTTACTGATGATTCATCTGTGTCAAATCCTGTGCAGAATGCCGTGCAAAATCGGCGATAGGTTTGCGTTTAGGTTTGGGGATAGGTTTGCACATAGTTTGATGCGTAGTTTCGTGCATAGTTTGTGCATTTCTACGTGCAATACTACGCACGCTTTTCAGCACAAAAGTCGTGCATTTCTGCGTGCAGGATTGGGGATAGCCCACTGATTGCACCCCACATGAGGGCGCAAAGCGCAGTTTTCCGTTGAGAGTATAAATCATTGTCATATCGCCTATTTGTTGTGAGCAAAGGTAGGAAAAGTTGTTTTTAGCAAGCGGACAACTTTTCTCACCCCTTGCGTTTCATTTCTTCTATTTCTCGTCGTGCATCGTTACGCGCCTCGGACAGTTCACGGATAGATTTCTTCGCCTCGCCACGGGTGCGGAAGATGTCTTCGTCGTAGTCCTCGACGGCGGCAATGGTAGCATCAAACGGCAGGTCTGACGATACCCACAGCTCACGCAACTGCTGCAGTCCGTAGGCAATGTTACGTTCCTCGTCGCTGTCCAACTTATAGCCGTCACAGTCGGGAGCCATTAGCAGCATGGCCTTGCGCCACGTCTCGGCGGGCCGCTTGGGTGAGAATGCTTTCCACAGGTTTTCTAAGAACGACGGTTCCAGATACGGCAACGCCTCGTGGCAGGATCGCATGGAGCGGTCAAACGTCTCGCAGGCCAGTTGCAGCACGGCATCGGCAGTCATCGCCCATGCCGTCTGCTGGGCGTGCTTCACGCCGTGACGCTCCAGCGACAGGCGGAACTTGTTCTGCAACGACGTGACCAGCGGTAGCGACTTCTGATAGGCCAGTGCGCCCGTACCCTTCCAGAACTCAAAGTATTGTGCATCGGTCATCGTGCCATACTTCTTGCGAGCACCCTCCGGCATGTCGGCCACATGAAAGAAGCGTGTCTGTCCTTCCGACGGGTATAGCAACGACGACTCCATCGTGTGCCACTCCTGGAAGAACTGGCGGAACAGCAGCTTGGCACGGTGCTTATAGCCAGGGTGCGGACACTTCGGGCGCTCCTTGTAACTTTTCTCGTCGCGGATGTCCTCAATCTTCGAGCGACACATATTCACCACCTGAATGGCGCAGTTGTTGGCCACCCCGCACATCATCTTCACGAAGCCCGAGCACTGCGACACCTGCCGCTCCAGTTCCTCGCGGTCTATCTTGCTCACGGCAGTCATTTCCGCTGCACCTACTAAATTTCTTGTAGTCATATATACCTTTTATTATATATAGGGGGATTAGTGTTCGAGGTCGGCGATGCGCTGCCGGATAGCCTTGGTGGCTTCGTCTATGTCATCAAACCAAAGTTCGTGGCACAGTTCTTTGCCGTTCCAGATAAGTCCGTTCATCAACAGGCAGTTTAATGCCTTAGCGATATCATTTGCATATCCATTGGTTATCTCGTGCAAGCTGTAGCCAGTCATCGCCTTGACCCGCTTTTCCATCGTACCAGTCAGCGTCAACTTCTGCATCGTGGGATTCAGATGCTTCCTGTAGTCCTCGATATACCACAGCGCCTTCTTCAGGTCCTCAATCTCTTTCTCGGCATCCTCCATGCCTAACTCGCTTTTTAGTCCCGCCCGCCACAGATACTTGATAGCATTGGCGATGTCGCAGACATAGTGACGGATAATCTCAATGCACTCAATCCCATTGGGATGACTGTTATAATGTTTGGGGTGATTTACGTGTTCCATGCGTCAGTCCTCCTTAGTTTCAATCTTTTCGACAGTCACCTTGCTTCCATCATTGCTGCTGATGGCTCTGTAGCCGCTCGGCACCTCGTACTCGCCCTCGTTGATAGTCTTTATCTCCCCAGCCCATGCAAGTATGAACCGCTTGTAGTCATCGCCTTTTATCCATATTGGATTGTCTTTGCGGTCTGGATGGTCGAAGTAGATGCGGAATACCACCTCGCCAGTCTCTGCCGCCCTGATCGGAGCCGATGCCGCTACCACGTGGTCGGTGTTCACCCAGAGCAGGTTCTCATCTGGCACGTCGGCTATCGCCTTTTTCATCTCGTCCTTACCACCCATGAGCGAAGCGGCCAGCAAGCCCATTCCACCCATATTGTCTAATTTCTCTGCTATCACTTTCGTGAAGTTCTTCTGTGTTACATTGATAATTGCCATAATTCCGTTTGTTTTAATTCGTTTATTTAATTTATTTATTCTTGCGCCTTGCCTGCTTCGGCGCTTGGCTTTCTTTTTCTTTTTGAGGTCACGCGGCGGCTCATGAATAGTATCGCAAATTCAATCATTACCACTCACACCAGCTCCTTTACCATTTTCCTGATATTCTTCACATACCCCCGCGTCATTTCGATGAAGTTGACCTCCGGGTTCTTCGAGAGGGCGCAGATGAGCAGCGGGTTATGCACCACGGCGATAATCTGCGTGTGCGGCTTGTGGAAGTCGAGCACGGACTTGATATGTCCGATGTTCTCGATGTCGAGGTTCCTGTCGGGCTCGTCCATCAGGATGGTCCACTCGTCGCCATCGACGATGTGGTCGGCAACGTAATCCGTATAGGGCTTGTAGTTGTCCTTGAACCGCGTGTAGTCGAACGTCAGCCGTGCGCCCTTGCTGAACATCCTGGCGAAGAGCGCGTTCAGTGCCACGATGACACCCTCGCCCGTTGACGACTCCCGCTGCCCGAGGAACTCGCTGATGGAGTGGTCGCTCTCGAATATCTCGTCGTTGTGCTGCCTCTCCCCCGCATGGCACAGGCGGAACGTGTTGCGCCTATAGTCGGCATACACGTCGGCACCAGCATACATGTGCTTGTCGTCGCCAAGGCCGAAGCAGACGGCATTGATGTTGCTGTTGAACATACCCGCCGAGCACTCCGACAGGTCCACCAGCAGATACTTCCTAATCAGGTTCATCAGCGTGGTCTTGCCGCAGCCGTTCTTGCCGACGATGATGTTCACGCCGGGCTTGAACTCATACGTCTTGCCGTTCTTGAACGCCCCGAGTCCGCTCAGATACTCGATGGGCGTGTCCCCGTTGTTGTTGATTACCACCTTTGTGATCATAATTTCTTATTCCTTTTTTTATTTCGCCGTGCTCCGTCGGCAGACGTGCGATAATTCATACTGCCGTGGGCTTCCTGCTGTCTCCCTGCGTGGGGCTTTCTGTTCTCGCCCGACAAACCTTATTAGTCCTCCTTGCGGTTGGGACCGTCTGCCCGACGGTGAGCGCGTCGATGTATTACCTTTTATATATTACGCGAGTGTTGCCAGTGATAGCCTGGTTTGCACCATCCTCGCAGGTCGCGGTCTCGTCGCGGTGTGAATGCAAACCTGCTTGTGTCGCCACACATGGCCGATTCGTCGTAGTCCTGCTTATACACCCACCTACATCCCTTGTAGGGCTTGCCCGTGCGGATGCTCCTGAGTATGCTTGTGCGGTCGAGGTGGTAGAGTTTCATTGCGTCCATGATGCCCTCAAACCATCCGTTCAACGTTCCGTCTGGAAAGACTGCCACTACAGGCTTCGGCTTACGTCCTCGCTTTGTCATCGTCATTCGTCGTCATCTTCCGCAAGCTGCGGTTTGTTCGTCAGATACCATTTCAGCATCTCAAAGGCCGCGTCGCGCAGGCTCGGCTGGGTGTTGTGGGCATAGCCCTTACCATCACCCTTGCACTCGTAGAGGATATTCCACGAAGCGTACTGGTCGCGGTAGATGTAGATGTGGCACACGTTGCCGTCGATGCAGACGTGGGCTGGCAGCAGTCTCAGCATTCTGTCGGTTGACCATGCCGGAGTGCCCGTTGGGTCTTGGCTCGTTGTTGCGCCAGGGTAGCAGAACGGTCTATACTGCTCCTCGCCGTAGATTCTCTTCGGTGTAAAGATGTCGCTTATCCACGTCATGTCGCTGGTATCGGCACCCAGTCCGAGGTCTCGCAGTGTGCGCGACTGTTCAAGCGTCGTGCAGATGGTCTGCGGTTCTTTCTCTCTGTCAATGTCAAGTACGTTCATATTCGTTTCGTTCTATTCGTTCAATTCGTGTTCGTTAAAAAGACTCGTCGTTCAAGTCCAGCGGATAGCGGTCGTCGTCGAAGTTCTCCCGCTGCCGTCCGGCATTGCGGTTGTCGGCTCCGTCCTCCCGTTCGTCCTCTGGGAAGGTCATCTTGCCCGTCCACCGCACCATCGGGTGCCGCATGAACCGACGTATCTCGTCGCACGGCTCAAACCTTATCGACAGCTCCACGTCGGCCTTATGCAGCTCTCGCGGGTCTGCCTTCCACGGAGCCTTCGCCTGGAAGCGCAGACGACCGAGGCCGCGAATCTCCACCGAGTTGCCGTCGAACAGGTGCTGCCTGATAGCATTGGTCAGTTGTATCACGATACCCTCGCCCATGCCGTCGGCAAAGCCTGTGCGTCCCAGTGCGTCGTCTATCAGGTCGCCGAAGTCCACCTGCTCGTTGGCCACCGTGCATACCGAGTAGCCCATGCGCCGCGTCTTCGGGTGCGACTTGCGGCACCGCATAATCTTCACTCCATCGAAACTTCTATATCTTGCCATAACACTTCGTTTTGTTTGTCTTGTTCCATTTCTGAATCCTTGCGCGTCGGTTGCACCGTTCACTTGCGACGTCTGTCCGTTTCAGCAGCGTCATTTGTTCGGTTGTGGCGCATCGTCCTTGGCATTGCTTGGTGTCGTTTCCGAAATGCGTCCGCATCAGTTGCGAATCTGCTGCTGAGCATCTTGCATTTTGCTCGTCAGCGTTTCCCGATTTGCTCCGCACCATTTCAGTGGTTTCATACTGTGTCAGTCCTCCTTAGTCTTAACAATTTCTTTCTTCTCTGCATCCCACTCGAAGCCCATAGCCTTCAGTTTAGCAAACAACTGTTCGCACTCGTCTTTGTAAGCCTTGCGGTAGATGAGACCACCGCCGAAACCGCCGACACCTATACGCGGACCGATGGAGGTGTGTCCGTCCTTGATGTTCGTGCAAGCATGGTAGATGATGGCTGTGTTCGTGCCTCCGAACTTGCCTTCCGTGTCGATACCCTTATAGATAAAGATGCACTCACCAGCCATCAGAATGTCGCCGTCCTGAGCCGTGCCGTCGGCTGCATTCACACCTTCGATGACGGGTTCGTGGGTGTTGCCGTCGTACTTGCGGCCATCCCCGCACACGATGTTGTCGTCATCGTCATAATGCCAGCAGTCTGGGCAGTATTGCCGCCCGTCAATATCAAGCCATCCGCTCGATGTCGCCTCCGACAATATATTGCCGCCGTCGGGATCATCCGTGTAACACGTAAATCCGTCGCCATTGACGAAATGCTCACCGCAGCTATCGCATACGATGATGATGGTTTCTACTTTCTTCTTCATTGTCGTATTCCTTTTTAATTATATTTTGGCTGAAAGAAAAAGAGGAGTCATTTACGGTTCATCTTTTCTTATGTCATCAATATCAATATACTTGTGAATCCCTGCCATCCTCATGGCATTCTGTAGTTCGTGAACAAAACGTATCTTAATCAGACCGCCAACCATCCATAATCCTATTCCGCTTTCGTTTGGCCATTCAATCATTTCAAGTTGGAATGGACTCTCGCGGTCTAACGCTGCGAAGTTCTTGTGGTAATACTCGAAGCCAATCCTTTTCAATATGGCATCCGTCAGCGGAATGGGCGCAACGACCATCTGATAATCATCGTTGCATATCTGTAAGAACACCCTGCGGATAGTCTCATAGTCCACTTTGTGATAGTGGTTGAATCTGCCTTCACCTACGCAGATTGCAACAACCAAGTCGCCAATCATCAAGTCCTCGGCATCGACCCTGAAACCACAATCAAGCCAGTGGTTTTCCATGTTTGCTTCGTTGTATGGTTTACTCATCGTCAGTCCTCCGTAAATTTATCCTTGTTCCTATGATACACTACCAGCCAGCCGATGTTGTCGATGGCGCAGCACAGGCCCCAGATGAACATGGCCACCTTTAGCGAGGGCATGAACAGCAGAGCGCAGACGTAGCCGGCAATGCAGTAGATGCCGCACACCACGTCGTTATTGTTGTCATATACCTCGCGTTCGTACTCGTTCCACAGCTTCGGACGAAACGTCATCAGGCACTTGCCGATGAACTCCGACACCAGTGTGCCGTAGAGCAAGCAGGCGATAGCCAGCACCCACACGTTGTACTCCACGAAACAGAGCCACATGCCGACGCAGAAGCCTGCTGCCGACTCGATGACGCAGAGCACCGTGAACCATTTGATAGCCTTGCGGCGCACCCAGCCTTTCCATATCATGCCGATAAACAGTCCGACCACCGAATAGACGAGCGACTGGAACGCGAGCCATTCGGCAGGCAGTTCCGTCACCCATGCTTTCGATATGGCGGGGCCGACGTAGGCATCCAGCAGCCCGACGATGAACAGTGTAGATAGCGTCCACCGCTGATTCTCGTCGGGGTGGATGTTCAAAAAGTCCAATAGTCGTTTGAAGAGTTTCATTGCTTGGCCAATTTGAATCTGTAACACTTATCGTTCTCGTAGTGGCTGCTGCACCATTCGCGGTTGCTCGTTGTGCCGAAGCGGTGCTGGCAACGGTCGCAGCACGGGCCGCAGAACTTCTGCTTGCGCGTCACCGTTGGCGGCATCATGTCGAGGTATGGCCGTGCCATGATTTCAAACGTCCGCTCATCAACGGGTTTGTCGTTGATGGCCTTGTAGTCACCATTCTCGAAAGCGCCCATCAGATATACCTCTTCAATCTCATCGTCGAAGGGGTCGCCCTGCTTTGGATGTGCCGTGGTCAGCATCATGTCGCGCTCGGCATCGTAGCCGCGAATCTCGAAATAGTCAATCGGCGAGTCGAACGTCGGTCGGAAGCGTCGGCCTACCACCTCGGCATACTCAGCCGCCTTGTCCCGCTTGGGTTGTTCTTGTTGTTCCATATTGTCCTTGTTTAAGAAGTTCCTTATCTCTTCGTCAATCTCCTGCAACTGCTCTTCGGTCGGGTAGCCCTGACCGTGCAGTATCAGGCTCGTTTGCTCGCGGGGGTCGAAGCTGCCACAAACAGACTGGTAGTTCCATCGGGGTTTGCGCCACGGTGTCTTGCAGCACCACCCACGGCACTCCACGATGGTCTTGTCGCGTCCCGTTCCCCACGTCTCGCCCATCTCCCATTTCTTGCAGTCGGCACAAATCGGTTCGTTCATACGTCAGTCCTCCTGCTTGTTTTCTTCCTTGTCGGGCCACCAAGCCCACGCTGCACTCTCGGCGCGGCTGACCATCCAAGGTTCGATACCTTTGATAATCTCGTCGTAGTATGCCCACGCAACAGGCAACTGCTTACGCCCCTCGCTGTCGTGAAATTCACACTCGGCTGGTCTCACATCTGGAGAGAGGAACCGCACGGATTCAAACACGTACTGACCTTCTTTCAAGTCTTTTCTCGTAAGCGCCATCAGCACCCGTCGCTTTCCAGGGCTCTCCGTGGCAGGCTGCCATGTGAATGAGGTCGGCTTTATGTCTGGGTATTTGTTTTCGACCATCGTAAAAGGTCTCTCCAGTCCGTGCTTCTTATCCCACGCTCTCAGTCGCGGACATGACACGTCTGGTGTGCAGCCTAACAACACGCCACCGTCAACGTGGCACTCGTAGCCTTTATCGCAGAGCGTGCCCAGCTTGTTGTGCTTGCACTTCTCGCGGAACTTGATGCGCTCCTTGGGCTCCAATATCCATCTGTGCCCGTGCTGGTTTTTCTTCAGGACCTTGAACTCTACTGGTTTCTTTTCTGCCATAATTCCTTTATCTTATAAGTTCAAATTCATAGACATACACCCACGGATTGCGGTTCCATGTTCCTTTGCCGCTAATACGGTCTATGAGATCACGATAAGCGTCACGCGGTCGCTTGAAGGTGATGTGATTCGGTACGTCGCCCCACTCGTCAAAGTAGAACGTGTCCCACGTATTCATAAACTCGCCCTCCATGATGCCCTCCTTCATGCAATCTTCGTCGCTGATGCTCTGAAGACGTTGCACCTTAATTCCGGTGATGCGGATGCGGTGGGGCATCCAATCGGCGCGAACAAACATCTTGTTATGGCATCCCTTTTCGCCTTTGATGCACTCCAATGGGAATGTGGGGTCGGCTTTATGCAGCTCCTCATAGAATGCGTCGCAGTTTCGCAAATCCCAATATTTTTGTGCAATGGCCACCTCTTCGCCAACGTGATAGGCAGGTTGGTTTTCCTTTGGCACCTTGTGCGTAAGGTTGCCCAAGCAAAAATACGCTGCCACGTCTTTTATGAACATATCGTCAGGAACGACGGGTTCCATTTCCTCTCCGTTCTCCTTGTGCAGCGTCATAGTCATCAGCCGCCGCGTCATCGTCTTCTTTCCATCCAATACGGCTTGCGTCAGTCCATAGCGGTCGTTAAACATGATTTTCTTCATATCGCCTTATGTTATTTCGTATTACTTCAATACCAGTCTGAGCGCAAACAGCGCGTCACCTTTACTTACCCCCCCCCACTACGGTGTCATAGACACGCTCCAGGGCGCGGGGGTTGATGTCTTTGATGCGGTTCAGTTCGGGCACCGTCAGCTTATGTCCTGCCAGCGTCGCAATCTTAAACACCATCGCCGTGCGGCTTAGTCCATTACCGAGGAATTTCTTTGCCATAGTCTTATACCTTTTATATATAGTTATACATTACATTCTCTACCCATGTAGTTTCATGCCGTAGCGGTCACGCATCAGTTTGTGCGCCCATTCGGGGATCTGTGTGTCGGTGACGTTATTGCGCTTGCACTCTTCGAGGTGCTGCTCCAGCTGACGGACGTAGTGCTGCATGGTGAGTACAAAGGTCTCGTCGGGCACTTCGCCGCCCTGTATGTGGAAGCGGCGCTGAATGTACTTCACGTCGTTGACGAACTTCTGGTTGAGCACCATTTCCTCCTCGCCGCCGCCGTGGACGTACATGATGGCCATGATGCGTGCCGAGGTGTCGGTAGTGATGGCGGGGATGCCCACCTGCTCGCAGGCTTCCAGCCAGTCGCGCTGTAACTGAGTTGCTTGATTTCTATTCATTGTTCCATCCTAATACGTTGTGAATGTAATCTACGCTCTTCCGATAGTCACGGGGTCAGATTCCTTGATCTTTCACTCCCTGTAATAATCGTCTCTCCATTGCGCCTTGAAGGGTGATTTCTTCGTGCCGTCGCCTACGACCTCGACACGGCGCAGATGGACGCAACCGCTTTCGAGATATTCGACAAACGGGCGAGGCTCCCTGCTGATGAGTTCGATCATGAGGAACGTCTGCTTCTCCAGCGACAGCCGCTTTGGCAGTCTCAGGTCGTTGCAGATGAAGTGGGTGTGCCCGTTGCTCAGTGCCTCCGCCGCCAGCCGCACCCAGTGTACGGCAAAGGCTTCTTCGTGTAAGTTAATCGGTTTCTTCATTGTTCCATCCTAATACGTTGTGAATGTAATCTACGCTCTTCCGATAGTTCTGCGATGCAATAAACTGGTCGTGTCGGCGGCGCTTGGCAATCTCGGCCTCGGTCTGCCGCTGCCTGCGTTCGGCCTTGCCGTCGCGCTTGGCTTTCTCGGCCATGTAGATGTTGTTGCGCAGCGTGGGGTCGTCGATGATTTCGTTCAGCAGTCGGGTGTTGTGCTTCAAGAGCCATTCCTTGACCACGTTCTGCGCCAGCCAGCCCTTGTGCTCCATGAGTGCGGCTATCAGCTGTTCGCCGTCCACTCGCAGTATGTGGCGCTTCTCGTCGTCCATGCCCACCACGTCGTTAATCTTCAGATGCAGTTCCATATTGCTCTTTCAGTTTAGGGTATCGCTGTTCAAGTTCGATTTGCAGGTAGGCGAACGTGTTGCCACGATTTCGCCTGAAGTCCCGCAACATCCTGTAGAAGTCACCGAGGTCTTTGCTCGGAATAGTGATAGTGAGGTCTGCCATCGGTCAGTCTTGCGCTTTGCCTTGCTCACAGCCATTCAGTTTGCCATTGAGGTTCATCATAAACTCCTCGTCCTTTTCAGGGTTTATCAGTTGACCCGTGTAGCCTCGGTGGCGCAGTTCGTTGGCCAAAGCCCACTCGCTGACGTTCTCCAGTTCGCGGCTCGTCGAGTAGTTCTCATCGTAGAACTTCTTAATTTTGCCCCCCCACTCTCGCTCCAAGTCGAAACGGCGGTTAGCAAACATGATGCGCTGCTGGTTCAGCTTCTCGCGTTTGGCACGTAGTTCCTTTACTTGACGGTCAATAGCCGCAATCTCTTCCTTCACTTCACCCTGCATCTTGGCAATGGCGTTCAATTCTGCGCCTTTCTGAGTGCGCAACGCTCTCATCTGATTCTCAAATTCAATCTGTGTCATAATCTTGAATGTTTTTAATTGATGAAAAATAATTCGTGTAATCTGTGTAATCTGTGGTAAGAAAAATCACGCATTCAGGAACTTCTCGTAGTTGTCGAAGTATGTCACCTCGCAGCGGAACCGACTTTCCATCATGCCCTTGATCATCGTGGGCCACTCGTTGAGCGACAACCTGTGCAGGTCTGGCTTGCTGACTGTCACCACCCATGCGCTGAAGCATTTGCCGTTGAGTATCTGCGTCATGATTTCCTCCGTCATCTGGTAGTCGGCGAACAGCATCCCTTGCAGCTTGTCGAAGACGGTGCGGACGAGAATGGGGTGCGGTACGTGGAACGCCAGTCTGACCGTTCCGTCATCCGTAGGCTCCACCGCCAGTGCCACCCGCCATACAGGTCGCTCCCTCGGCCACCGACGCTCCTTGTGTCCGTAGTCACATTCAGGATATCTCCGTTTCCGCCGCTTCAACATTTTAAGGTAAAAGTGAAAAGTGAACAATTAAAAATCCATTACCGCACGTCAGACGTGAACATGCTCCAGCCCTTACCGACGGAGTGCGGGTATTCGTCTATCTTCGCTTCAAGGTCAGTACCCAACAGGTCGCGCACGCTCTGCTTCCAATATACCGTCGTCTTGCCGTCGGTCATCCGCATCACGTCCTCGATGAAGTGCAGAAGGTCGCGCACATCGTAAGCCTTGAACTGATACTCGCCTATCTGGAAATCCTTGCGCACCACACGGGTGTTGCTCGTCAGCAATCCGATTTTGAAGTGCTGACAGCCCGCGTTCAGTGCCTGGTATATCATATCGAGCGAAGACGGAAAATCAATGACCGGCTCGATGGAGGCCCAAGTCTTGAAACCGTCTTGCGACATACGTTTCATGGTCTGCAGACGGAACACATTGGTGTCTGCGCTCGGCTCCAGTTCGTCGTGTCCTGTCAGCGTCCAGCCGAATGCCACTATTCGCTTTACACGTTCTGTACGCAAGTCCCCCAAATACGTCATAAAAAGCAATCCCTCATGTACCATCGCCTTCTGCGCGGCTTCTGTCAGATTCATCTTTGGAGCCTCCCGAATCATCCGTTCCATCGTCTCGAACTGGTAGAAGGCTGCGTTCTTTGTGAGCAGCGTCACAGGTACGCCAATGTCGATGGCATTTGCCGCTATACGGAAGTTTAGCTCCCGCGTCTCAGGAGCACACGGGTCGCTGGTGAACGTCATAAACAGTCCACCGTCGCGGATAATCTCGTCGCGGTTATCAATGATTTCCGCCATCGCCAGGTGATAGGCATGTTCCTCGTTCACGACACCTTTCTTCAGTACTGGTAAACCCTGTCCGAGATAGCCGCCGGAGGGGCCTTTCTTCAAAAAACAATACCCACATCCGTGCGAACATCCGATATACGCATTCACGCTCCAGCGTCCGTATTCCTCGGCATTGCCTTTTGGTCTGGATAGTATCTTTAATGTCTTGCTCATATATTATTCCTTTATATTATTTATTCTTCTTCGTTCTCGTCCATCCGTACTGGTCGATGATGGCCTGTATCTCAGGAAAATAATCGGCATACTTTCTTATATTCTTCCAAAGAGTAGTCTCTGGATCGTTGTAGCCTGCCGCATGCTGACCGTGCTCAGCGAGATACTGCTGATAGCGTTTAATCGACTTGCGGATAGATGGTATGTTCTTGGGTAGTTGTTTCTGCAGTTGTATCAGCCGCTGCACGTCGGGGTGGTCGCCGTGATACTTGCGCAGTCGGCTCCATAAGTTATAGAGCGATGTGCCTGTATGCGGGAAATCGCGGTGTGCCTCGTAGTATTCCATAACCTTTGCCGCACGGGCTTCGACGGTCTTGGTCTTGTCGATGGGCACGTCTTTATACTCGGCTATCAGGCGGGCTACTTCAGGCAGGTTTGGGTAGGTTTTGATGATATGATACCACTTGCCGTAAATTGATTTTCCGTCACCATAAAACGGTCGGCGATGGTGTTCCTCACAAAAGGCCACGACCTCGGCAATATTCTTCTTGGCTACCTCGCTGACGTAGGGGTAAGGCTTGTAGGTGGCTGCGATGCGCTTCACGTCTGGATGATCAGGATGATTGCGCTGCAAGGTGTGCCAGATGTGACTTATCTGACGGTTGTTGCAGGCACGTGGCAGATAACCCGTCTGGCGACACTCGTCCTCTACCATGCGTATGCGGTCTTCAAGGCTGATTTGGAATACACGGCCCGCCTTGGTGTATCTGCTGGCAATGTCGAGCACGTCGGGGTGAGTTGGGTATTCCTTGCGCAAGCGCATCCAAACACTTGCCAGTTTGTCGTGACGATTATAGACGGGTACTCGGTCGTGCTGCTCACAAAATGCTCGCACGTCGATGACAGCCTGCTTCATCCAGCATTCCTTCTCTGCCTCCAACCACGCCTGTTCGCGCTGTACGAGTTCAATGACAAGCGGATGGTCGCAGTATTTTCTCTTGATAGCAGTCCATGACACGGCAATCTTCTGTTCCGACTTGACGGACTTCCTTGGGAACCTTCCGTTGGCCTCGAAGAAGTCAGAGACGCGCTTTACCTTATCTTCAATCTTAAACAGACGTCTGTACTGATGGCGCAGAGCAACCACACGCTCGTCATCGTGGTAATTAATGTTCAGCCATCTCCAGTGGCGGTACTCGTTGTATTCCTTTTGCGTAGGCAGGTCGTTGTGTTCCCTGACGTAAGCCATCACAATAATCAGTCGTTCTTCCATTCCGAGGTGGCTGTATTCCTCTGGTACCAACTTCTTCACCACGTCGCGGACAGACTGCGTATAGTCCACCACCTCGAAGCGGCGCGGCTCGCCACCCTCAATAGCCACACGCTCCAGTTCCAGCCGCTCAAATTCCTCGGCAAACCCGCCGATGGCCGTTGTCGTAGTCAAGTTGTCCACCATGTCGAGCACAAGCGGTTTCTCAGTATTGGCCGTGGTCAGCGCACGTCCCAACTGCTGCATATAGACTATGCGGCTGGCGGTGGTGCGTAGCATCAGCACGGCACCGACACGAGGCACATGTACGCCCTCATTCAGGATGTTTACCGAGAAGATGATGCGGATGCCGTCGCCCTCGTCGCTCTCGAAGTCGTCCATCGCCTCCTTCTGCTCACGCTCGGTCATGTGACTGTGCATAATAATGGCGGTGGCGATGGTGAAGCCTGCCTGACGCAACCACTGGCATACCTGCTGCTTCATCGGTTCCAACCGTTCGATGTCGGGACAGAACACAATCATTCGGCGAGTCTGCGGGTCAAGGTGGCGGCGCAGTATGCGCACCATGCCCGACGACTGCTCCCAATCCAACTTGGCATTAGACAATTTATAGATGTGCTCGCGTTTCTGTTTGTCGTTCAGACGGTAGCTCTTGCGGATGCGTTCCTCACCATCGGCAATAGTCTTGTCAAAGTTGAAGATGCCCGTCACGTAAGTCGGAATAGGCAGGATGTTGCCACGGCTCCATGCCTCGGAGATACTGAGTTGTGAGGCAATGTTGCCGCCAAACAGCTCCACCGCCATGTCGCGCTCTCCGTCCAGATAGCGTATCGGTGTGGCCGTCGTACCCAGTACCTTTGCTTCCGGCTGACTGTCTATCAGCAGGCGCACAGCAGCACCCCACTCGTCGGCACCCGTGCGGTGGAACTCGTCGAGCACTATCAAGTCGTACTGCTTTGTCATGTCGCAGACATTGAACATCAGTCCTGAGTAGGTCATGTAGTCCACGTCCTTCTTCCATGTCAGCACGCTCCGCTGCTGGTTCAGCACAAAAATGTTCGGAGCCAGTATCAGCACATTGTCGAACGACTCCGCCACCGCCGCAACGATGTACGATTTTCCCGTACCCGTCGGGTGGCACACACAGGTCATACGGCTCGTCTCGAAAGCCCGCATCACCTTCTGGTAGGCCGTCTTGTTGTGTGATAGTAAAATGGTCCGCATATCGCCTAAATTTGTTCAAGTTTAAAAGTTCGTTCTCTTGGTAAAAAAGCCACAAATGAATAGTTTTCTTATGGCCTTACGAATACCATATCTCTGGAATAATTTCTGTCATAATCATTTATCGTTTTAGGAATTTCATACATTGCCAAACGTTCCATGTCGAGCGCATACAGTCGTAAAAGGCATCGTGCTGCGAACGGCCTTTCAGCCAATCTTCGTTAATTTTTGGAATTAGGTCGTAAGCCCGCATTGGCTTTTCGAGGATGTCGCTAACGTTGAACGTGAAGCCATCTGGCGCACTATGTGTATCTGCCAATATGAGGGCGGTTTCCAACACATACGTCCGGCAGTCGCGGAAGTAGTGCTGGTGTACTGGCATCTTCAATCCGAATTTACGGGCAATGGTCTTTAGGATGGGGAAGTCAAAGTCCTGCCCTTGGCACCATAGACAAACCGTACCTGCGTCGTACTTCTTCTTCATCTGCTCAATCCATTCGCAGAATTGCATAAATGCCGTATCAACCGCATAGCACACCGTTTCCGTGACATTCTGCTTGGCAGTCTCGTTCTGTCGGCTCCAGAAATCCACCGTGTCCTGGTCGAAAGCAAACCCTTCCACTACACATGTCCGCAGGTCAATGCCCACGTTGAAAGTATCTTCCGTAAAGGGATGATCGCCTTCAGCAAATCTGTTCCATACGATTGCCGCCAACTGCATCGGCGCAGCATCAGGAGCTGTCGAGCAAGTCTCAAAGTCAAATGTAATATCTATATGTTTGCTCATACTTTTGTTATTATAAGTCATATTATATATAGTCATGCTCCGACTTGTTGGTGATATCCTTCAACCGTATCGAACTGACCAGCGCCTTGATGTCAGCCATTGAGTAGAGTACAGAGGCATTCTGCGCGTCGCTCGTCTTGACTGGCGTCAGCAGTCCGCCGTCCACCCAGCGTTGCAGCATAGCCGCCTTGAAGCCCAGCTTCTGCAGGTAGCGCTTTGCCTCGGCCTGCTTGATATAGTCGGCCTGCGGGTCGCACGAGCGCACATACTTCTGCACTCCTGCATCCACAGCGTCCGTCACCAGCGACAATAGGTCTTTCAGTTCGATGTTCATAGTTACTTCAATCTTGTGATACTCACAGCAGAGGCATCGAAGTCCGGCTTCACGTCAAACTCCAAGTCCTCCTCCTGCTTCAACTGGTTCGCTTGAACACGGGCCGACGTAATCTTCTTCTTGTCGGCCAGCGTAAAGATGCGAGTCTGTCCGACCCGCATGTTCCGCAAATCTTGTCTGGTTACTCTCTCCTGCATCGTTTTAATTTTACTTAATTTCTTTCTTACTTTCGTATATAATCGGGAGAAAAGCCTTACCTTTGCGGTTGGATGATAACAAAGGCGGCGCAGCCGCTATACGCTTATAGACGCTATTTCGCGCCCAAGGGCTTTTCTTGTTTCCCGACGGTTGGTTTTCTTTCTTACTTTCGGGATTGCAAAGATAGGTAGATTTGGGTAGATAACAAGCGTTTTGGGTAGATAATTATAATTGTTTAACATTATACGGGTAGATTATTATGAGCAGGAAACAGAAAGATTTCGACCCCAAGCGCAACCACATCTTTGCTGCAGCCATCGACGAACTGCGAAGAAGGGAGGGGAGAAAACTATCCCAAAAGGAGATAGCCGACAGGATGGGTGTAACGGAAGACACCATTTCTCGCATTATGCGACTACACAACCAAGTGACGGAGGACATCATCACCCGCCTGCAGACCGCCAGCGGCTGCATCTTCAACCTGCAATGGCTACGTGGAGAGAGCGACGTGATGCTGGCTGCCGATGCTGACAAAGCACCAGTAGCAGCCAGCAATCCACACGAATCGACACATATAGATCAGAGCAGTCTGATGAATGCCACCATCGCCGCCCAGCAGACATCCATCGAGTCACTGAAGCGCGAGGTCGCTGCCAAGGACGAAACCATCGAGTCATTGAAGCGCGAGGATGCCACCAAGGACGAACTCATCAAAAGCCTCCAGCAGCAGGTGTCCGACCTCCGTGCCGCACTCGCTGAACAGCAGAAAAAAGACTCCCTTGGCAACTATCCGTTTACCATTGGAGCTGCTGATGACATGGAAAAACAAGGGATTGCGGTTAAATAAAAAAAAGACGGAAACATCCGCGAGATTTCCGTCAAACGAGAAAATAAAAAACAACGAAACACCGACGGGTAAAGGCTTCCTGCGGGTTTCTACGGCATAGATTCCGGTTCTGAAGGTCGTGGGTTTGAATCCCACCGGGATCACAGCCGTGGAATCCCTGCAAATAAAGGTTTGCGGGATTTTCGGCAAAGAGGGGGAGGGGTCGTTTTTGGAAGGAATTTCCACTTTTGAGCCGATAAATTTCCGTCAGATTTCCGTCAGTTTTCCGTCGGTATAATATATATAAAGGTATGGCAACAATAACGATTGAGATAGGAAAGAAGAACAAGAAACGGCTGCACCCGGTGTCGTTCCTGGTGTGCGAGGGACGGACGAAGAAGCGCATCCCGACGGGTGTCACCGCCACCGACTCGGAACTGACCACCAACGGCAAGCGCATCCGTGAGCCGGAGAAGGCGAAGATGATTGAACAGAAGCGGCGCGAGTTGCAGGAACGGCTCGACGCACTGCAACTGGAGTCGCTGGGCGTGGCGACGATGGACGCGCAGGAGATTGCCGCCCGACTGACACAGGGACAGCAGGTGCTCGACTTCTTCACGTTTACGGACGAGTGGCTGCGGCGCCACGACATCAAGGGTGCCAAGAACTACCGCGCGATGCTGAACCGACTGGAGGAGCACCTCGGTCGGCGGTCGCTGCCGTTCTCGCAGATCACCTACCCCCTGCTCGACGGCTTTGCGCAGACGATGCACGACAAGCCCCGCGCCGCGTCGCTCTACCTCGGACAGATGCGCCACCTCTACCGCGAGGCTATGCGCCGATACAATACCGACTACGACCAGCCCATCCAGAACGACCCCTTCCTGCGCTTCCGTGTGCCGCGACAGCCGATGAAGAAGGGCGTCCGTGCGCTCACGCTGGAACAGTTGCTCGCCATCTATCGCTATAAGGGCAAGGCGCACAGCCGTCCGCAACTCGCCCGCGACTGCTTTGTGCTGTCGTTCTGTCTGATGGGTATGAACTCCGTGGATATGTACGAGGCACGGACGCTGACGGGTGGTGTGTTAAAGTATAACCGCATAAAGACACGCGACCGCCGTCAGGACGATGCCTATATCGAGGTGCGCATCCACCCCGTCATCGCCAAGCTCATCAAGCGCTATCGGGGCAGCAGTCGTGTCTTCTCGTTCCATGAGCGCTACCGCGACGAATCGACGTTCAACAAGGCACTGAACCTCGGACTGAAAACCGTCGGCGAGGCGGTGGGCATCGACGGCCTGCAGTTCTACCAGGCACGCCACACCTTCGCCACCCTCTCGCGCAACCTGATGCACTTCTCAAAGGGCGACGTCGATGAAGCACTCAACCACGTCGGGAGTTACGACGTGGCTGACATATACATTCAGAAAGATTTCTCGGTGATCAACGACAACAACTTCAAGTTGCTGGACAAAGTGTTCGGTGGATAACCCGTGTTATAGCGGGTCGAGGAACATGACGCGGCGCTGACCGTACTCGTCGGGCATGGAGATATAGAGGTCGCACTCTATGCGGTCTTGTAGTGCCATCAGGTCGTCGAATGTTTCCAGGACAGGCAATGGCGATGGCAGACGGTTATAGGCATGAGTGGGTGTCTGGGTAATGATGAAGCACATATCTGATTACGTCCTCCCTCCATTAAATGCGGAACAACTTCTTACACCACCGCCACCAGATGCGTCGCGTCGCAATGATCAACAAGACGATGCCAGCTATCAGCAGGTAGTCTTTCAGTGTCTGCCACCAGCGCTTATACCACGGAAGTTCCGTTTTTGTGGCGGGTGTTTCTTTAACGCTGGAACTGTCAGCCTGTTCCCAATGTCCTTTCACGGCATTAAACCGCTGTTGCCAGATGTCGTTGACGGAATCAACGACCACACTCATGCGCTGTTCAAACTCTCGGCTTAGGCGTTGCTCCGTCTGTTGCTGCATACGTGACAGCGACCGCTCCGTGGTGCGCTGTTCCTGACGAACCTCACGACCGAGGCTATCGACAAAAGTGGTGATGGTTTCGGTCACTTTTTCTTTTTGGTCCTCGTTGCTGGTCATAGACGCACTGTATTCCTCCATGCGCTGCCGCCATGATGAGTCCATCTGTGCGTGCCATGAGTTCAGATGTTTATCGACCATCGCCTGAACCGCCAGCGTGTCTGCCTGCTCGTAGTGGTGGTGATGCTGTTCAATGGCTTTCGGGGTTGTGCAGCCCGTGAATAGTAAGATAACGACACAGGCAACCAGTGCGATGGCCAGTACACAAAAGAAGCTAATCACTTGCAGTACGCAGAGCCTGATGCGTTCCTCGAAGGTCATATCCTTCAGTGGGTCATTCTCTGGTTGCTGCATCATGTGGAATGGATTGTAAAAATTGTCAAACATAATCGTTATTGTTTTAATAAGTTTGCCACAAAGGTAGCGCAAACCTCCCAAAGTGAACGGACATAAAACACGCCCTTAGTCCTTCGGCAACCGATACAGTGGTACGGCATCATCGCCGAAATGCCGGCGCAGGGCAGCGAGGTAATGCGGTTGCACGGCGGCACTCTCCAGGAAGTCATAGTGCCGCTTGTCGGTCAACTGCACCAGTACCGTATGCCGCGTTTCGTCGTAGTGCTCAAAGCGCAGCGACTGGAACACCTCGCGTCCTTGCTCCGTCTTGGCCACGGAGAGCAGTTCGGCCATCATCCGTCCGAAAGCGTCACGATACGGCTGCTGCTGCGGGTCGGTGGCGAACATGTCCGGCTCAATCGGAAGCCGTGCCTTGCTCACCACGATGCCGTAGGCCATGCCCAGACTGGTGCGCTCCACGTGGAAGAGTATCGCCTCGGGGTCGCCCATCTTGCGCCGTCCGGGGTAGCACAGGTCGTAGGTGAAGGTGATGTCGGTCTGCGGTGGCACCTCACGCGCCATGCGCTGCAAGTCCTGCTGCACGGCATCGAGCACCTTCTGCTTGAACGAGCGGAACATGGGATAGGCATTCGGTGCAATGCCCAAGTACTCCTTCAGTTCGCCGAACGGTATGCGGATGTCGGCGGCGGTCTGCTCCTTGCGCATCCGCTTCATCAGCATCAGGTAGATGCGCGGTGTCGAACGTTTCGTGGAGTACATCGCAATCATCTTCAGGTGGTTCACGTAGCCGTCCTGCATGTTGAACGCCCATATAGCCACGTCGGGATTGATCTTCACGTCGATATACGGCTGCTGCATCTTCGTGTAGTCGGCCTTGCCCTCCTTGTTGGTGTAGTGGTAGTAGTCGCCCGTCTTCTCGAATCCGAAGGTGGTGAACACGTTGGCCAGCTCGGTCTTGTCCGTCGGCTGTCCATGCTCGTCGGTCACGGTGTATTCCACCTGCAGGTTGATCTCGTCGATGGCCTTGCGGGCAGCACCGTAGTTCGACGGCTCGATGCCGAGGTCTTGCAGATAGATGCGGAACGGCGGTATGCCCTCGCGCAGCACGTGCTCGGTGAACAGCGACTTCGGGGTGTTCCTCGCCTTGTCGAGTTTCAGTTCGTAGAACTTGCGGATATACCCTTGCAGGTGTTCGCTGACCATGAGCAATGCCTGCTGCTGGATGAGCGACAGCCCGCCACTGAGCTTCGTGTAGTTCCACGGGGTCTTCACCCACGACCGTTGGGCCACCATCTGCTGCATCAGCGCCAACTGCTGTTGTTTGTCTGTCTGTGCCATAATCTGTAAATGTGTACTTAAACTATAAACTGGTTACACTACCAGGTGCCGTTAAACTATATTTCAGGTGTACCTAAACTATAAATCGGTTACACTTCTCGCGCGTTGAGCCCTTTGTTTATGGGCATTCCCGCTTGCCGTAATATACTATACATCATACGATACTCGTTTTTTCTTTCTATAGTCATTATGTATATTTATCTTATATTAGCGATTTGCGAAACCCGCTGTATATTGGCATTTGAGCCGCATTTAGTGTAACCGACTTATAGTTTAGGTACACTTTCAGCGTGGTCATAGCGTAACCGATTTAGAGTTTTTCCACCTTCCGCTTCCCCTCCTGCACGTCCAGCCACAGTTCGATGGCTTCTTCCACCAGTGTGGCGATAGTTATACGAGGTTGCTGTTTTTGTTTTGCTATAGCATCCCGCTTTAACTTGATTGTCATCAGTCGGCTGTAGTCTTCCATTGTGATGTACGTCTGTACACCCTTGGTGGGTTCTTGCTCCGATTTCTTAGGGCTGATGTCTGATGGCTGAGGGCTGATGGATGATGGCTGATGTTCACCGCCCTGTCCGTCCGTAGCCGTCTTTCTGATACCCTCCAGCACTTCGTTCTCCATGTCGCTGATCAGCGTACCCTTCATCGCGTCAGCGTTCCAATTATTCTTGTTTCCCATAACTCTTAACTCTTAATTCTTAACTCTTACCTCTTACCCGAACAGCGTCTCTGCCAGATGCTCGTATGCCATGCCTGCCCTGCTGTAAGGTTGCCAGTCATAGATGCTCAGCTTCTTGGTCTGCGCCTCGTTCATCTTCGCAATGGATGGGATGCCACTGACGGGCGTCTTGTTGCCCTTGAACCACTGGAACAGCAGCAGGTGTTGCCCGAATTTCTCACGCAGATCAGCCAGAATACCTTTGGCGATATTCGAGCGCAGGTCTGTCATCGTCGGCAGCACGCCCGTCAGCTCCAGTTGCGGGTTCAGCTCCTGCTTCACCGACTGCATATCCACCAGAATAGGCGCAATACCGCTTACCGACATACCCTCTAACGTAGTCGGGATAATCAGTCCGTTGGCTACCGCCATTGCATTGTAGGTTGATTTTGACAGGGCCGGTGGGCAGTCTATCAGCACGTAGTCAAACATTTCTGGCACCGTAGGACCTTCGCCATCGTAATACTTGCCGTCTATCTTGTCGGCAGTCCTCACACCTTTGAAGAAGCACTTGCGCAACGCCAGCAGCGGCTGCAACTGTTGCATGAGGTCAGCATCCACGTTCTGCAGTGCCTTCACACTCGGACACAGCCAAATACCCTTGTCATCGGTTATAGGCTGATTGTAGCCATTCTTTTTCTCCGGCACCTGATAGACGGGCAGCCCCGTCTGCTCTCTCAGCGCATCCAGCACGGTACGCCCACGTCCCTGCTGCCACCCCATCAGCTTCGATAGGTGCCATTGCGGGTCAAGGTCGATGACCAGTACCCTCGCGTTCTTGTCCTGACGAGTAATCGCCACTGCCAGGCTCTGCACGGTGGTAGTCTTCCCCACCCCACCTTTGTTGTTGACCACGGCCAACACTTCTTTCAGTCTTGTTTCCATCATATTTCAGTTTTTAGTTGTCTGACTTGGTTTAACCTCAATATCCAATTCTCCCAGGCCTGTTGGCATTGTGCCCTTGCGCACGCCGTCCTCGCCACCTAACAGTCCCCAATAGAACACCTCGGCGGCGGCATTGTCGTCGTCAGCAGTAACGATACCATTTGTCACGACATCACCCATCAGCATCTTCTTGGCTGCCTGATACACCATCCTCGCATTCTCCTTCGAGCCGACCATGCCTTTGCGGTTTACATCCTCGCCAGGCATCATCATCGCAAACAAACCCGACATAAACACGCCAAACGCCGTTTCTTCCTTTTCCTGACAGAAGCGCAGCGTATTGCCCTTGGCTATCTTGTCCACCAACTTCTTGAAACGCTTGCGCAGGTCGTTCAGTCCCATGACACCGTTGGCAAATTCTTCGTCGCTGATAAACATCTTCTTCTTCGGTCGGTCCTCATGCTCCGACTGCCCCATACGGTCAATGCTGATGTTGGTAATCGTCTCGTGGCGGTTCATGGCATTGACAAACTTCGGGTTCTTTGGCTCGTCCTTACCCAGCCACCGCATCAAGTCCTTGGCGGGAGTATCAAAGTAGTACAGTCCGAACAACGTGATGTAAGCCGTATGCAGCATATCCTCCTCCCACTCCTCATATGGAACGT
>OCTX012260233.1_pt1 | contig 25397 bp, 25 predicted proteins | sample 1539691 | NCBI WGS metagenome assembly OCTX01 (sample SAMN02144231, study PRJEB22623) | gut metagenome | biome: sheep rumen | host: Ovis aries | place: New Zealand
CGATACCAAAACTTTTGAAATCGACGGATTCTGCGATTTCAAACTAAAGCCCCTTTGAAGGGGTTTGGGGGTAACAGTCTTCTTTGGTTCTTTTTCTTCTGCTGTCAGAAGAAATGAACAAGACTTCCTATCACTTCATACGAAGCGAGCCCCGTCATCAGGTTTTACCCAAAACACTTGGAATGTCTTTTCATACTCAGGGAACTGCTCCAGATATTTCTCTGTCAGCACCTTTTGAATCTCATCCTTATATGCAGGATCAACAAGCGCGATACAAGCACCCTTAAAGCCTGCTCCACTGAACCTACCACCATATACACCCGGCAACTGCCGCATAATCTCATAGATAGCAATCAACTCAGGACTTCCGCACTCATAGTTGTGGATGCTACTCTCGCAAGAGTCAAAACTCAACTTTCCGAAAAGCTTCAGATTCCCCGTTTCCCAAGCAGTCACGCCTTGACGCACACGGCGGTACTCGCTGTAGAAGTGCTCTGCACGACGTGCAAATCTCGCTGGCATAGCAATTCGAGTCTTGTCATAAGTTGCTTTTGGAATATCTCGCAGGAACGTCTTATCAAATGACTTCAGTGGTTGGTCTGTATATGCCAACATATTCCACGCAGCCGTTTTACACTCATACACACGAAGGTTATAATCTGAGTTCACTAACGAGCGAGTCAGTCCCGAGAAAAAGATGCCAATCTCAAACGCTGGCATGTCAGGATTCCGCTTGATGATGCGCCAGTCATTGCTGTCACAATCCAGGAACAGCAGCCCGTCCTTCTTACCGAGGGCGATACAAGCCTGATCCAACAGGCCGTTGTTCAGTCCGATGTACTCCCGTTCCGCCTCCGAAGCAATCTTCACCACCTCGAACGGCTGTAGTGTAATATCATTCGCCTTGGCAAACGCCATCACATACGCTATCAATACCGCTGCCGACGACGACAGGCCACCCACAGGCAATGACCCTTGAATCACGCCCTCTATACCGTGACTCAGTTCGAAACGCTTCCGAAGGGCATACTTAGCCCCACGGGCATAGTCGCCCCAATGTCGTTCCTTGACCTGCGAAGGTGTGTTCACATGAAACTCCACATCCCCCTCGAAGGTTCTGGAAGACAACTTGACGACATTATCCTCACGGATGTTAAACCATAAGTCAACACCCTTGTCAATCGCAAATCCCGTCACCAGTCCATGCTGATGATCTACGTGCGCCCCTAACGGACACACTCGATACGGGCTAAAAATATGATACAGATATTTCTCCATCGTCTTACTCCTTATTCCTCCCCCATTGCGGCCAAAACAGATATGAACACAACTTCCATATCCCTTTCAACACGTCCGATATCCTATTCATAGCGGTTGTGAAAAAGAACATCAAAGAATATTTTCTTTGATCGTCTCAACGATGTACCTCACATCATCATCCGTGACATACGGCCCTGCAGGCAGACACATCCCCACCTTGAACAAAGCTTCCGAAACACCATTCACGTATGCAGGAGCATCCTTATAGCAAGGCTGCTTGTGCATGGGCTTCCAGACAGGACGCGCCTCAATCTGCGCCTGATCGAGTGCCACACGCATGGCTTCCACATTGGCATTAGGCTCACAATCGGTATGAGCAGACGCAGCCGCATGAATGACACCTGCTGCACCACCTACAGCACCAGTCACGATGGTCTTATACGCATCCTCCTGTCCCTTCACCTTCACATTCTCGTCAATAGTGATGGTACACAGCCAGTAGTTTGAGTCATAGTCGCCATTGTTGGGCTGAGAATGTACGTGAACACCCGGCACATCCTTCAGCAGCTCCTCATACATCTTCTGCACATGCTTATGGTGAGCCAAGTGATCATTCACCACCGTCATCTGACCGCGACCAATACCCGCACAGATATTCGACATACGATAGTTGTACCCAATCTTCTCATGCTGGTAGTACGGGTAACTCTCACGATACTGTGTAGCATACATCATAATCTCACGCCACTCATCATCATTGGCGGTAATCAGCGCACCACCGCCAGAGGTCGTAATCATCTTATTGCCATTGAACGACAGCACGCCATACTTACCAAATGTTCCCAGCACCTGCCCCTTATAGCGGGAGCCAAACCCCTCAGCAGCATCCTCCACCACAGGAATCCCATATTTATTAGCAATCTCCATGATGCGGTCAGCCTTATACGGCATACCATACAGAGCCACCGGCACGATAGCTGCAGGTGCCTTTCCCGTTTTGGCAATACGGTCTTTAATAGCCACCTCCAACAGTTCCGGGTCTATATTCCAAGTATCCGGCTCCGAATCCACGAGCACAGGTGTAGCCCCAAGGTAAGTCACAGGGTGCGTCGATGCACAGAACGTAAAGCTCTGCACAATCACCTCATCCCCAGGGCCTACGCCGCAATTCAGCAATCCCAGATGCACCGCCGCCGTACCACTCGACAACGCCACCACTCGCTTGGAAAGACTTCCATTCTTTAATCTTTCAATCTTTCCATTTTGATTGACGAATTCTTCGAGATCTTTCTCAAATCCGTTCACGTTTGGTCCCAACGGCACCACCCAATTGGTATCAAACGCCTCCTTGATGTATTTCTGCTCTAAACCTTCATCAGACATGTGCGCAAGGCACAGATAAATACGCTTTCTTTCAGCCATATTATAATAATTATTTTATTTCCATTAAGTAGTCATTCTTTGCGAACATCTTTCCAATCTGCGGTACAAGGATAGATGCATCCACCTTCTCGCCCTTGACCCACTGGATTATTGCTTGAGGGAGGTTTACGCCAGCCTCGTATGAAAACGGATAACCACCGCCAAATCTCGGATTCAGTTCCAAGACACAATAGTCGCCACTGGCCCTCTGCATAATGTCCACATCCAGATTTCCTATATGCTTCAGATTCTCGCCTATCTTACGTCCCATCTCATATACTTCTGGGATATCAACAGTAATTGCTTTGTCCGTCTCTCCTGCTCGCATAGCTAACTTCTGCTTAACAGACACAGCCACATTATTGCCCTGGAGGTCATTCATCACATCTAGGCCAAACTCTTTTCCTGTGAGTTTTTCCTGAATCATGATATACTCATCACCAACAGATGCTGTTGCAAGAATAGTCTTCTTGATTTTCTTCATCAACAGATGATAGTAAATATCCAGTTCCTCCATATCATCAATGGTTTCCAAACCGATGGAGCCACTACCCCAGCGAGGTTTCATGAACAACGGAAAAGAGATTTCGCCTTTTGCCAGTGCTTCTTTTGCGGAAGCTAGTGTGACATACGTCTTTGGTGCATTTAGTCCAAGAGACTCCACCCATTGTGCAGTCTTATATTTATCAAAAGCAATGTCAATCACCTTAAGGTCGGATACAATTACCTTGACCCCTAATGCCTCAAATCTCGCCTTATTCTCTGCAAGAATTGGCAGTTCCAAATCATTAAGACTAATAAGTGCATCAATTTTATGTTCCTTACAAACATCCAATGTAATACTCACGTATTTGGGATCATAAACCGCAGGTACTTGTATTTTCACATCAGCAGCTTGTAATGCAGGAGCACTCAACTGCATATCAGTGGCAACAATCTTATCGCCCTCAGAGATGTTCTCCTTAAAGTATTTCAGAAGATACGTGCGTCTGCCCGCACAAGTAAAAAGTATATTCATTATGCTATCTTAGTATTTATAAATCTGAATAATATCTTCAATGGTTTGCCTCCTTCTGGCTTCAATGTATTCGCCATTCTCTATCATTAGAATGGGCTCGAGAAAATTGATAAATGTTGGAGTCATGCATATTGTGTATGCCCCTACGCCTCTAAACTGGATATAATCACCAGCTTCCAACTTAGGCATAGTAACTTCTTTCAACATCACATCTTTTTCCATACATGTAGAGCCTACCACATCACACACATATGTTTCTGAAGATTCCGCTGCTGTCAGCGCCTCATGAGGGAGATTATTTGAGTGCATTGTGGGTTTAACGTCAAACACAGAACCATCCACCATCACAAAGTTCACCTTGCCCACCTTTTTGTTCTGATACACTTTAGTATAATAGGTAAACACATTAGAAACGACTGATGAACCGGGTTCTATTACAATGAATGGTTTATGCGCCATAAACCAATTATTAGCCATTGTCTCTCCCAACACGCAATCTGCATAATCCTCATATGTGGGACGTCCCGTGAGGTCCATACCTTCTGGTGCTGCTCCAAAATAACCTCCGCCTATATCAAAATACTGCAAGTCATCAAGCTTATACTTCTCACAGACTGAAAGCATGTGCTGACTAATTATATTATAATTCAAAACAGCTCTGTCTGATGTTGAAGTATGACCATGTAAAGAAATAATCTTTATGCCTTTCTGACGAAGCCTTTCAATGTTCCTTCCAATAATATCTTCGGGAAACCCAAACCGCCCAAATCTTAGCCCGCACTGGATTGTGCTATTGCCATTCTCGTCTGTCAGATTGATGTTGATTCGCAGACCAACCTTAAGGTCACTCGAAGGATGATGTTCTTTGTAGTTGCAAACAGCATCTACTTCATACTCACTATCCAGGTTGATAATTGCTCTGTCCTCTATGGCCTGCGTTAAAACAGCAACTCTTTTTATTGGACCATTGAAAATGATCTTACTAAAACCAAGCTTCTTGGCCAGATCATATTCCATATCGGAGACCACCTCAGCAAAGCAGCCCTCTTCCTTGGCTATCTTACATAGGGCAGGCACATAGTTAGTTTTGAATGAATAACCAGCTATGATTTTATCGTACTTTCGCTTGAAAGCATTAATAAACCCATTGATATTATGTCTATATTTTTCCGGATCCATTATATAAAATGGTGTTCCGTATCTGTCATCAAGGCGCTTGATTAATTGATAATTAATTTCTTCCATCAAAATCTTCCATTGTGGCATCGTTGTCAGAGTTTATATCCTCTCTGAACAACACCTTCTTTATTGTTATAAAAATGACTTTCAAATCAGTAATTATAGTCAGGTGGTCAACATACCAAACATCCAACTTGAACTTTTCTGTCCAGCTGATCTTGTTTCTCCCATGACACTGTGCCCATCCACTAATACCTGGGCGCACATCATGACGTCTCATCTGTTCTGGGCTATACAATGGCAAATACTGCACAAGCAATGGACGTGGCCCAATAAGAGCCATATCCCCTTTCAAAACGTTGATAAGTTGTGGCAGTTCATCAATACTGGTACTACGGGCAAATCTACCCACCTTAGTTAAACGGACCTCATCTGGAAGAAGATTACCATCAGCATCCCGTTCGTCAGTCATGGTCTTGAACTTTATCACCTTGAACAACTTACCATCTTTACCAGGACGTTCCTGAAGGAAGAAAGCTCCCGCTCCTTTGTTGGCGAAATGAAGCCATATTGTAACCACCAAAAGAATAGGTAAAATACAAATAAGCGCAATCAGCGAAATCCAAAAATCAAAGAAACGTTTAAAGAAGTGCTTATACATTATATTTTCAGTTTTCTAAATGTCTCTTCTAGAACGTCTGCTACCTGAGCGGATAGTTTTGCTTTATCATAGACCTCAACAGACAACCTACGTGCATTCTTCCCCCACTCTTCAAGTAATGGCTTATTGTCTTTCACTTCAAGAAGCTTATCAGCAAGCATTTCAGGCTTCTCAGGGTCAACATAAAAACCACAGTTATCTTTCTCAACCATATCTTTCGTCCAACCTGCCGAATTAACTATGATTGTTTTTCCCGCAGACAAAGAATCAAATAATTTATTAGGTGAATTTGTAGCTAAAATGGGCAGATTCTTGAATGAGGTAATACTCGCATCACAGCAGTTTGTTACCTCTGCAACAATACCCACTTTGTAATTTCCTAAGAAACGGACATTGTGTAAATCATTCTCTTTCACCATATCCTCGAGCATGGGCTGCATAGCGCCCTCGCCCATGAATAGAAACTGAATACTGTTGTCGCCTCTTTTCTTCAATTCAATTGCAGCCTTGATAATGTAATCAAGACCGTTGGCTACTGCAAGCATTCCGAAATGAATGACATTAAATTTTGTCAAATCAAGATTAAATTGCTTGACAACATCTTGGTTCACTTCGTGTGGATAGAATATGTCCGGCTTCGACATATTTGGAATCATTGAGGTCTTTTCTTTTGGCGTACCTGTCTTGATAACACCCTCTTGCATACCCGGCGAAAGTGCCACCACATGCTCTGAGCGTTTATATATCCTCTTTTCAAATTTCCTTAGGAACCAAATCAATACAGGGTTAGTAACTGCTCCTACTTGTATTGGAAACTCTGGCCAAAGGTCACGAACTTCAAAAACATATCGCCAGCCTTTCAACGCTCTCAACGCCAAAGCCACTGCTCCAATTGTGAGAGGTGTGGATGTTGCATAAACCAAATCCACATCTTTTTCCTTAGTTGCAACTGAAATTGACTGGAATATAAACTTCACAAAGGACCATACCTTCTGTAGTTTTGTCTGCGAATTGTTATAGAAGTTATTGATATATATAACATCTATTCCATCCCTATCAAATCGTCCTGGTTCATGCTTCGATTCACTATTGCCTGTTATCACTGTTACATGATGCCCACGGCTTACCAGCTCTTTCGAAATCCAATAAGAACGAGTCGCCCCTGGTTCTTGGGGTGTCACAAAATATTGGTGGATATATAAAATATTCATTACTGATTAAATTTGATTCTGTACAATCCTTCTGATCTACCTGCAATGCTGTCCTAAAAATATCTATGATAAGTTCATATTTGACATTTGTGCTGCGATTTCATCTTTATATCTTTCGATTACTGATTTCGTTTTAAAAAACTTCTTAACTATTTTTTGAAAAAGCAATGGTGTCATCGCTTTTAGTTTCATTTTCCTTTTGTGAACTGCACATTCTGAAACCGACATTATTTCTCGATTATTTTTTACATGATATCCCTTCCTTTGCAATGCTTCGATAGTTTCTGGGATCATCTTCCCCTGTAATGCGCCATGATTCAAACCAAGAATATTGCTTATATCAATCTTACATTGATCCAAAAACTCTTTGGTATGCGACATCTTTGATTTGGCATATATACCTTCAAACACCCATGCATTATAATTTCCCGTACCAATACTCTTTTTCAGAAATTCTCGTTCCCAAATTGCCGGCTGACAACTTAGCGTATATTCCCTTGATGTTTCTATGTTATGTATATGAGACAGTCCTTTAAAGCTAGCCCCATTACGCTTGTCTAAGAATTCTGGGAGCGGCATACTGTAATAATTCAATTGATTATCCTTCATAAACAGAATTCTACCATCCAACACAGGTCCTTCTAAATTTTTTGTGAAGAAGAAATCATCTAAAAGCAATAAGAAGTAGTCTGCGTCTATCTCTTGTAATGCTTTTTGCACTTTCCTGCTGTATTCAGCATCTTCGCCTGCGTGAATTACCGTCACATCATAAGATTTATCATATTTCAGATTCTTTGTTTGATTAACAATATACAAAGGGTACGGGCAATTTTTCCAGAACTTCTCTTTCAACTCTAAGAAGTCTTCCCACAAATCATAGTAGCCATCCCAAAAAATGCCTACAATAGCCAATTTCGGTTTATTTTCCATTATTTCATATTTAGAATTTCAACAATCTTTGTTGGATCTCCATACTCGCATGGCGAATCATACGGCCTGTCAGGGAAAGCTCCATACTTCAACTTTATATCCAGGTTATGTTCCTTGATAAACTGCTCTACCCTTTCTGCCAAGCTCAAAGGCTTTCCTGTGCAGCAATTGATAATACCAACCACCTCTTTCTGCATTACAGCAGCAGATAATTGACTGGCCAGCTCATCGACCGTTATAAAATCGTACTGATTCTTACCAGTAGTAAAAGGGAATGTCTTCTTACCTTCCTCAGCAGCTAACAACAACTTACAGAAGATGGAGTTATTCTTTTTGTCATCACCAAGGATATAATAGCAACGCAACCACTGAAGAATACAATCTTTCTGCTTGCAATAGAGAATCATTGCTCTACGCAATGCATCCTTTGCAATGCCATACATAGAAATAGGATTGCAAGGAGTGTTCTCATCAATTGCCCCCTCCCAGTAACCTACTTCATGCATGGTGCCCATCACTGCAAGCTGCTTTAAACCTCCATCAATCATGGCTGTCAGGAACTTATAGTGAGCAGATAAGTCTCCTATCTGGGTAGGGGCGTTATGCACAAAACCATTACGCCAAGCCATGTGCAGACAAACATCTGGGGAACCTAACTGTTCATACACATTGCCTTCTGGCAGCTCGAAAAGGTTCAATGTTTTGCGCTCTGCTTTTTCGTCAACATCAGTTGTCACAATATCACAAGCAATAACCTCTGCTCCTTTGTCAAGCAAGGCTTTCACCACATGACGACCAATATAGCCGTTTGCTCCTGTTACTAGTACTTTCATATATAACCTATTTAAATAGCCCCTTTTGCTTCATCTCTTCAAGAGAGACCTCATAATTATCTTTCTGTAATTCCTGACAGTTCACCCATTCTGAAAAATGCTTAATTCCCTGATCAAAACTCCATTTGGGCTCAAATTTCAATATTTTCTTTGCTAAAGATATATCAGCATAGTTATGACGGATATCACCTAATCGGTAGTTACCTGATACATTCAGTAGCACTTCAATTCCGTAGTGTTTACACAGTGTTTTTGCTACTGTCAAAACATCTGTCGCAACACCTGTTCCAATATTAAAAACGTGGCCGTTTGCCTCTGGCTCTTCCATTCCTGCGATGGTAGCCTCAACCACATCATCTATATACACAAAGTCGCGGCTTTCTTTACCGTCCTCAAAGATGTTAATCTCTTTGTGGTTCTTAATGCGTGTGGAGAAGATGCTCAAGATACCCGTGTATGGATTTGTTAATGATTGTCCTGGTCCGTAAACGTTCTGATAGCGGAACGAAACAGATTCAATACCGATGCTCTTGCAAATCATGTGAACCAACTGCCCCTGTACCTGCTTACCTATGCCATACACTGAAGAAGGATGAATGGCACTGTCTTCTGTGGTGGCTACTAAAGTAACCTCTCCTCCACACTTGGGGCAGTGACACTCAAAATCCCCTTTTGCCATATCTTCATCCTTGCGTTCAATCGGATATACATCACCGCACTTCTCGCAATGATACTTTCCTTCACCATAGATAGCGCGGGATTCTGCCACCACAACACGCTTTACATGATGTTTAGTGTTGGTGAGGATATCCAGCAGCAGAGCTGTACCGCCAATGTTTACATCCACATAGCGCTTAATCTCATACATAGACTGGCCTGTTCCTGTCTCAGCTGCCAGATGAATGATGTAATCGGCATCTTTGATAGCACCTTCAAAAGAAGCCCTATCACAAACATCTGCTTTTATAAACCGTGTTTTATCTTTCACACTACAATACAATGGAGAAGTCTTATCTGGATTATCGCCATGTATCTGTGCTAGGAGATTATCAAGTACCGTCACATCATAGCCTTTTTCAATCAATTGTAGGGCTATGTGGGATCCGATAAAACCTGCTCCGCCTGTTATTAGAACTCTATATCTCATACTCTTTCCCACTTTTTACTTTCAAAATTATATTGTTTAATGATTTTCGCGGGGTTACCTGCGGCAATGGAATATGACGGAATAGATTTATTAACCACAGAGCTAGCTCCAATAACACTCCAGTCTCCGATTGTAACACCAGGTAGTATTATCGCCTTCTCCCCAATCCAACAATTCTCTCCTATAACTACATCCTTTTTTATCAGTGGCTGATTTCCGTATTTAACCCCTGCTTCGGGATCCATATTGTGATTTTCACCTATAATTGCAACATAACTTGCTATGAGGGTATTTTTTTTTATTGTTACATTTCCTCCTGCCATAACAGTAAAAAACTGACCTATATAGCAATTATCCTTTATATCGATTTTTCCACCTTCATAACTAGAGAGGCGAGACATCCTATCTATCTTCACATAATTTCCTAATCTAATATTCCTTGGACTATTTACTCTTAAGCCTCTTCTAATATCCACCCAATTCCCGACACGTTCCATTCTTAACAAAGCAAATGGATTACATATATAGGAGATTATTAACTTAACGAATGACTTCCAATCCATAATAGTATAATTGAGGTTATTGAGGTTTAATATAATTCTCGTAGTAAAAAATATTAGACTTCCTCATTTCTCCATTTATTGATAAATCACTCAGTTTCATACTTCCATCTTCCTTGTGCTTGATTGAGATAAAATCTGAATAACAAGTTTTGAAATGAGTCTTCTTTGCTTTATATGCAAGTATACCTTCTTCACCAAAAAGAAAAACGCGATCGTCATAAACAGGCTTAAGCTTCTCAACTATTCTCTTACTTAACAAAAGAAAACTACCATGGGCACAATATATGTCATAAACACGCTGTTTTCTTATTTTCTTTACATGTGATATAAATTCACGAATAATTTTGGAGATAGTTAATCCACACATCAATAAGAGCCTACTATTCAGTTTATAACCACAATATATCAAATACTCCGACAAGGGTAATCTTTTAAACATCGCAGGATTCTGAGCCTTTCCTGATGCGGCTATTATTTGGGGAGCTATAATATCATATTCAAAATCGGGACCAATGAAAGTATCATCAAAGTTTTCTATAACGATGTCTGGATTTGAAATGATAACATAATCAAATAAATAATGCTTTAGAGCGAACTCCATCCCCCTATTATTACCATAACTGTATCCTTTATTCTCAATGCTTATAAAATCACAATGATAGAGGTTCGCTATCCTTTCAACTTCATGCAGAGAATCATCATCATAATATGCATTGACTATCACAGATTTACACGAAGAGACTTTCTCTGTAATACTCGCTAAACAATCTTCCAAGTCATTTGTGTTTCTATAAACCAGGATTACAAACACATACTTATAATACTCCATTTAACCCTTATTTTTTTTATTTAATAATAACCAAACTAATATCGACAAGCCCCCTTGAACGAAAGAAGCACATACGAAAGAATAGGAATAATCCGAAAGGGAGCTAGAAAAGGAAAACAATATTATCAACACTATACAACTTACTAAAAGTATCAGTGTGTTGTATGGTAATGTTGACACGGCATCTATAGGATTACGGTAAAGTAAATACATGGATTGAGGTAACACTGACAATAATAGTATCATAGAAATATCCTTACACGCAACATAATCTGGCGAGAAAAATAACCTAATTAGAACTGGCATAAAGAGCCAAAATACAATAGTTAATACCACGGCTAAAACAATATACCATTTAAATAATCTGCGAATAAGTCTTTGTGCTTCAGAGAAACGCCCATTAGACATCGCACCAGAAACATAGGGGAGTAAAACTACGCCTAGGAATGAGAAAAAGGGCGTCACCATGTTTATTATTGTCAATCCAACAGAATAATAAGCGACATCACTCATCGACATGACTTGCGACAAATAAAGCACAGGAAAGGCAGAGAAGGAAAAGAGCAGAAAATCTCCAATTAATCTTGGCGTAGAATAAACAGCAATTGTTTTCATCGTATCCCAGAAAAAACAACTACGATATGCCCTAAAAATAATACTCCTATTTCTATTATTCTCATATATGAAATATAATACAGTGAAAGAAAATGTCGTTAAAAACCATAGCAGAAAAACCGCATTAACATTATGACGTGGAATAAATAAAAGACTGAGCATCATTAATAATTGAAAAGACACTTGCGCTATGCTATAATTTTTAAAATCATTAACGCCACGGTAAAATGCTATCAACAATGCAGATATTGTTGTACTAAAAGCAAATGCCACAGCCAGCCAATAAAGAGTACTATCAGAATTGCCTGTTACACTTTCCATAAAGGTCTCTGAAAACAACAATGCAATTATTACAAGGATTACACAAATTATCCCCACAAAGAATAATGAACAACAAGTAAGATCCAACATCTTTCTGTATTGATGCGCTCCTTGATAAATTGCAAGATATCTAGGTAATGTAATCCCCATGCCTGAAAGCATCACAAAGGAAATTACTGACACGCTCCTCCGCACTACATTATATAATCCAAACTCATCAACAGTAAGTATATTGCAGGCTATCTTTGTAATTCCAAAGGCTGATAGCATTATCAACACTTGCGTAATGAGTGTCCATAATACATCCTGACGGAAAGAAGAGCCTGACAGAATTCTTTGTTTTATTGTAGACAACACCATAAAATGATCAAAATGGGACTTCTTCTGTTTTTATAAAGAATCTTAATAGAAAGTAAATATAAAATACTAATACAATATACGTCGTATAGGCAAATATCGAAGAAACAAAACTCCAAGAGACGAAGAAATATATTACACACAAAAGAGTCGAACTTAAATAAACATATCTTTTACTAATAAAATGCGTATAAATAATACGACAGACCATTCCCATAAAAAATAAGTAAATCAAAGAACCTATTGACCCAAAATCCTCAACGAAAAATCTAAATATTGTGAAAACATTAGTTGAATCACCATCTCCCGACACCTCTATAGCATTAGTAAAGATGCCGCCTTCGCGTTTTATTATTCCTAAAGAATTAGTTATTCCCCAAAAAGTTTTACCCCCCCATGTTAATTCTGAAATAACATCGTCATGTGATGAATACCACAAGTCAAAGGCTGGCAAATGACCAAGAGTATAAGATATTGTTTTGCCGAATACGACATTCATTGTTTCTATATTAAATGATCCAATCCTAAACATCATGACTACAATTAACAAGGCAATGAATGCTACAATGCCAATTATGATTGCTATCACATTTTTTAATCTAATTACTATTCTTTCATTTCTTAATTGTGAGATCATTACAAAGCCTATCAACCACAGAAAAGTTCCTGTAATGATCCCCATCTTGGCCCCTGCTGCTAATCCTCCTAAGAAGAGTGGTACAAGCGCCAGAAATGCCAGCAATCGTTTACGACCGTTAAACATATAATAAGACATTCCTCCAAAAACGGCACATGCATTGGTGTTAATACCTAATAACCGTGTTAGAATACCACCTTCATTTTCTCCTGAATAACGTTCAACAGATTGTTCGTTACTCATTTCCATAAAGGAGTTCAAGTCAAAAAGATTTTGCAACCCAAATCCATGATTGAAAATGTCAAAAAACAGAGAACAGAAAGAAAAAACCAAAACTAAATAATATAATTTCCTTGCAGTACTTCCATTATAATTAACATATACATCCCTTACTTTATTTGAACAGTTTTGTATTTTTACACAATAGCCTAAATCAAAACAAAAAATGCATAGTAAAATAAATAAAACGCCTTCATACTTGAAAAGAAGATAACCGGACCAGAAACCAACCATAAATAGGATCTGAATTGTCCAAAACATGGTAAAAACAGATGCAGGAGAAAAAGGCCTTAACCTCTTCCTTACAAACAATATCAAGCAAACAGAAAGTATTATAACAAGAGTAAAGAGCATATTTTTATTCTCTATCTTCTTAAAAAGGAGGAGTGCCTAATGAAAATAATACTTGATATAAATCTTTCGATAATTGAGAAAAGGGATATACGTACTTTATCAAATACTATACAAATACAACAAACCACTGCACAATACAAATATCCCCATCCTTCAAACATGTATGGAAGCATCAAATTATCCCAGTATCTTATTTGGCTCCAATCTGTAATCAAATAAATAGCAAGAACTGATGAGGCAGCAATATTAATATAGCGATTGTACGTTTTTTTATGATCTGCCCATACAACTATACCAGCTGCGATGAATAATAGCAAGATATTATTATATGAAAACCACGTGAAAACATATTTATTATAAGAAGGGGTCAAATTAACAAGTACTAATGGTACAATCAAATAAAGAAATAAAGAAATAATAGAAACTATATATAGCTTTTGTTTATTAAAATGCTCATCATGAATAGACCTTGCAAATAAATATACGACTATCATTGTCATCATATCATGGGAATCTTTCTTTAACACAAACAACCCAACACAAAAGAAATACAACAAACATCCAATTAGAAAGCGGCGTACCTTTTTACTCAAATGAATCCACCCTTCATTAATTATTGGCGACAAAACAAATAATACTAGGTAATATTGTATAAACCACCAATAATCATAGGGATGAAAAATATAATAAAGTATAGCCAAAAGAGAAGAACGGGTTATCAATTGAAGTATTAAGAGATAAAAACCTATTGTCACAACAAGGTTTAGAAGTTTTTTAATACTAAAATTTATTCCATAATAACCTGAAATAAAGATAAAACCTATCACACCTAGTTTTCCTAACATTACCATCTCAAAGTGGAAGATAGTTGAAATATGTTTTCCTAATGAAAAGATTGATTCATATTCTAGATTATATCCATGAAGAAAAACATGTATCACAACAATAAGATACATAAAAAAAAGTCTAAGCATCTCTACTGTCGTATTCCTTTTTACTAAGGTTTCTATATCTGTCATTTGACTCTATTCTAATTTGGATATATAATTATCAAACCACGCAAATCGTTTGTCAAAAAAAGAAATGCAATACTTGGTTTCATCTTCCCAGTTACCAAAAGATACTAATATCGCAGAGTAAAACTGGCCTAACACAGGCCACTTTACAAAATTATCTTTTTGAGCATAACTCAAGGTCTCTGCTTGTGACTTAATCTTCCATCTAACATTAGCTATGTTTGATTTATATTTCGACCACAGCTCTTTTAACTTATTCTTAAAAATACGATCCTGTAACAAATAAGAAAACATTTTCTCATTTTTCCAAACAAATGATTCAACCTGGGGTAAAAAAGGTGGAAGTTTCCATGTTCTTTCGATTCTATTATCAATAACGGCTAATCCCAAACTCCACTCAGCATCCCATACTGGACTTGCTTTTAAAAGCGAATTTGGAGTTGCTAGGGTATAAAATAGATTGGGATCATAGTTACCCGTAAGTTCCATTATGATATACCACTTAGCAAAACACTCTATATCAATATAATCATAATAATGAGATTCTTTTCCCATAGATATCTTGACTAGTTCAGACTCAAGATTATTCATAAAACTGGAAATAAACTTGTATTTCAAATCTCCAACATTTATATTAATCGATTTAGGATACTTGAATGTATAGTAATTCCTTAACAAATCTGTCTGAAAATAAAGAGGTTCATCCGACCAGTGGTTATCGTCCTCAATAATAAAACCATTATCCTCGACATTTACCCTACCCTTTGCACGTTCAACTTGTTCTGTCAGAATATAAACGCCTTGATAATCGTCATTTATATAAAGTTCAACAAATTGATATCTAGGTGTCCATTCCATTTGCACTGCCTCAGAAAAGCCAAACATGAAAGCCGTCCTGAGTAATGATTTATCAGTATATTCCGCAAGTAAAATCCAATCTTTATTACTCGGGAAACCGAAAACGGATTCCTTTTGGTTTAGTTTCAAATGATATGGTTTTTTGGGATAACCCGCCCAAGAAAAATTACCTCTCCCTTTTATACCACATGGCGCATCTAGAACACCATAAACTGGGCAGTTCCCGATGTGGACCGTGGCACTAACATACTCTTGCTTAGATACAATAGGCGAACCACCGTCCGTATTTATATCAATCTTGGGCAGTCCATTGTATCCTGTGATTAAAAAGGTTAGCTGTTTTATTCTTCCATTTTCATCAATAATAGTATATGTCACAGGATTGTTAAAATCATTTATTGTAGCATTAGAAACCTGTTCAGTATCTCCTACCCTTACCACAACAAAATCACCATCAAACGACGCAACAAGTGAGTCTACTTTTAGAGATGGTATAAAAGCAACGACTGTATCGCCTTTACTTACATCAATTATAATATCAGTTTTTAATTGAGAATTATATTCTTTTAGGAAAGCAAAGAATGTCATCGAAGGCTGTATTACCAACTCTTCTACAACATCATTTTTATTATCACAAGAACTAATCAGAAGAATACAAAGTGATAATAATAAAGCAGTTAATGTCTTTAAAAATAAATTCATATTATCGCTATGTGAGAATACATTATACTTAACATCTTATTCTTCGGAATAGATCTTGCCCTTAAACTTATGAACTAAAAATATGACAAGCACTTCTTTAATGAATCTGTCCAATAAGGCACATGAATCCCAAATACATCTTTGACTTTGGTTTTATCCAGTACAGAATAAGCAGGCCGCTTTACTGGACCTGGAAACTCTTCACTATGGCATGGCTGTATGTCACATTGTGTGTAACCTGCATACTCCGCTATCTGCTTTGTAAAGTCATACCAACTGCATACACCTTCGTTACTAAAATGATATATTCCTGTATTGCCCACAAACTTCTTTTGCTCAATGATATCGAAGATGAGTCTCGCTAAATCATAAGCATATGTCGGAGTGTCTACTTGATCAAACACAACCTTTAATTGTGGTTTGGTACCTGTAAGGTTCAGCATCGTCTTGACGAAGTTCTTACCAAATTCAGAATATAACCATGCAGTACGGAAGATGAGATAGTCAACACCTGTATCCTGGATAGCCAGTTCACCATGAAGTTTAGTTAAACCATAAACGCCAGTAGGTGTACCCATCTGGTCTTCCTTGCAAGGAGTATTGTAAGGGTCGCCACCAAAGACATAGTCTGTACTGATATGAACCAAAAGTCCATTCACCTCCTTCATCGCGATTGCCAAGTTTTCTGGAGCTTTTGCATTAAGCATTTCTACCAGCTCATACTTTTCTGGATCTTCAGCACCATCCACATTGGTCCATGCAGCACAGTTCACTATCACCTTGACATCGTTATCCTTTACCATCTTTCGAATAGCATCGAAGTTAGTGACATCAAGTTTGGTGGTGGTAACGTCAATACTATCCGCTGATAGTTTATGGAACATTTCTATGGATTCAGGGTGTGCATCACATACGTCTGTAAAGATGTAGCGATGTGCTGAACCTTTGGCCATGAGGCGCATTTCATTGCCCAACTGACCGTTTGCTCCAGTAACTAATATAGTCATAATGACAGTTTATCTGTTTGCGTACTGGTTTTCATAATACTTCTGATAGTCACCAGAAGTGACATTATCCAACCACTCTTGATTATCGAGATACCACTTCACTGTCTTCTCAATACCTTCCTCAAACTGGAGGCTAGGCTCCCAGCCCAGTTCTTTCTGGAGCTTAGTAGAGTCAATAGCATAACGAAGGTCGTGACCAGCACGATCCGTCACGTATGTGATTAAATCCATGTCAGCTCCTTCGGGGCGCCCCAGTAGGCGGTCTACAGTATTAATAAGAACCTTTATAATATCTATATTTTTCCACTCATTGAAGCCACCAATGTTGTAAGTCTCCGCAATCTTACCTTCATGGAATATAACGTCAATAGCTCGTGCATGATCCACCACATACAACCAGTCACGCACGTTCTCACCTTTTCCATATACCGGCAGTGGCTTACGATGGCGAATATTGTTGATAAACAGCGGAATCAATTTTTCCGGGAACTGGAATGGTCCGTAGTTGTTAGAGCAGTTTGTCACAATCGTAGGCATTCCAAAAGTATCATGGAAGGCGCGTACAAAGTGATCACTACTTGCCTTGGCGGCACTATATGGAGAGTGTGGCTGATATTTCAAATCCTCAGTAAAAAACTTCTCGCCATAGGCCAAATGATGTTTTCCACTACTTGCTTTTGTAGTGAACGGAGGCTCAATTCCTTCCGGATGAGTCATTTCTAGTGCACCATATACTTCATCTGTAGAAATATGATAGAAGCGTTTACCGTCATATTTCTCCGGCAGGCTTTCCCAATAAGCCTTAGCCGCCTGAAGAAGACAAAGCGTACCCATCACATTGGTTTGGGCAAAAGTGAAAGGGTCTTTGATGGAGCGGTCCACATGACTCTCAGCAGCAAGATGAATAATACCATCCACCTGCTCATCCTGCATCAGCTCGAGAACGCCCTCAAAATCGCAGATGTCCATCTTCACGAACTTATAGTTGGGCTTGTTCTCAATGTCCTTGAGGTTTGCCAAATTACCAGCATAAGTCAACTTATCCAGATTGATGATCTTATAATCCGGATATTTGTTTACAAAGAGGCGTACGACATGGCTTCCAATAAAGCCTGCGCCACCTGTTACAATAATATTCTTCATATTATACGTGTTGCAAAGTGTTCGAATTAATCTCTTCTTTCATTTCGTCAATAACCTTCAATAGATATTGACCATATTGGTTCTTTAACATGGGTTTGGCCAATTCTCGCATCTTCTCCTCAGAAATCCAACCATTGCGATAAGCTATACCTTCCAAGCAGGCAACCTTTAAACCTTGACGTTTCTCAATAACCTCAACAAAGGTAGAAGCTTCTGCCAATGAATCATGTGTTCCGGTATCCAGCCAAGCGAAGCCGCGGCCAAAGACTTGTACTTTCAGATTACCTTCTTTTAGGAACTCCTGATTCACTGTGGTAATCTCCAACTCACCACGGGCGGAAGGTTTTATATGCTTAGCGACATCCACCACTTTGTTAGGATAGAAATAGAGACCAACAACTGCATAGTTTGATTTTGGATTTACTGGTTTCTCTTCTATGCTCAAGCAATTGCCTTGCTTGTCAAACTCGGCAACGCCATAGCGTTCTGGATCCGATACCCAATAACCGAATACCGATGCCTTGTTGTTTTCTTCCGCGTCTTTAACAGCTTGCTTTAAAAGTGATGTGAAACCAGCGCCATAGAATATATTGTCACCAAGCACCAAGCAAGCAGAATCGTTGCCAATGAACTTTTCTCCAATGACAAATGCTTGTGCGAGGCCGTCAGGACTGGGCTGCTCTGCATATTCGAAATTTACTCCATAATCACTGCCATTGCCCAACAAACGCTTAAACCCAGAGAGGTCATAAGGTGTTGAAATAATCAGAATATCACGAATGCCTGCCAACATCAATGCACTGATAGGATAATAGACCATAGGTTTATCGTAAATCGGGAGCAATTGCTTGCTCACACCCTTGGTTATGGGGTAAAGGCGAGTGCCACTACCGCCTGCTAATACTATTCCCTTCATACTAATACAAGTTTACATTAATATCAAATGGTGAATCGAAGTCCTTCAAGAGAGAGTGTTTTGTGTCCTTTTCTGATAAAAGTGCTTTATCTGTTGGAATTTTCCAATCAATTCCAAGACTGTCATCAAGGATACTGATGCCGCCATCTGCCTCTGGATGATAGAATTCGTCACATTTGTACTGAAACACTGCAGTCTCACTCAACACTGCAAAGCCATGGGCAAAACCACGGGGCACAAAGAACTGGCGATAGTTATCCTCCGTCAATTCTACGGCAACATGCTGTCCGTAGGTGGGACTACCTTTGCGGATATCTACCACAACATCAAGTACTGCACCCTTCACGCAACGCACGAGTTTGCTCTGGGTAAATGGAGGACGTTGGAAATGTAATCCTCGCATAACCCCGTATGAAGACATCGACTCGTTGTCTTGAACAAAGTTCACTTTATGCCTCAAAATAGGTACTACCTTCTCATCAAACTCTCGCTGAGAGAATGACTCAAAGAAATAGCCACGGGCATCCCCGAACACTTTAGGCTCAATGATGAGCACTCCATCGATTGCTGTTCTTATTACTTCCATCTTATGCTTTCTTTAAATTGTTTATACATACTTTGAGAGAGTCAGTCCAATAAGGCACCTTGATGCCAAAGGTTTCTTTCACCTTAGTCTTATCAAGAACAGAATAACTGGGGCGAGTTACTGGGGACGGGAACTCGTTTGAATGACAAGGTTGAATGTCACAATCTTTATTGCCTGCATACTCTGCTATCATTTTAGTAAAGTCAAACCAGGAGCATACACCTTCGTTACTATAATGATAAATACCCTGAACTGGACTCTTCAATGCTGCTACTATAGCAGTTGCCAAATCCCATGCATAGGTGGGGGTACCTGTTTGGTCAAAAACTACCTTCAGGTGTGGCTTAGTTGCCGTTAGGCTTAGCATGGTCTTTACAAAGTTCTTTCCAAACTCAGAGTAGAGCCATGCTGTGCGAAGAATCATATATTTGCAACCAGTAGCAATCACCTTCTGTTCACCAAGAAGTTTTGTTGCACCATATACACCTGTTGGTGTACCTTTCTGGTCTTCCTTACAAGGAGTATTATATGGTTCCTTTCCAAAGACATAATCCGTTGAGATCTGGAACAGCCAGCCATCAACCTCTTTCATGGCCTTCGCAAGGTTTTCAGGTGCAGTAGCATTCAATTTCTCTACAATTGGATATCTCTCTGGATCTTCTGCCCCATCCACATTTGTCCAAGCTGCACAGTTAACGATTACCTTGACATTATATTCCTTTACCATCGCACGGATGGCATCAAGGTTGGTGATATCAAGTTTGGTTGTAGATACTTCTATATCTTCACCTTCCAATTTATGAAGCATCTCTATAGATTCCGGATGCTCATCACAAACATCAGTGAATATGTATCTATCTTTAGAGCCTTTGGTAACAATGCGCATCTCGTTGCCCAACTGGCCATTGGCACCTGTTACAAGTATATGCATATCTTCCTTATTATTGTCTCTAAAATGAGGCAGGCCCACTGTTATTGAACCTTTGCCTTTCGGCGTCTTATGAGAGATCAGCGGGTTCCCCGCCCCATTCATAATGATCTTTTATATATAGTGTCTCACGACATGATTTCAAGTAACTTTAATAAATCCAGAAGGTGCACCAATCAGATCACGATGATGGTACAGACCCATAATAATGACTGGCTCTATATCCTCCTTTGTGACTTCCAACTCTGGACGAAGAAGTTCTACGACCATATCCGCATTCATCATACTGTCAGAAGAAATTTTGTTCATCACGAACTCACGCAGAACAAAATTGATTGCCGCCTCATTTATCGTATCGCTATAGCCCAAAGGCTTCAGCCATGCCCTCATCTCATCTATCGTATGAACATCGCCCTTCAGGATCTGTTCCTTAAGAGGCTCTGTTACCTCTGAGATATTCTTGATTGGAGGAGTTACAAGCGGCATAACAATTAGAGTTTCTACTTTAGTTAAACAATGTTTTCAAAAGTATATTTTTGTTTCGGCTGATGTAAGGCTTGTTCATCTGCCCTATAGAATTATATCTTGACACGTGAAGACCGTGTTCTTCGACCTTCGGTGTTAACAACAGGCTTATAACCAATAATTCCATTCTCCTTACTTTTCATGTGATTAACATTCCTTCACTCTTTTGGGATAAAGATTCTTAAAGCTATTGCCTGTTCGGGCAAAAATGTGTATCTTTGTGGTAGAAATGGCCGGAAAAGGCTCAATTTCCCGGATGTCTGATGAATGTCTGATAACTCTGGAAACGGTGTTTTCGTTTTACGTTGTGTATCAGGCTGTTATGCGGAAGTTCACATTAGCTGGGAAATCATTATTGATAGAATTTTAAAATGTTTGATGTAAATTGTGATGTTCTGACTGGCAGTATCGAACTGCATCGCTGCGCGACCACCTGTGCAATCAGAAGATATTTGATGTTTTATGGATGATAATACGAATACTTTCGAATCAAAACCATAGGGTCACCCCATTTCTGAAACAGGGCGGCACTTATTGATGCTTATATGGTAAACACGCTTCAAAGATGACTGATATCCCAATGCATCATAATCTGCATTACCGGGTGCAAAGGTAGACAAAAATGCGCGAAAAACCAAATATTATGAGTGTTTTTCCAAAAAAAACACAATTTTCGACCATTAATTTGGGGATAAAATAAATAAAATCCATGTTAATACGTTATAAAAGAACCATCACAGAGTTAAACTTTTTCACAATTATGACGATATACTAGTCAGTATCAACTCAACCGCTTGTGGTAATTTAGCCTGCGATATGTCAGGGGGTGTAAAGACTCCCTGGTCAAGTAAAACAATTTTAAACAAGTATCACAGCAATGAGTTATCTCAAAGAAAAGACTCCTGTTCTGGAGCCAGGCTTAGCCCGGGAATTTATGGTAAGATTGTTGGAGGGAATCAAGTCGCCCCGCAATCAAGGTCTGACAAGCTTCATCGAGAAGAATGGCATCAATGGCAAATGGCTCAAGCCTTATGACCATCATGACATCCGCACCTCCAAGCTACTGAAAATTATTGAGAAGGTTGCTATCTATCAGATGGATGATGAGTTTATGGACGAGTGGAATAATCTCGGACTATATATCATCTCATACATCAAAGCCAATCTCAAAGACCCTGATATCACCGACCTATGAGTAACGAAGCATTCAATTTAGTGAGAGGCAGCCTGAATCAGCGGAGGCAGACTGCCGTTTCTGCCGAACGCGTAGAGCCTTCGCAGATGGAGATCGACGAGCTGTTCTGTGAGCGTATCACGCCAGAGACGCCTTTGCCGCCGATGCAGCCGCTGTTCAGGATGTTCGACGTGCCGTGTTTCTATCGGGGGGAACTGGTGGCCGACTGTGGCAAGGCAAAGAGCGGCAAGACTTTCTTCCTGTCAATCCTGATGGCCACCTGCCTCACGGAGAAGACCTTGGCCCTGGAGCGGATAGTCCAAACAGACGACGCTGTTACGCCTGGCAGTGCTTTGCCTGCTCCCCCGCCCTTAAAGGTGGTCTGGCTCGACACCGAGCAAAGCCAGCAATCGACACAGGAGATCCTGAAAGAACGTATCATCCCGCTAGCCAAGGCCGATTCGATCAACGACACCTTCTATGCCTTCAACCTTCGCGGCCTCGGCTTCGAGCGAAGGGGGAAGATGGTGGATGTGGCCATCCGTGCCATCAGACCGGACATCTGCATCATCGACGGCATCAAGGATCTCATGACCGATATCAACGATGCCGTGCAGGCGACGCTCATCATGGAAAAGCTGATGGCGCTGGCCAAGGAGTTGAACTGCTGTATCGTCTGTGTGCTCCATCTGAATAAGAGCGAGCAGGACCGCAACATGCGCGGCTCGATCGGTACCGAACTGACCAACAAGGCCTTTGAGGTGTTCCAGTGTGAGACGATCGACGACTCCAATGTCTTCAAGGTCACCCACACCTACAGCCGCAAGCAGAAGATGAAACGCAGGCTCTATTATCACGTCAATGAGGAAGGGCTGCCCGAACAGCTGCTCGACTATCAGGAACAGCCTCGTGACAACTATGGACGCTGGATGAGCAAGCAGGCTGATTCAGGGGAAGCCGACGGCAAGGTCGACTTGCTGCGTCTGTTCACCTCGGCGATGGAAGGTCGTCATCAGCGGCCTTACAGCGAACTGATGGCCGTGGCCCTGAAGAAGTGTGGCGTCGTCGATTCCAAGGCTTACTATGCCTACGTCGAGATGGCCGAGCGACAGGGCTACATCCGCAAGGAGGTACACCCCGAGACCGGCACCACCTGGGTCGAACTGCTCGACAACTCACTGCCCTTTTAATTATAATTTAATTAATTAATTTAGCCCCTTTAAAGGGGCTTAATTTAAATTTAATTTAATAATTAATTATAACCCGCGCGAGCCGATGACATGGAATGAAGTCTTCCGCAACACCTTTAAGGAGCTCCGGGAACGGATCAGTCCCGAAACCAGGAAACAGGTCGATCTCATGCTGCCCTCCTGGCCGATGGTCGATGCCTGTCGCGCCGACAGTCTCGATGCCTTCCAGCCTTTCATCGCTGCCGGGAAACTGTCAGTCGAGGACATGCACCAGGCTTGTGATCGCTATCATCTTGGCAAGACCAAGACAGGCACCCCTATCTATTGGATGATCGACGACATGAACACCCCGCTCGATGCCCATATCGGCGACAGATGGATCTCCACGCTGCTCAAGCAGCGCGAACCCCTTATCGCCAATTGGCAGGTACAGCATTGTCTCTTCGGCCTCCATCTCCTGGCTCACGCCATGAGCCCCGCCGCCATCGTTGAATCCGAATCCTCCGCCATCGTCCTCTCGGCCCTATTCCCCGAGACCATCTGGCTGGCCTACGCCACGACCTCCCATCTGTCCCCCGATCTCTTCGCCCCTCTCGAAGGCCGCATCGTCACCATCTATCCCCGCACTGATCCAACCCTCTCGAACTATCTCTTCTTCCAGGACCTAGTTACTCTCACCCAGGAGTACTACGACATTGACATTTCAGTCGATTCAACCTTGGAGGACAACGCCACCCCCACCCAAAAGGACCGCTGCATCGACCTCCTAGACTTCCTAAAAGAATCCCTCAATGCGCCAGCCGAAAAAAGCTCATGACTCACCCGAAGGGCGAAAGCTTTGTGAGTCGTACCAAAACCCTGAAAAAAGCAACGCATTTTTTCAGTTAAGCCTTTCCAATATAGGGGAAAGGTTTGGATTGGGGTGGATGTTTCTTTGCTTCTTTCTTTGCGCCAAAGAAAGTAAGAAATCTATTTTAAATTTTTTAATTTAAAACAATATGGTAAATTACTACGACAAGCATCTTTTCATCAGCAAGAAGAAACTCGCCGAACTCGCCGGCGTCTCTGAAAGAACCTTCCGTCGCTATCTGGCAACCCGTCGCCACATTCTCGACGAGATGGGCATCTCGCCAAAAGCCCAGTTGCTTCCGCCTCAGGCCGTGAAGTACATCTGTGAGGATTACTGCATCGACCTGCCTGAACAGCTGCAAGACCAGAAGGTTGTGAACATGTCGCCAATCTATCAGCGATTTATCAGGGAACTGCAGAAAGCAACCTATTTCAATGGTCAATGGATGCCTGTGACCGACATTCCACATGATTTCTGATTTTCTTTCTTCACTGTCGGCCAAAGACGGACAACACCCTTTGGAAATGTTGTAACTTTGCCATTGCATTTGAGATGCAACGGCGAGTGAAGGCTGCGGCTCAGCATAGCTCGAGCGAGTCTCGGCTCTGCGTTCGCCTTGCACTTCACTTGCAAATGCATTTGGGAACAACCCGAGCTCCAGTTAGGTACCGACTAAGCAAGGGTTTCTCGTAATGAAACTACCAGTTAGTCGTAATGAAACTACCAGTTTCTTACCGAGAAACTTCCTGAGCGCACGAAGCCTATGTTTAACCCTTTAAAATTGCAAAGTCAATGGCAGTAAAGAATCCGCAATTCGAAATCAACGTTCGCAAGAACACCAACGCCAACAACCCCGGTTACGGCAAGTACTACCCCAAGGCCAAGG
>OCTX014563911.1_pt1 | contig 25397 bp, 27 predicted proteins | sample 1539691 | NCBI WGS metagenome assembly OCTX01 (sample SAMN02144231, study PRJEB22623) | gut metagenome | biome: sheep rumen | host: Ovis aries | place: New Zealand
ACGGAGAGATGGGTGAGTGGCTTAAACCAACAGTTTGCTAAACTGTCGTACGGGTAACTGTACCGGGGGTTCGAATCCCCCTTTCTCCGCAAGGTAAAAAAGAAGGGACATCCGTGAGGGTGTCCCTTATTCTTTTATGGTAGAACGGGGCGCCGTTTTTATAACTTCTTAACGAGTGTAAGTCTTCTTAACGAGTGTAAGTCCGTTTTTATTGCCCATACTGTATCCCTCAAAGGAGCCGTTCGCGGTTTCAAGGTGATCCACAATCAGCACTTCTCCTTGCGCTATCGTGCGGCAAGAGAAAGTGTCGCCGACTTGCAGTTTGCTGTTGACGGCTTCTTCAACCCGCCATTTGCAATCGCCCAAATAGGTAAGTGTACAAACGCGGTCGGGCAACCAGGCTATGCGCACTTGATCGCCTTTCCGGCATTCGTCTGCATGAATAGCGGTCGTATGGATGAAGTCCGATTCCTCCTTCGCTCTGGCATAGCGTTCCAATATCTGTACCGTGTATTGCCGGACAGATGAATAGCCTTTCTTGTATCCCCAGATACGGCTTAGGGTATCCGGGCTGAGGCTTTCACCGGTGGCACGCCCAATAGCGATACTCAGTTCTCCGAAATCGGCAGGCGTAGCAGGCGTGCGACCGAATCGAACTTCTACCGCCTTTTTCAGTTGCGTAATAGCGATACTGTTTGATTGATAAGAAGTCTTCATATCTCAAAAATTTGTGCAAAGATAAGAAATTATTTGCATATGTCCAAATATTTTTGTACTTTTGCACCGCTAATGGATACAAATTCGTTTACATCGGGTCCCGTTCGTCCGCTCAGTTCGCAAGAATTAGGTGCAGAGCGTTTTACGGATTATGAGTTGCTGTCCGACAGCGGACACAACCTGGTTTACCGTGCGCAGATGAGCGGCAAATGGGTCGTTCTGAAGGCTGCCAAACCGGATGAAGGAGAGCAGACTCGCAATCAACTCCTTTTAGAGCGTGAGTTTGAAATCATGCACCGTCTGGATTCTATCTATGTGGTTCAGACGATAGCCATGGTGGACGACCCGCAGTTAGGCCGCTCCATTCTGATGGAGTATGTCAACGGGCGTCCGTTAGACCGGTTTGTGACGGAGAATCCTTCTGCTGCGGAGCGCCGCCGTGTGGCGGACGAACTGATGGAAGCATTGGTTTTCCTGCATGACCGTCAGGTGGTGCACGGCGATTTGAAGCCGAGCAATATTCTGATTACCGACTCCGGCAATCATGTGCAGCTGATTGATTTCGGTTTTTCGGATAATGAAGCATTCATAGCTAAGAATATCGGAACCTCGCCGTCGATCAGTTCGCCGGAACAACTGCCCACTGATGTTTTAAAACCCGAACGGGACATCTATGCGTTGGGTAAGATACTCGCGCTCCTTTTTCCGCAATCAGTCAAACCGGTTATCCGCCGTTGCACATCTGCCAACGGCAAACGGTACACCTCCGTCCGTCAGGTCCGCTCTGCGCTCCATCGTTATTGGCGAATGAAGTGGTTGCTGCCGATGCTCGCTTTTTTTGCTATTGCGGCAGCTTGTCTGGTCTGCTTCCGGCCGCAGAAACAAGAGGTTTCCCCTGTTGTTGAGTACCATACGGATACGGTCGTTGTTATACAGCCTGCGCCGCCGGCGGTGGATTCCGTATGGTTGAATGTAAAGAGTAAGGCAGCCGGACGATACAAGGCACTGTATCGCTCCTATGCCGATTCGATTAAGAACATGCCGAAAAAGATTCACGATGATGCCTTAGCTATGACAAATCGCTATGCTAATCAGATGCTGCAAACGCGAGATAAATTTGCGAAGTCCTATCCTCAATATGAGGAACAATTGTATGATCAATACCTTTTTATCTATAGCCGGGACATCAATGCTTTGCATAACATCCATAAAGATTACCCGTATGTGACTGTCAACCTCTATGGCGACACAACTTTTATTCCAGTGAAGCCGCTTTCCGAGTAAAAAGCAAATGAATTTGATTTTATAGCCCGAATTCTTGTGTAAATCAAATATTTATAGTACTTTAAACGGTACACACAGAGATCTGCATCAAAAGTGCAGATTTTTTTGTGCAAAAATGGCAATTGAACTGGCAAAACAAGGGGATTTTGCGTAAATTTGAATTCTCTGTAAGCCGCTGAATATAAATAAATTATAGGTAAAAATCATGAACAAAGTCTAGAACGCCTCTTTTGCACCCCTTTAGTGCCACTTTTGTGGCCCTTATTCTATCCTTTTTCGCAGTCGTTTTGATGTCCATTCGAGGTTGATTTTGCCGAAGGCGATTTTGGGGCTAATTAGGGCGTAAAGGGTCAAACCTTTGCGCCTTTTGTTTTTTTGTTATAATTTTGCAGCGCAAATCGTAATAAGCCGTTCTTTGTCATATTGAGGCCCCGCCGGACTAACGTAGTACACCAAACGTGCGGTATGTTGCAAAAATACAAAAAAATGCAGAATTATTTGCGTATTTCAAACTTTTGTTGTATCTTTGTAGCGTCTTCGTAAAGACGCCCCGTGTCAGCGGACACGGACTACATATTTGATAGATAACCTCGCGATAATCTCGAAATACCCTCTATTCGATTCTCTCTCGTTAGTGTCTCGCCAGTCTGATTTCGATTGATATCTCATCATCCTTGGCTCGACGTTCTCGGTCGGCTTTGGCTTCCCGCCAGCCTTCCCTTTCGAAGCCAAAAGTCAATTGGCTTCTTCACACCAGTCTGATTTGGACAATATTGATGTAGAAGCAAACTAAATATTTGATATTATGAAATCTGATTACTTTGAAAAAATTCAAAAGCGGTATGACGAATTAGCCAAAGAAGGCAATGATTTGACCGCCGGAATTAAATTTTATCAATCCTTACTGCAAGAACTTCCGGATGTCCCGGATGACACGTATTGTACTCATGAATATATGTTCAGGATTCATGAGAGCATATATAAAGATAAGTCATCTAAGACACTCTTGTATAGGCTCTACAATGATGAAACCTTTGAATGGTCGGAATGGAGAGAAAATGATTTCAATACAGTAGATGGCTTGACAAGGACTATTCTTGACAGTAGCCCATCGGTGTATTGGAAGGATAAAGATGATGTTGAGCGTGTAGATTTTATGTGGGATGTGATTCTTAAGGACAAGAAAATCTATATACTAAATATGGATGGAAGTGAAGAAAATTACGTTCCGAGTCGACAATTAGTTTTGTATGCTCCGGAATTATTACAAAAAAAATATGTAAGAAAATCTGACAAAAAAGAAATAGGCGGAGATATATTTCCATGGTTGTTTATACAGGTCGGACGGCCTGCTATGAGATATCCAAATACTCCTGTCGGTGCAGAAATATTCTCGCTGCACACCCGTGAGACCAAGGAAGAGTCAAGACACTCTTTTGCTTGGATGTTGGTAGATGGCTTCCCGGAAATATATGAAAAAAGAAAAGGTTCAGGTCCAAGCAAAGAGGCTATTGAAAAAGTAGAAGCAAGCTTGGACAAAGGCGTTTTACCTGCCGAAATCATTCATGCCCCGGTACATATAAACTATGGTTCTGCACTGTTTACGCCTGCACAGGGCATCCAACAGGCGCAAGAGAGGATAAAAGTATTAGAGGAACAGCTTAACGAGATATATCCGGAATTTCTTCGTTTGAAAAAGATTCTCGATATGTCTCCCGAGGACAGAGAGAAATTTATAGCAGAAGAAGAGAAAAAAGAGGCAGAAGCGGAAAAGCAAAAGGCAGAAGAAGAAAAACGGAAAGCGGAAGAAAAGCGTCGGAAGAGAGAGGAAGCACGCAAACGCAAAGAAGAGGAAGCTGCGAAGAAAGCTGAGGAAGAAGCTGAAGAAAGGAAAAAGTCCAAGCTGTACTGGATGGGTATCTTCGTTTGGCTCATTACACTTATGTCTCTGTGCGGAATCACATTAGCGATAGACGAATTATTTGGCAGTGAAGGATGGATGGTTCTTGCAATATTTATAGGAGGAATTATAATTGTTAAATATGCTTGGAAGGCAGCCAAGAAAGCACTTAAACGCAAGTGGGGTATCAAAGATGAAGAATAATTATGATGCAAAACACCCATCCACATACGCATAAATGTTCGATGAGTGCAAGTTGTGCTTATCGTGACACGCAGCAATGCCCAGATAATAGTACCGGGTGCATGTTGTATGGCCAAAACAACATTTCCGAAACTCTCGGCGGAACAGAAATCCAAGAGAAGAACAAGTCCATGCGCTTGAAAGGAAAAAGACACTAATCGTAAATCATAATGCTATATGAAAACGTATCAAAAAGCAGAATTGATTGCAAAGAACCTTCCGACAGGTTCGTATGCTGCCGGTTGTCCAACAGGTTATGCTTCTGGTTCAGGATGGCGTAAAGAAGGAGAAACTACAACTTATTATGGAGCTGACGGTTGTAGAAACTGCGAGGTAGCACAATAATTTATTTTGTTTTACTCCAAGGAGCGGGCAACACCGCCCGCTCCTATTATTTTTTATCGTAAAAGTGAATACATACTATGGAAAAAGATATAATACCATTGCAAGAAGTGGAGAAATCTGAAAATATCACAACTTGCGTAATAGTCAAAAGAAAACCACAACTGGAGGTTGATTACTTATTGCTAGATAATAAGCGACTTATTCGATGTGAGCAGCCACGCGTGGATTTTTCAGAAGAGATTCATGTTAAAGATGAAGAAGGCAACTTGATTGGAAGATATAGAAGGACAAGAGGATTGCAGACTGAAAATACATCCGATGAGGTGGCAATTTGGAATATTATAGAGTAATATGCTAATCAAACAAAGTAAAAATTCTTTTATCCGAACAACAGATCGTTACGGGTATATTACGAATCAACTGACGCGGCATGACCGTAGTTATGATTCGTTTGGCGCAGATTTGTTGCGCGAGATTTCTCGTGAACCGCAAGAAGTAGATGATATTGTTAATCGTCTGCTGACAATCTATGAAGGAGTGGACTTTGACACACTCAAGGCCGATTTTATGGAGTTTGCAGAGAGCTTGGCACGTGACCATTTTATTATGTTGGGTGAGACACCAGAAGATCTGGATGCCAAGGATCTGACATTTTCTTATTCGATGGGCAATCCTAAGACACTCGCAACAGATTTTTATCAAGCTACTGAAAAACCGATTAGCGAGAACACGCAGGATTTCTTCTTGGAGGAAGTACAAGGCAAACCGCTAATCTCCAATATCCAGTTTGAGCTATCTTCCCGGTGCAATGAGCGTTGTATCCACTGCTATATTCCCAACGAGAAAAAGAATGCAGGTTTTGATATGCCGACAGCTAAAGTGAAAGACCTTATTGACCAATTGGCAGCAATGGGTGGTATTCATGTCACGTTCTCCGGCGGAGAGGCATTCATGCACAAAGACCTTATAGAACTTACGCGTTATGCGCGCGAGAAAGATATGATGGTTACTATTCTTAGTAATCTAATCGCGCTGAAAGATGAACAAGTGCAACAACTCAAAGACCTGAACATCTCGCTTATCCAAGTGTCGCTCTATAGCATGGATCCGGAGATTCATGACTTCATTACCACCGTCAAAGGTTCGTTCGCAAAGACGAAAACGGCAATAGAGAAACTCGTTGCAGCAGATGTGCCGGTACAAATCTCATGCCCGATTATGAAAGCCAACCGTAAAGGTTATCGGGCTGTGCTGGAGTATGCTAATTCGTTGAAGATAAAAGCTCAGACAGATTTTATTATGATGGCAGAGGCGAACTTTGATACCTCTAATCTGGCTAATCGTATTTCGATAGAAGAAACCGAAGAGTTGCTTCGCGATATTATGCAATACGATCCGGTATATAAGCAAGATGTTATTACCAAGCGCCCTGTAAGCGAAGAGATGAAGTTCGATTTGGAGCGTTATAAGAAACAGCGTGTTTGTGGTGTCGGATATGATAACTGTTGCATAACGGCTAATGGCGATGTGTATCCTTGCGCCGGATGGCAATCCATGATTTTAGGAAATGTATATAAACAATCATTGGCGGAGATTTGGGAAGATAGTCCCAAATTGCGTGAGTTGCGGCATATCACGCAAGAGAGTTTTCCTGAATGTTTGACCTGTGAGGCTCGCGATTTCTGCGCTCGTTGTTTGGTTCGCAACTATAATGAGAGCAACGGCGATATGCTCAAGATCAATCGCCATTTCTGCGATGTGGCATTCTTAACCAAGCGACTTGCAGAGGAATATTTTGCTGAGCAACTGAAAAAGAACTATGGCGAAACTAAGTGACGCGCATATCCATGTAGGACAATTCAACGACATCTATACTTCTCCGCAAGAAGTAGTTGCTTTCATGCAGCAAGTTGGAGTGGAGAAGTATGTCGTTATGTCCACTACTATTTGGGTAGAAGATTATGAAAAAGTCCTGCATGAGATGCGAGAACTGGTTACGCTTGCTTCACAAAATGTACTGCCAGCTTTGTGGCTGGCTCCACAAATGTTGCTTGATGAGAAGTTGGAGTATATGTTACATAGCGGCATAACATGGCGCGCGCTCAAAGTACATGGCAATCATCCATGGTCGCTTAATGGTGTGAATGAATGTGCTCTAATAGCGGATGAGTTATCTTTGCCGCTGATAATTCATACAGGCGATTTCCCACATTGCGAGGCGGGCGTGTATAAGGAAATCGTGAAGTCTCATCCTAATGTGTCTTGCGTTTTAGCTCATTGTCGGCCTGTGGATCAAGCGATTGAGGTAATGAAAGAATGCCCGAATTGTTATGGAGACACAGCCTATACACCACTTACTGATATTGAGAAACTTATCGAAGCAGGTTTAGAAGACCGAATATTATTCGGAACGGATTATCCGATGCAGAAGATACATGCGCCGGAGAAAGATTTGTTGGCAGACTATAAGGAAACTACCTGCCATGTAAGAGAAGTGATGTCTGACGCTCAATGGGAGAAAGTATCTCATATAAATTTTGAAAAATTGTATAACCTTTTTGATTGATACCATGAAAGAAACACTTAAAAAATTTGTAGCCCGCTGGCAAAAAGGCGAACCACGCCCTTTGACTGACTATATTTCCATCGGGAAAATCAGTTATGGCGAGGCAATACAAGCATCGTGGGAGGAAATTGAACCTTTGTTGCAAGGGAAAGGATATCTGTTGCAAGGTGCAACTGGAGTTGATCAACTTGGTCCTGACTTGCACTTTTATGGTGTGCCGGCAGAGAAAGCACCTCAAAGAGATGGAGAGTATCATGTGTTTTTGCAGCAAAAGGGATCCGTTTTGTATGTAGGCACAATGTGTATATGTGGTACATATCGCCCATTGGATGCGCTATATTGTGATATGCATGGTTGGAAGACAGAAATAATTCTATCATAATATGAAATACTTGTTGTGTAAAATAGGTCCGTATCTGACTATTCTGGGACTCATCTGCGCATGGATGATAGGAAATGACCCGAATTTCAGCGGATGGTTGCTTCCGCTATTTATCGTTTCGTGCATATTGGTAATACCCGGATGGATATTTGGTTACAAAGTATGGGATATGCATATACCTCCCATCGGTTTTGCCTTTATGAGCCAGATGGATGTCTTTGATGCACAATGGTATAGCGTTTTATCATGGGGAGTACGTTTTATGTCTTTCCCATTTATCATAGCAACAATCTTAATTCTTATATTTATATAATAAGGAGTACGCCGAAAATCCAGAAAAGAGTAGGCAAAACTTTTAAATTTATAATATTATGTTAATAGATCCAGATAGCCCATTAGGAAAAGAATTGGGAATAACAAAAGACTCATATAAACCATATATGTGTCCACGTTGTGGTCGCACATCAAATGAACACATATGTCCTAGTTGTGGAATAGAATGTAATACGATTCTCTATTAGAAGAATAGGAATAAGCAAACGTCTATGACTGAATATAGAGTATATGGGAAACCTAATTGTAATTTGTTCACCTTATTAAACAAAGGAGAACTTGCACAATCGGAAAGTTTTGGTTGGGTCTTATCTCAGTCTGAATCTGCCTGAAGGACATTCATACGTTTGATTAGAATCTGCATTAAAAGTGAAGATTTTTTTTGTGCAAAAACGGCCATTGAAAAGGGGGAAATGCATGTTTGTAAACTATTGAATATAAGTGAATTGTGCGTGATTTTTACGAGCAAAGTCTAGGACTACTCTTTAGCGCCCCTTTAGCGCCACTTATTCAATCTCTTTTCGCTGTCGTTTTGATGTTAATTTTGAGGTTGATTTTTTGCAATGTTACAGCTGTCAATTACGGCTGTCAATGGCTCAAAATGCGCAAAAATCATAAATTCTTTCTGATAAATTTGCATATATCAAAATTTATTGCTAATTTTGCAGCCGAATTTACGCCGAAGCCGTGTCAAGCGGCGGAGGGTAGTGGGTTCTTTATATATTGAATGGCGTTTGTTGACGCTTTGTTGTTGGCAAATAAAAAGCTTCGCAACCTTTTTATTTATCAGACCTTCACAAAGTAACAATAGATGCCTACGGGTATGACTTTTGTACCGACCTTGCCAATTATAGGCAGGCGGTTGTCATATCGGCGTAGGTTTCATTGTTGTTTATAGTCTGATAGGTTAGCGAAGGCCTCAATTTGCGATAAGCAACAGATGGGGTCTGCGCTTTTTTGTACGTATATATATGCGTATGCGCAAATGATTGATAAATGAAGGAAAACGCAGAATAGCCACTAATGAGTATAAGCAATGTTGAATAGAAATAATCCACTCAGATAAAACACACATATATAATTAGTCAAATAGAATCAATCATTGATATTTTAAAAGGCAAGACCTGCAAAGCCGTAAGAGCAGGAAACAAAATCTAATAATTATGGCAGACAGAAGAAGTACTTATGTTTTTGACAGAGAACAAGATTATGATGATGCAAAAAGCCATCTCTATCGTGAAATGTACAGCGATTACAACGATAGTGATTGTATTTATTTCTATGGTTCATGGGGAAGCGACTGTTGGAGAATAGATATCTACAGCGGATGTTCTGATGCTCCTCGCGTGGCAGACATTATCCGTGAACATCGAGGCAAGTATTACGATATGTAAAATCACTTTGTCGTATGACTTACAAAGATGAGTTACGTGAAAAAAGGAAGTCGTCCCTAATAGTGGTATTCACATTAGGGTTGGCTTCCTTATTTATGGAAAGTGTCCGCCCTGTATGGATGACAAATTTGTTTGAAGGAACATCCTTTATGGATAATGAAGGAGTGGCTTTTGTCCTAAAAGCATTTTCTTTTCTCACGTTAGGCCTCCTTACGGCAGCAATCTTTTTTGTTATTCATTTCTTTAAGACGATTTATTATACGATAGAACTTTCACGCCTTTGATGATATGCCCATCTTTGTTGCTAGTAGATTATCAGGAAATGATAACTCAATATTTCCTGATAGAATTGAGATAGATGATGTCACCGGTGATATTACCTATTATAAGGGAACTATTATTGGTTACCGCAAATCGTTCGTCGCTCGTGGTAGCATGGGAGGTGTTCGGATTAGTTCGGGACTTATATTTGCTGACGTAGTTATTGAAAGTACAGGTGGTATGCAAATTCGTGCATGTGGTTTTACAAAAAAGGATGCAAGGCAAATTTTCGCATTGTTATCATAAAGGAATTATTAGTACTAAAAAAGATCTTCTGCCAAATGTAATCTTAAGGAGTGACTAAGTAATATTTTTGTTATGAATTTATATAGAACATTATTGTTGTTTATATCAGTGCTTTTAGTAGGATGCCAACAAAGCGATTATGTTCAATTCAAGGGTAATTTGATAGAAGAAACCACTCGCGAACCTGTTGCTGGTTGCATGGTGCAATTTTCTGATGATGCACAAATGTATGGGTATGCCATTACAGACGCAGCTGGATATTTCGATTTCATTGTAGAGCCACCCTCAAAGAAAAAAGCATACAAATTGACCATGATATGGCACGAAAATTATCCTGCGAAAGAAATCATACTGGCAGCCCCACTTAAAGAAGTTTATTCATACGACCAGTATGTAGTGTATGATAAAACAAATCCGTATTCATTACCCACATATACTGATGGAGGATACAAGTATTATATTCACAAGACTCTGCCCAATCTTTATACTTGGGATCAAGCCAAGGCGGTCTGTAACAATCTTACTGACTTTGGATATGATGACTGGTTTCTTCCTTATTTAACAGAAGTTCAGGCATTAGCGTGCCATCCTGACCTATTTGAAAATTGTGGTATATTAGATGCACCATATTGGACATCTGCTGTGTCCTATGGCGGCTGGATATATTATACTAATTTTTATGATGAGAACGAAAAAGGAGGAGTCACGCAAAATGGCAATCAAAAATTGCATGTTATACCTTTTAGATGCGTGGAATTATGAATTTAAAATCATCAATATTATTTTTAACATGCATCATTGCAATAGCGTGCCAAAGAGAAGATATAGTAACGATTACACGCTATCAAGGAATGGTGTTAGAACAATCCGAAAAGTACCCCCTATCCGGATTGCTAACTATGTTAACCGATGGAACAAACGTTTTTGATAGTACTCGCACCGCTGTTGACGGGAAGTTTTTTCTAACTGCCGATTGGTCTATTATGAATGAAAATTATTACCTGTTTATTGATGGAGAAGGACGATATCCAAGCAAAAAAATTGATTTGACAGGCACTAGACAAGAGCAGTTTGACTTCTTCTACTTATATTTGTATGATAAACAGACAGAAGGAGCGGCTCCTAGTATTAATGATGATGTTGCAGTTAAATATATAAACCAAACGTTGGAATTTAGCAATATCGTCATCTCATCACCATACACACTAACAGAAACTTCTCTAATATTGATTGATCAATCCGGTATAGAAGATCGCTATCCGTTAACACAAATTAATGGGACTTACTCTGTAACAATAGATGGACTATCTATCGGAGAATGGTATCAGTGGGCAATTTATGCGAAAAATGAGGTAGATAATACAACTACATATTTCCATGATCTTTTATATGGTTTCCAAAATATTTCAATTAGCCCCATTACCGAAGCGACATTGAATAGTATAACTGTTTCTTGTACAATCAGCGGGGATAGTCCTTACACAACAGATGATGTTGGATTTTGTTGGGGAAATAATGATTATCCGAACATGACAAATAGTGTAAAAGCTTCCATAATTGGCAATACATTTACCGCCACAATTACTAACGTGAATTTTACAACCAACACATATATTCGGGCATATATTCATAATCAGAACGGAACCGCATATACACCAGCCACTATATTGAGAGCGTATAATCCGTTAAATTGGTTTGAGTTTGATTATGAAGGTAAAACTTATACAGTTTATGAGTTCCATGAAGAAATGAACTGGTATCAAGCGGTGGCGGCTTGTCAAGATTTAGAAGTATGTTTTGACGATTGGTCCATCCCAAATTACTTGGAAGTAGCTGCATATGTAAGTGCATATCTCGGAGAATATCAAGTATTACCCTATACCAATATATGGGCATCCCAACGTGAGTTGTCATATGAAGAAGGAGAAAGCGGAACTTTTCTCTCAACTCCAAATGGGATGATATGGGAAGATAAAAACAAAAGGCATTCTGTTGTTGCTATTAGAAAATATTAAGATACAACTGCCATGAAAAATTCCTCACGCATTATTATCTTCTTCTGGGCACTGTTTATTGCATGGCCCTTGTACGCACAACGAGATTTGAAAGTAACGGTTTTTTATGAAGACGCAATGGATATTAGGGCAAGAACGAGAGGAGAGGTAAAAGATATTAATGGGGACGATTGTGCTTTAATCATTATAAAAATACCAACCATATATGATGCAAAAATAACCCCATCTATTAAAACGGAATATGAGGACGGACAATACTTTGTTTATGTACCTACCTCAACAAAAAAAATCACTATATTATGTAAGGACTACAATAATTTATCTTATAGTATTGCGGAAGCACTTGAACCAAAGACGACCTACAAAATGGTGATAGATGTTCCAATGAAGATAATGATAATAGAAAAAGATAAACAATCAAAATGGTCAATAGATGCTAGTATTATAGCAGGGCAAGCAGTAGGTGCAGAAATTGACTTTACTGTTTCATATTTCCTAATAGGGATTGGAGCAGATTGGTTTGTCGGGAAAACAAAAGGATGGATGCAGAAAAAAACGCTCTATAATTCCGGTTATACAGGTAATTTTTTGCGCGAAAAGACGGTCTCACTAAGTGGTACAAGGACACAACTATTCGCAACTATAGGAGCTTATTTCCGTTATGTATCCGTGGGGTGTCAAGTGGGTGTTTTGTTCTGTCAAAATTCTCTAACTGAACTTTCGTATTCCGGCAATGGTATAGGTATACAAGACGAATATATTGATCAGAAATTGGGAGAATATGCCCATTATACTTTAGATAAGAGCATCGAAAGTAAGGACATAAAATACTTTACTGTATCGCCTGTTATAAAAGGATATATCCCTATCAATGGCACATATGGATTAACAATTGGTGCCGGATATACTTTTATTCCTGCGGTTTCCGTTGGCGCGGCTTGGGGAAGTGTTGGGTTGCAAGTAAAATTTGATTAAACATATAAATGCAAGCAATACGAACTATAATAAATCCTTTTGAGCACGAAAAATACAGTAAAATGTATTATGGAGTGATGGAATAGAGTAAGTAATTAGATCAATAAAAACAAACAATATAAATATTTATATTATGGCAAATCATTTAATTATCGGTCTTGGTGGGACCGGCGGAAGCGTTTTGGAAGCAATGCGCGAAAGAGTGTTTCAGGAGTTTCATGTCAATAATCCTGACAAGGGCACTTATGTAAACTATCTGTATGTAGATTCCGACGAGTCTGCTCTCAGTAAATCAAAAAGATGGCAGGTCATGGGCAATCATGTTGGACTGGAAGATACTCAAACAGCTAACACACATGGCACTGTAACATTGCAAACACTTCAGGAGATACATCGAAACGAAGTACTGAATGCAATTATTACCGAGGACGAAGTGAAGCGCACTTTGGAGGATGGAGATGTTCGAGACATTATCGTTAAGGGTATTGGTGGTCAGCGTCGTCGCTTCGGCAGACTCTTGATTGCCAATAGTCTTCAAACTAAGGCACAAGATGGATTCCTGCCAAGAATAAAGGCCGCCGCCAAAGATCTTCAAACAAAAGGAAATAATGAGACGGATGTCACCTTCCATATTTGCGCAGGCTTAGCAGGTGGTACCGGATCCGGTTCTATTATTGATGTAGTATCTCAGATTCGCACACTATATACACCTACAGAAAAGACTCCGTATAAAATATATCTATATCTCTATATTCCCGAGAATGGAGAACCGACATGGGATGGTGAAAAAGGCTACTATCATGCTAACGGATATGCTGCTCTTAGAGAGTTAAATGCACTAAGCGTAGGCGCTTTGGAACCGGTAGATATATCCGGAGCAAAGGATCCTCAAACAGGACATATACGGCGATTGAAGTTCTCAACGGACGTGTTTAATGCTGCATTTTTGTACTCTAACTCCAATGGCAAGCGTACTGCAGGTAAAGAACTCAATCGTATCGTTGCAGATTTTATATATCAAATTATTTTCAAAACGGGAGTAAATGAGGTCTCACGAATGATTACAGCAGAGAATGCCGGAATGGGTGCGGAAGATAACGTGCGCTCGAGGCATTTCCTTTCTCTCGGATTATCCCGTCTTGAATATCCTGAGTATGAAATAAAAGATTACATGGCTTATAATTTTGCCGAACAAGCATTAAGTCAATTTTTGTATAATGAGTGGCTTGACGGGCAAGGTTTTACCCATGTTGAGAAGACAAAAGCATGTGCCGCATATGAAGCGGATCTTCGCGATGTGAATAAAAGAGAAAGTTTAGGGCTGGCTAACAAAAAACTCACATTGGAATCCCCGATTATCCCTAGAGATGACGATGCAAAATGGCGAGACTTCCGGACGGAGTGGCGTACACGCTGTGATAATTTCAACAAAACGGCCCGTAGGCTGATTCCTGCTCAATGGACGGGAGAATTTTTAGAGATAGCCGAGACTTATTTCCGCGAAGGTTATAGAGGTTTAGGTGTGCATAAGTTCTACGAAGCAGAAATGAATAATCTGGATGTCTATGCTCAGTATATATGCGACCAAATAGAGGCAAAGCTTTTTGACGAATGGTGCGATGGCAAAAAGGGACTTTTAGAAGTACGTATATTCTTAGACATTCTCATTCGCGTCCTGCAAGAGTATGTTCCGGACTTAGAACAGAAAGTAGAAGAGGCTCGGGTTAAAGCAAAAATGTACGAAGACAGACGCGATCATGAGCGTACAGTAATCATCAACAAAAGTGGTAGCATCCTTTATATTCACAGAGATAAGGATTTTGATGACTTCTGCAATAATAGTTGTGAGTACTATATTCATGCCACTCAAGAAGAAGGATGGCAATATGCAGTCAGACTACTAAACAAAGTGATCATTAAGCTGAAGGATAAATTAAATGGATTAGAGTCGGATATCTATAATTCTCTTGATCTTATACTCAATTCTGAAGGTGATGCGAAGGGTGAATCAGCTCTGGGTATCATAATGGCAATTAGGGAAAAATTGAAGGAAGACCAACTTGAAGATGGAGAAGTAACCAAGTTATACGATCCTAAAAAAATCAAGGAGATTCGTACAGAGTTCATCCACGACAAGAAACTGCAAGCTAGAGTTGCAGAACAGGTTCGAACCAAGATTATATTGGCTTTTGGCGATAGTTATGAGCATACTTTTGCTGCTTTCTCGCATGCAGAGTTAGATCAAGAAAAACTGAAAGATTTGATACTGAAAGTATGTTTCGATGAAGCGGAAAAAACATTGAACGAATTCCAGAGCCAAAAGATTTTAGGTATTGACATATGCGAGAAACTGGTAAAGGAAAACCCCGGGCGCTACGAAGGGATTATTCGCGAGCTCATAGAAAAAACTTCGCCATATATAGAGGAGAATGGTATGGAGTTGGCTGATTCTACAGGACTGAAGGGGTATCAATATATCGTCTATATTCCGAAAGGTAAGGATACCCGGAGTTATGAAAAAATAGTCGAGGCAGTTAAAGGAGCAGCGGCATCTGCTGTAATTGCAGAGAACAACAAGAGCAATCAGATTGTGGTTCAAGCTATCCATCATGCCTTCCCGTTGCGAATATTGCTTAACTTAAAAAAGATGCATGAACAGTATGAGCAACTGACTATATCGAAAGAGAAAGGAGATCTCAGCCGGATTGTACTATATAGTCAACCATTTGATAGACCGCTTCCTCAACTCTACAAACGCACAAGGCAGCAATTGGAGGAAGCATTGGCTAAACCTGTGTTGTTAGGTTATGCGATGGGGCTCTTTGAAAAGAGTGAGGATGGAGACGGAGTTACCTTTGATGCTATTAATGTTTCAAAGACTGGTATATCGGACAATATTAGAGGCGGAAAAGGACTGCTTGATACCATTGAAGTGCTTGCTCGGAACGAGAAAGAGGCTGAAAAAGTAATGGAATTCATCCAGGAAGTATTAGCGAATAAATTCCGACACAACGCCAAAAAAGCGGAATTGGCTGAGAAAATAGAATCCATTTATAAGGATGTGATAGCATCTCAGTACAACGAGTGGAGTGCCGAGGCAAAGAAATGGAAAGAAATTGTTAAAAATCTATTTGATAACGAATTACAACAAAAATAAGTATGAGTAAGATAACAATTACTTGCATGAATGTAAAGTGCAACAGAGGTTATGGGGTTCCTATAAAGATTGAGAAAGAGGATCCGATGTATTTCAAAGACGGAAGTTATGTTTGCCCTCATTGTGGACAAGTCATTGAGGTGGATGAGAAACCATCAAGGGCAATGGACCCGATGATGCGGAAGCGTATATTGCTTGGTTTGGTAGCCTTGGTTGTCCTAGCGGGCATCGTTTGCGGTATTATCTTCGGAGTAAAGAGTATCCGTATTAAAGCAGAGCAACGCCGTATTGCTGCTATAGAGCAAGCGCGCTTGGATTCTATCGCGAAAGCGGAAGCAGATGCACTTGCTGCCGTAAGGCTTGCCGAGGAGCAAGCTGCTGAAGCTGCGCGTTTGGCAGAAGAGCAAGCTAAACAAAACAAGAAACCGGTGGCATCCGCCAGGAGTTTAGACTATGGCAAATGGTCCGGCGCCTGGAAAAATGGCAAGCCCAACGGAACCGGCACAATGCGCTATACAAAAGAGTATCTCATTGATAGCCGCGATCCGCAGAAGCGCGTAGCCCAAGCCGGCGATTACATTATCGGCGAGTACGCTAACGGTAGACTTGTTCAAGGTGTATGGTATGACTCTTCCAATAATGTGAAGGGTAGCATCATTATCGGAATGTGATGTCGCGCGCGCGTGTTTTATTAGTAGGTGTATGTCTATTGTTCTCGTGTTATGCGAGAGCAATAGACTTACCTTGTGATGATGACAACCATCCGCAGATATGTGCTTTCCTCAATCGGTATATCTCAGAATTACAAAAATGGAATGAACCGAATGTGAGTCTGGCACAAAAATTGCGAGATGATAAATTCGTAATATTAGAAGGATCTTTAGAGAATTTGAATCGGGTCAATGAATCCACATCGTTCTCTCTGGTTCGGTACGAAAACAAGGCATATGAAGTGACTTGGACCAACCCAAATACCACATTACTCAGTGTGGCTTTCCCTATTCAATATGAGTTGATTCTTGGTATGCCGCAAAATGAAATAGAGCGACACATGCAAGAGTATATCTCTTATGCACCACAAAGTGCCAAATCCTCAGTGGTAGAGATCCATGTGGATAGTATCGGCTCGAATTTGTATTGTTCCAAGCCTAAGCGTCATTATCAAATACCGGCTATAAACGATTGTCGATATTTTTCTAAAAATGAAGAAGGAAAGTTATGTCTGATAAATGATGCTGCGCAAATAGAGTACACCGTAGCAAACATATTTCAAGATGGTATGGATAAAAAGTACCTAATGCAAGTGGAGCAAAGTATATATGGATTTAAGCATTTAAACTATGTAATTAGTTTGCCGCAATGGTTGAATTATTGCGCGTCAGAACAATTGACATGCTATGTGGCAGTTGAAGCGGAAACAGATAAAGATGTGCAGGTACTGATTGTTGCAGAAAATACTGATTTGGCTTATAATCATTTATTATCCGTGATTATTCCTAAAAATATTTTGGGAGAGACACATGGTTCCATGCTCGTCAAAATGAATGCATTCATACCCACACACAATATTACGGACTTATACGAACAATATACAACAAAACCTAAAAATCAAAGAGAATGGGAAAAAGAATAACATCATTGGGATTGTTGCTTTTAGTTTCATTTTATATGATTGCACAAGAGAATGCTACTCAGTCTATTAATGAAATTAAGAGACAGAGCGATATATATCTTTATGCAGAGTCAACATCGCAAACATGGGAAGAGGCATTAGATAATGCCAAATATTTGTTAGGGGTGGAAATAGAAACTTGGGCAAAAACTATTGATTCCAAACCCGCTGATGGGTACATAGCGGAGGCACAGAACCATATTTTAAATCTGAAATCCATGCGTGGGAATCGTTTTCGTGCCTTTGTTTATGTCAAGAAATCAGATATAATGCCCATAGTAAATGCTTCTCAGGTATTAGTGATTTCTGCCGATGAGGAACGCAAAACAACTATCAGCGAGGTAAATACTCGCCCCACAGAAGTCCTTCTCTACCAACCGACCCAATTGGAAAAGGAGATAATGTCTGTAAGCAATGCAAACAACATAGGTACGTTTATCAAACGCCTTAAGTCGGAAGGCAGACTGGGTAACTATGGAAAGTACAAGGATATGCCATCTGGCATAGATTGCTATCTATTTGTTTATAATAGAGAACTAGAAATCTCTGCTTATTTGCATAAAACAGGTAACAAGTTTATTAATTTAAAATCGGGAGAACCAGATCCAATCTCTAACTATTCAGGTTGTGGAGCGTGGTGGTTTCAATTGAAATAAATCCATAAAATTATGCGTAAATACATTCTTACATTATTAATGTTCGTGCCTACAATCTTGTGGGCAGGTGTACAAATTTCCATCTCGGATGGAATAGAAAATCAGGTCGTTAAGACAAAGATGGAAATAAAAATGTCTGCTTTGATGACCGAAATCAATGCAGCACAAGCAAGTGGTAGAGCATTGAATTTCACTAATCTCAACCTCTCAAAGTCTGTTCAACAATCACTGTCTATGCTTTGGGAGAATTCTCCGTTTATGTGTACGGATGAGGAGGTAGTGGAACGTTGTATTACTACGGGTTCCGGTTACCAGGTACGTAATATCCCATTGATGATGATGCCACGAACAGACCGTAAATTCGATGAGAGCGAATATCAGGAAGCTGTTATTAGTTTTGATAAACAAGGAAATATTGAGAGTTTCTATCTCAGTATCAGCATGAATCTCTATATGAATGTTGTCAAAAACAATAAGGAGATTACTGATCTTCGTCGCCGTCAACTTATATTAGACTATGTTGAGCAATTCCGTACGTCGTATAACACTAAGGATATTCAGTTCTTGGAGCAGGTATTTAGCGATGATGCTTTGATTATTACCGGTAAGGTTATCTCGCAGAAGAAAGACAACATGAAACTACCGGATAAAATTGTGTACAAGAAGCAATCAAAACAGGAATACTTAACAAACTTGCGTCGCGTGTTTGCCAATAATAGTTACATCAAAGTGACCTTTGATGATATTAAGGTTATGCGCCATCCCGTTAATCCTGATTTCTATGGTGTTACGCTCCACCAAGGTTATACGTCTAGCCGTTATCATGATGATGGTTATTTGTTCTTACTTTGGGACTTTACCAACGAGGCTCAACCGCAGATCCATGTTCGTACATGGCAGCCCGATCAACTCAATGGTGATCGCATTCCCGAAGATGAAATATTTAAAGTAACCGATTTCGATATATAATTCTTTGTTCAAATGAGAAAAATTGTTGTTGCTATATTGTTCTCTGTGTTTCCTTTATGTATTTTCGCCGATGCAAATAGCATCCGTATTGATACAATATATCAAGATATTAAAGATTTGTCAGCACGAACTAAGCAAGCACTTGATAATAACGATCACCCGGCTGCTCTATTAAAAATCTCTATTCCGAGATACTCGGATGCGAAATTCTCCGGCAGTATGATTGTTAAGGTAGAACATTCAAAGAATGATGCTATCTATTGGGTCTATGTCGCAGAAGGAGCAAAAAAAATTGAAGTTCAACATGTTGATTGGGGTACATTTGATATTCCTCTCTCGGATATCGAAGGTAATAATACTTATGTTATCAAACTTATCGGACCAGAATCAAATGAATTAAAAACCAAAGATGTTAAATTTGACATTACTCCGAGCAATGCGGAGATATGGATTGATGAATCAATAAAACACCCATCCAGTGACGGATTTATAACGCTCGCTCTTGGAGAACATAATGTGCGCATTACTGCGGATGGATATGAGGAGAGTTATGAAAAAAAATGGATTGTTTCAGAAAGAACCAAAGAGTACAAATGCAGCTTGCGGAGAGGACATAAAAAAATCACATTATCAGCTGCAAAAAAGGTAGATTGGTATATTGATGATGCATATGTTGGTAATGCAAAAAAAATCAGTAGAGAACTATATTTTGGAACTCACAAGGTTGAAGCAATTGCTGACCGACAACGCGGAGAATGCAGAATTTATGTCGACAAAGAAAGTAACAATACCCAGAAGGTGGATTTGAGCAAGAACGAATATAAAACATCATCTTCCAAAGGTTCAACTTCATATACAGCATCTTCTGTCTCAAAACCGTCCAAACCAGTAAAAGCGCCATCTAATTACTCATATGTATTGAACGATTTCTATGATATGAACGGAAAGATACAATACACATGGTTATACGCAGATGGATACATAGGAACCGGATGGGGAGTAACCATGTCGATTTTTGAATGGCGGTTTGGAATGTTTGAGATTGCTCCTGCCGTATTTGGTTACGGAAGAGGATTTCAGAGTCCTACCAACACTGAGAGCACGAAACAAACTATTGATTGGTCTTTCCTTTCAAAAGGTCGAACAGGAAATCCAATAGATGGATGGTATTATGCACCTGCTGCAAGATTATATTTTCCTTATGGTAGTGCAGGAAATCGTTATGTGGCATTTGCAGGAGGACCGATAATTAAGTTTGGTAATCATATAAATAAAAGTCCATGGTTTTTTGCTGAATTCGCATGGGGTGGTGGTTCGGGAGTTTTTAATTGGCGACTATTTGCAAGATATAACGGAGATGCATCCATTGGGTTTGCTTTCAAAATAGGTCATCCATTTTAATCAAATTGATATATATTAAAGTCGTCCACGATTAAATTAGGGAAGTACAAAGACATGCTTTAGTCACCTATTATGCCTGTTGCGGAGTTTGGTGGTTTCAACTGAAATAAATTCATACAATTATGCGTAAATATCTTTTAACATTATTGCTATTCGTGCCTGCCGTGATATGAGCGGGCGTGCAGGTATCCATCTCGGATGGTATTGACAATCAGTCGTTAAAAACAAAGATGGAGGTAAAAATGTCTGCATTGTTGACTGAGATTAATACTGCTCAAGCAAGTGGTAGAGCCTTGAATTTTGCCAACTTGGATCTTGCGACTTCTGCGCAGAAGTCGCTCTCTATGCTTTGGGAGAATTCTCCATTTATATGTACTGATGATGAGGTAGTAGAGCGTTGTCTTACTACAGGTTCCGGCTATCAGGTACGCAACATCCCTTTGATGATGAAACCGCGTGCAGACAGCAATTTTGGGGAAAGTGACTACCAAGAGGCCGTTATTAGTTTTGATCGACAGGGCAATATAGAGAGTTTCTATTTCAGTATTAGCATGAATCTCTACATGAATGTTATTAAAAACGACAAAGAGATTACCGACCTTCGTCGCCGTCACCTTATTTTGGACTATGTAGAGCAGTTCTACACATCCTATTACACCATGGATATTCATTTCTTGGAACAAGTCTTCAGTGATGATAGCTTGACGATCACCAACAAAGTTATCTCGCAGAAGCAAGATAGCATAAAATTGCCCAATAAGATTGTTTATCAGAAGCAGACCAAGAAGGAATATTTAACAAACCTTCGCCGCGTGTTGGCCAACAATAGGTACGTTAAGGTCACCTTTGATGACATTAAGGTAATGCGCCATCCCGTCAATCACGAATTCTATGGAGTGACCCTTCATCAAGGCTATACCTCACGTTATTACCATGATTATGGATATTTGTTTCTCCTTTGGGACTTTACTGATGAGAACCAGCCCCAGATCCACGTTCATACGTGGCAACCCGACCAACCTAACGGAGAGCGCATCCCGGAAGATGAGATATATAGTTTAAATAATTTTGATATTTAGTTCTTTGGTCAGATGAGAAAATTTGTCTTTGCTATATTGTTCTCAGCGTTGCCTATATATATTTATGCCGATACAAATAGTATCCGCATCGATACAATATATCAAGATATAAAAGATTTGTCTGCCCGAACTAAGCAAGCACTTGATAATAATGGAAACCCAACTGCTCTATTAAAGATTTCAATTCCGAGATATTCTGATGCAACATTCTCTGGCAGTATGATAGTCAAGGTGGAGCACTCAAAAAATGGAGCTATCTATTGGGTCTATGTAGCAGAAGGAGCCAAAAGAATTGAAGTGCAGCATGTTGATTGGGGTACATTTGATATACCTCTCAAAGATATCGAAGGTAATAATACCTATGTTATCAAACTTATTGGACCAGAACCAAGAGAATTAAAAACCCAAGAGGTAAAATTTGATATAACGCCAAGTAGCGCGGAGATATGGATTGACGAATCCATCAAGCATCCCTCCAGCGAAGGGGTAATAACTCTTGCTCTCGGAGAACATAATGTTCGCATTACTGCTGAGGGGTATGAAGAAAGTAAAGAAAAAAATTGGATTGTATCTGAAAAAACAAGAGAATATAAATGCAGTTTGCGAAAAGGGCATAAAAATATCGCACCAGCTGCAGTCCAAGAGGAGGATATGGTTGTTGATGGTGTATATGTTAATGAGTCGAAAATATCAGAAGAACATGCGATGACCGGTAATACAGCAACCAATTCGAGACACGACAATGATAATTATGAAATAGCATCAGAAAAGGAACGGAATAGAATCGTGACCGAGCATGGAAAAGAAGGAAGTAATGTATATACCGATGGGGTTTTCTCATACTCAAATTCAGAAATGACAATTCTTCGTTCTTGCGGAATAAATCTACAAGGACAATTGATAATTCCGAAAAATGTGGAGAAAATAGAATCTAGTGCTTGCAAAAATTGTAAAGATTTAACGTCTGTTTATATTGGTCCTCAAGTGCAAGAGATTGAAGAAGGCGCCTTTAAAGGGTGTTTAAACCTCCGTACTGTGACTGTGAACTCTAACGCTTTGACAAGTCGGAGTGGTTCATTCTTTTCTTCTGCTCCTACAATGAGCGAGATTTTTGGTCCTCAAGTCCAAGAATATATCATAGGGGAGAACGTATTACAAATTGGTAAAAAAGCATTCTCAAAGTGCATAGCGTTATCCCATATAACGATTCCTAAGAACGTAGTCAATATTAGCGAAGGTGCTTTTGAGGAATGTTATAATTTGACGGTAGTAACTATTAATTCTAATGCAATTATTGGTAGAGACTTTGTTTTTCGTTCAAAATCTCCCATGGAGGAAATCTTTGGGCCTCAAGTACAAGAGTTTATAATAGGTGGTGATGTGAGAAGTATAGGGAATAATGCTTTTAATAAGTCTTCTGCTTTAAGATCTATAACAATTAAGAAGAATGTTGAATCAATTGGAAACAATGCCTTTAAGAATTGTAGCAATTTACGTACGGTAAAAATCCCCGGAAATGTAAAAAGATTAGGTGCAAATAGTTTTAGAAATTGCAATAACTTGATTTCAGTAACCATTTTAGAAGGTGTTGTTAGCATTGAAGAATATGCATTCGCAGATTGTACCAAATTAACTTCGTTTAAAATCCCCAAAAGTTTAACATATTTAGGAAAGAATATCTTTGACGGATGTACTAACTTTACTAAATTATATCTGCCTAAAGGAAAGAAGTATAATAGTGAGCAGATATTTAGATCAGATTGTAAAATGATTAGATATTAGGATGCATTATTTAATAAGTATTCTTATGTTCCTTTATGGCTAATTAGGGCGAATTGCAAAAAAAATAACTTCTATTTTTTTATTTGAAAATAAAGTATTATTTTTGCAGCATGATAATCGGCGAAAATGCCGCATTCATCCTCTAAAATCCATGACAGAGTTTGAACAGAAAATAAAAGAATTCATAGACAATTTGTATCAGTGCAAGTTGCTATGGTATATGGTGGAAGGTCTTGACGGTGATATGATTATCACCTATGAGAATGAACTCGAGGCCATAGAAATGATTAATGATTTCCTGCAAGTACTACCAAACACCTCTATTGACGAAGCAACCCGTCTGCAGTTAGCCAGACGTTTGGAGAAAATTCAGGATTACTTCGGAACAGATTTAGCCATGTCCGGGGAGTCTTTTAGCCCTTACTGTTCCTACAGAGAGAGATTCCGTTCTTTCTCTAATGGAGAAGAAAAAGAAGATTCGGGAATAATCACTCCGGAATTGTTAAAACGATTGGCCTCTATTCGCTTTCCGGATGACGATGTAGATTTGTTATGGATTCTCGCGAACGGCCTGGATTGCTATTGCGATGCCAGCACTCCTAAGGATGAACTTCAATCCGCATATGACGTTACACTCGCGACACGGAAGATGCTGCAGAAGTCCGATGACGAAGCACTCAATGGCAAGTTGTGGTATTTTGACGACACAATCAGCAAGTATGAGAAACGATTGAAATAGTAGATGTTTAAAATATTCGGAATCATGTCAAAGCCGATTATTAAACTATTCTCGGAAGAGAATGTACGTATCCATGTGACAGATTTTAAGCTCTTGGATACCAGTTTTTATGGTTGTGATGCGCGATTTGAATATGAGGTGCGAGATAAAGAAACCGACACGCTACTTGACACCACGTATGACACCATCGAATATGCGTTTATGGGTGTAGATGACAGTGAAGAAATCTATTATTTCCTGGATGGAAAAGGCATTGACTTCAGCGCTGAGTATGGCGATGATTACGACAAACTACCCGCTGAGATACGAAAAGAGTTTGAGCAATACGAACTCAGCCATTACAATGAACTATACCATGAGTATTTCTTCGACGGAGGCAGTGATGTACAGGACGTAATTTGCGAAAAGTTACTCAACAACCTTTATCCATCTCCAGGCGATATCTATGTTATTATCGGTGATAAAGTGAGCTGGATAGATATCACGAATGATTATTTCGGTATTCATCCCCAAAGTGATGATATCGTGATTCATCGTGTATATAACATGGATAACGAAGACTGGATATATGAGGTAGGAGGTGTGCATTTCGAACTCGGTATGATATATTCACAGCCTCGCCAACATACATTGTTGTTCTATGAACGGGATGAGGACAGTCGTTATGTCGTTACCGAAGATGATATTACCGAAGGTGCATTCCCTGATTACGACGGACAAGCCGGAGACGAGCTGTACAACTATTATTCGGTATAGAGAAGCCGTAGAATAACCTTTATGGCTAATTAGGGCGAATTGAAAAAAAATTAACTTCTACTTTTTAATTTGAAAACAAAGTATTATCTTTGCAGCCAAATAATATTATGCGTAATAAATATGAACAAATAAATAATATACCTATGAAAGTCAATAATCTCCTCTCAACATCAACTGATGGTGGCCTCAATTGGGATGTCCTGTTGGAGCAGTATCAACGTGAATATGATTCACAAAATAAGCCATTTCTCTTGTGCGATATCTTCGCCATGAAGGAGAACATGCACACGAATCTGTTAAACCAGTTGTTGACATATAACAATTATATGCTCCTACCATCATTTGTGGAAGAAGTGCTGGATATAGATGATCTGCCAACGAAAGAATTCATAGAGTCCGGAGATGTCTATGTCACAACGCAATTAAAAGCGTTGGGAAACAAAAAAGACACGTGGGGACTTGTAG
>OCTX012290693.1_pt1 | contig 25374 bp, 21 predicted proteins | sample 1539691 | NCBI WGS metagenome assembly OCTX01 (sample SAMN02144231, study PRJEB22623) | gut metagenome | biome: sheep rumen | host: Ovis aries | place: New Zealand
CAACTCTTAATATTAATAAAATAGAATAAATAGGAAAATGAAGAATATCGTGATTTTTGGTGCTCCGGGTTCCGGTAAGGGCACACAGAGTGATTTGCTCATCGAGCACTACGGGTTGGAACACATCTCCACAGGCGATGTGTTGCGCAACGAGATTAAGAAAGGTACTGAACTGGGAAAGACGGCCCAGGGCTTCATTGACAACGGGCAACTGATTCCCGACGACCTGATGGTCAGCATCCTGGCTAAGGTCTACGACTCGTTCGGCCATGAACACAAGGGTGTGATTTTCGATGGCTTCCCTCGCACCATTCCGCAAGCAGAGGCCTTGAAGCACATGCTCGACGAACGCGGCGACAAGGTGGCTGCCATGATTGAACTGGCTGTGCCCGAAGACGAACTGATGCAGCGTCTCATCAAACGTGGTCAGGCGAGTGGTCGTGCCGATGACAACGAGGAGACTATCAAGAAGCGCCTGGTGGTCTACCACTCGCAGACGCAGCCTCTCATCGAATGGTACAAGCAGGAAGGCTTGCACCACCACATCAACGGTCTTGGTACGCTGGAGCGTATCTTCAGCGACATCTGTGCAGTGATTGATCGGCTGTAGGCCCTATGGGGCCAATGAGCCTCATAAACCCCATTGGCCTCATAAGCCCCAGTTTTCTAAAAAAAATACTCGAATCATGGAGAGCAATTTCGTAGACTATGTCAAGATTCTCTGCCGCTCGGGCAAAGGCGGCAGAGGGTCGATGCATCTTCGCCACGTGAAGTACAACCCCAACGGCGGCCCCGACGGCGGCGACGGCGGCAAGGGTGGCAGCATCATCCTCCGTGGTAACCATAACTACTGGACGCTGCTCCACCTGAAATACGAGCGCCATATCTTTGCCGAGCATGGCGGCAACGGCGGACGCGACAAATGCCACGGCACCGACGGCAAGGATGTATATATCGACGTGCCCTGTGGCACTGTGGTTTACAATGCCGAAACCGGCAAGTATGTCTGCGATGTGACCTACGACGGCCAGGAGATTGTGCTGCTCAAGGGAGGCCGAGGCGGACTGGGCAACTTCCAGTTCCGCTCTGCCACCAACCAGGCACCGCGCTACGCCCAGCCAGGCGAGCCGATGCAGGAGATGACCGTCATCATGGAGTTGAAACTGCTGGCCGACGTCGGACTGGTGGGTTTCCCCAATGCCGGCAAGTCGACACTGGTCAGTGCCCTGAGCAATGCCCGTCCGAAGATTGCCAACTACCCCTTCACCACCATGGAGCCCTCGCTGGGCATCGTGGGCTATCGCGACAGCAAGTCGTTCGTCATGGCCGACATACCCGGTATCATCGAGGGAGCAGCAGAAGGCAAGGGTCTCGGACTGCGATTTCTGCGTCATATCGAGCGCAACTCGCTCCTGCTATTCATGGTGCCTGGCGATACCGACGACATCAAACGCGAATACGAGATACTGCTCAACGAACTGCGGCAGTTCAACCCCGAGATGCTCGACAAACACCGCGTGCTGGCCGTCACCAAGTGCGATCTGCTGGACGACGAACTCATAGAGATGCTCCGCGAGACGCTGCCCAGCGACCTGCCCGTGGTCTTCATATCTGCCGTCACCGGTTTCGGACTGGACGAACTGAAGGATGTGCTCTGGCGAGAACTCAACGCCGAGAGCAACAAACTGCAGACCATCACTGCCGAAGACTCACTCGTCCACCGTGACAAGGATATGGCGGCCTTTGCACAAGAACTGGCCGACGAGGGTGAAGACGAGGATATCGAATATGTCGACGCGGAAGATGTCGACGACCTGGACGACTTCGAATACGAAGAGGAAGAAGAATCCTGATTCACTGTCAAGACAGACCGTCGACAGTTTGACAGGATGCAGAAAAAATAATTGGGCAGAAATGCTGATAATTGAAAATTATTCTGTAATTTTGCATCCAAGAACAAAAAACCATTAAATTTACTCAAATCTATGCGAAAAAGATTTCTCGTTTTGTTGGCGTTGCTTCTGACGACAGTGTTGGGTGCAATGGCTCAGGTAACCACTTCGAGTATGGCCGGTAAGGTGACTGTTGAGGGTGGCGATGAAGCCGTGATAGGTGCTACCATCGTGGCAGTACATGAGCCGTCGGGCACCCGCTACACCGCAGTGACCAATGTGAACGGCCTCTTCACGATTCAAGGCATGCGTACCGGCGGACCCTATGCCGTGACGGTGACCTATATCGGGCTGGAGACAAAGACGCTGAAGGGCATCACCCTGCAGTTGGGCGAGACCTACAACCTCGACGTGTGGCTCTCCGAAAATGCCAACAGCCTGACCGAAGTGGTCGTCACGGGACGGGCATCGAAGTTTGCTGCCGAGAAAACGGGCGCATCGACTAATATTAACAACGAGCAGATGATGTCGATGCCTATGATTACCCGTAGCATCACCGACATTGCCAAGTTGTCGCCTTATTCCGGCGGTGGCATGAGTTTCGCCGGTGCCAATGGCAAGATGAGCAACTTCACCGTCGATGGTGCCAATTTCAACAACAACTTCGGCCTGTCCGATGGATTGCCTGGTGGCGGCAGCCCCATCTCACTCGATGCTATCGAAGAGGTGCAGGTGGTCATCGCTCCCTTCGATGTGCGTCAGACTAACTTCATCGGCGGTGGCGTCAATGCCATCACAAAGTCAGGCACCAATACTTTCAGAGGAACGGCCTACACTTATTTCCGTAATGAGAATATGCGCGGCAACAAGATCAACGGTGTGGACCTCGGCACACGGGCTGAAGAGTCGAAGACTGTATTTGGATTCACCTTGGGCGGCCCTATCATCAAGAATAAACTGTTCTTCTTTGCCAACTATGAGCATGAGAAGACCCCCGGACAAGTCGTCAAATATCGTGCCCGTCAGGATGGCGAGACAGCCGGTGGCATGGTGTCGCGTGTCTTGGACAGCGATATGGCTCTTGTGCACGACTACCTGCTCAATAATTATGGCTACGAAACCGGCTCGTGGACTTCATTCCCCGGCGACCAGAAGAACGAGAAATTCCTGGTGCGCGTCGACTGGAACATCACCGACAACCATCATCTGGCAGTGCGCTACAACAGCACTACTGATGTGAGTTATTCCGGAGCCAGCCGTTCTACGGGTGACTATATCTATAAAGGGTCGGGCGACTACCGCGTCGGTGAGAAAGCCATGCACTTTGCTAACACCATGTACGGCAACGAGCGATCGGTCAAGTCTATCTCTGCCGAACTGAACAGCCGCTTCGGACAGAAGGCCAGCAACCAGTTGCTCTACACCTATTCTTATATGAAAGACCCGACACGTACCTCCGAGTCGGCCACCTTCCCCTTCATCGACATCTCCTTCCCCTACAATGCCGCTTCCACTTCTCCAACCATTGAGCCTTATATCAGTGCCGGCTATGAACTGTTCACCTGGAAAAACCATGTAGAGAATAAGGTGCACACCATTACCGACAATTTCACTCTTTATCTGGGAACGCACAAACTGACGGCCGGTTTCAACTTTGAACATCAGTTTGCCGACAACTCATACATCCGCGAGGGAACTGGTCAGTACCGCTTCCGTGATATCAATGAGTTCCTCGGTGCCGCTGCTCCCGAGGCTGTCAACTTCACCTATGGCTTCAATGGCAACGACAGTCCTACATCGGCTGTGCGCTTCAATCAGATTGGCTGGTATCTGCAGGATGAATGGAACATTCGCCCGAACTTTAAACTGTCGTATGGCGTGCGCTTCGACGACTTGGTGTTCGATAAGCAGGACGTGGAACGCAATACGGCTATCTACGACCTCAACTACAAGGACGTCGGCGGCAATACCGTCTATGGCTTCAATGGCTACCGTGTCGACACGGGCATCTGGCCTGACAACCACGTGCAGATATCTCCCCGTCTGGGCTTCACATGGGATGTGTTCGGAAATAAGACACTGAAAGTGCGGGGCGGTACAGGTATCTTCACAGGACGACTCCCACTAGTGTTCTTTACCAATCAGCCGAATAATGCCAACATATCGAAGACAACCTATGCAGCCGGCTTCGACTATAAGGCTCAGAAGTGGGTGGACACCAATGGCCATGATGCAGCATGGGTGTTGGATAAATTGAACGGACTGGCAGGCAAGTTCATGGGGGTTAACGAGTTGATGCAGCACTTCGAGGTGCCTACCACCAATGAGCACCATACTGCAGGTTCGAAAATTTCAGGTGTCTACAGTGACTTCAAGATGCCGCAGGTGTGGAAGTCGAGCATCGCCGTCGACTATCAGTTGCCTGTTTCGTTCCCCTTGACTGTCACCGGTGAGTTCATCTTCAACAAGAGCATCAATGCTGTCTATATGCGCAACATCAATATCAAGGACGATGAAAGCGATACGTGGAGCCGTTTCAATGGTGCCGACAACCGCCTGATCTATCCTACCAACTATCAGTACTACAACGGCAAGAACGTCATCATGCTCGACAATACGTCGAAGGGTTATGGCTTTACGGCCAACGTGACGGTGACGGCAGAACCCATCCGCAACCTTAATATCATGGCTGCCTACACACGTACAGAAAATAAAGAGATTAGCGGACTCCCCGGCAGTGACCCCGTATCGGCATGGCAGGGCGTCATCTCTGTCGACGGACCTAACCGGAACACTGCAATGCGGTCAACCTTCGTCACCCCTGACCAGGTGACAGCCTCTATTGGCTACTACCTCCCCGTGAAGGTGAAGGGATGCACATGGGGCACACATGTCAACCTCTTCTATAAAGGCTACTCCTACACCGGCACCAGTTTCATGTGTGCCAACGATATGAACGGCGACGGACTGGCCAACGACCTGATGTATATCCCCACCAACGACAGTGAAATCAAGTTCAAGACCGAGGCCGACCGTGCCGCCTTCTGGCAGTTCGTCGATCAAGATGACTACCTGCGTACCCATAAAGGACAGTATGCTGAGGCTTATGCAGGGCGTTCGCCATGGTTGCACCGTTTCGATCTGCGTGTGGCTGAAGACTTCGAAGTCAGTGTCCTTGGTACCAAGCAGAAATTCCAGGCCTCTGTCGACATTATCAACGTCGGCAACCTGCTCAACTCACATTGGGGTGTTCCCAAGAACGATGCTGTGAGCAATAATGGCCGCATACTGAAGTACGAAGGCGTCGATGCCCAAAACAATCCCATCTACTCGATGTATAAGGTCAATGGCAAATATCCCACTCAGACCTATGATACCTATATGAGTTATGGCAATTGCTGGAGCCTGCAGATCGGTTTGAAGTACTTCTTCAACTAATCCCATAAATACGAATTTAAGATAATGGAACAAAAGAAATTTAAGCGCACGACGGTGACATCAGCGCTACCCTATGCCAACGGCGGTGTACATATCGGTCACCTGGCCGGTGTCTACGTGCCGGCCGACATCTATGTGCGCTACCTGCGGCTGAAGAAAGAGGAGGTGCTGTTTATCGGCGGCTCCGACGAGCATGGAGTGCCCATCACGGTGAGGGCCCGCAAGGAGGGCATTACCCCGCAGGACGTGGTAGACCGCTACCACAAGATGATTAAGGACTCGTTTGAGAAGTTCGGCATCTCGTTCGACATCTACAGCCGCACCACCAGCGATACGCACCACAAGTTTGCTGCCGACTGGTTTCGCAAACTCTACGACGAGGGCAAACTGGTGGAGGAGACCACCGAACAACTCTACGACGAGGAGGCCAAGCAGTTTCTTGCCGACCGCTATGTGACGGGCGAATGTCCGCATTGCCACAACCAGGGCGCCTACGGCGATCAGTGCGAGAAGTGCGGCCGCGACCTGAGCCCTACGGAACTCATCAACCCGAAGTCGACCATCAGCGGCTCGACCCCCGTGCTGAAGAAGACAAAGAACTGGTATCTGCCTCTGAACGACTATCAGGAGTGGCTGAAGCAGTGGATCCTGGAAGACCACAAAGAGTGGCGCCCGAATGTCTACGGCCAGTGCAAGTCGTGGCTCGACATGGACCTTCAGCCCCGGGCCATGACCCGCGACCTGGACTGGGGCATCCCCGTTCCGGTAAGTGGAGCAGAAGGCAAGGTGCTCTACGTGTGGTTCGACGCACCCATCGGCTATGTGTCGAACACGGTGGAACTGTGTGAGAAGGAACCTGAGAAGTGGGGCTCGTGGCAGAAGTGGTGGCAGGACGAGGACACACGTCTGGTGCACTTCATCGGCAAGGACAACATCGTGTTTCACTGCATCATCTTCCCCGTGATGATGAAAGCACACGGCAAATACATCCTGCCCGACAACGTGCCGGCCAACGAATTCCTGAACTTGGAGAACGACAAAATCTCGACCTCGCGCAACTGGGCCGTCTGGCTGCACGAATACCTGGAGGATATGCCGGGCAAGCAGGACGTATTAAGATATGTGTTGACGGCCAACGCCCCGGAGACGAAGGACAACAACTTCACCTGGAAGGACTTCCAGGACCGCAACAACAACGAGTTGGTGGCCGTCTACGGCAACTTCGTCAACCGTGCCCTGCAGTTGACCAAGAAATACTGGAACGGCGTAGTGCCGGCTTGCGGCGAACTGCAGGATGTTGACAAGCAGGCCCTCGACGAGTTCAAGGGCGTGAAGCAGAAAGTAGAGGCGCTGCTCGACCAGTTCAAGTTCCGCGATGCCCAGTTTGAGGCTATGAACCTGGCCCGCATCGGCAACCGCTACATCACCGAGTGTGAGCCGTGGAAGGTATGGAAGACCGACCAAAAGCGTTGTGAGACCATCCTCAATATCTGCCTGCAACTGACGGCTAATCTGGCCATCGCCTTCGAGCCGTTCCTGCCTTTCTCGAGCAAGAAACTGCGCGAGATGCTCTGCATGGACAACTTCGAGTGGGACCAGTTGGGCAGCACCGACCTGCTGAAGGCCGGCCACCAGTTGGGTGAGCCCTCGCTGCTGTTCGAGAAGATAGAGGACGACGTCATCCAGAAGCAACTGGACAAACTGGAGGCCACGAAGAAAGCCAACGAGGCAGCACAATATAAGACTGCGCCCGTCAAGGAGAATGTGGAGTTCGAGACCTTCGAGAAACTCGACATTCGTGTGGGCTTGGTGAAAGAATGCCAGCGTGTGCCTAAGTCGAAGAAACTGCTCCAGTTCACCATCGACGACGGCACGGGTACCGACCGCACCATCTGCTCGGGCATCGCCGCCTTCTACGAGCACCCCGAGGAACTCGTCGGCAAGCGTATCCTCTTCGTGGCCAACTTCGCCCCCCGCAAGATGATGGGCATCGAGAGTCAGGGTATGATACTCTCGGCCGTCGACTTCGACGAGAGCCTCAGCGTGGTGACCACGACGAAGGACGTGAAGCCCGGAAGTCAGGTTGGCTAACCTGCCTTTAGCATCATACACAAAAAAGGCTCTCCCACCATTAGGAGAGCCTTTTTATCTGTCGGTTGCCCCAAGCGAGTATCTCGTCTATCACAGGGGTGGCGATACCGTGTTCAAGAGCCTGCTGCTTTACTATCTGAAGACCGTAGGGGAAATCCTCCGTGAAATATCTGCTGTGAAAGTCGGGAACGAATCCTCCCGTCACCGGCTTCATTGGCGACTTGATGCCCTTGAAGGCTTGGATAGACCGGAGTTTCCGGGTGAGCGATGCGGCATCAGTGCTCTCATAATAATCCAATATGCCAGGGATGCTGCCTTTCGCTACCGGCAGTACACTGAGCAATCGCTGAAACTCGTCATCCATCTGTATCAGATAGTCGGAAGCATCGTCGGTCCACTCTTCATAGAACAGGCTTTCAGCAGGATAGACCACTCCCATGTGCCAGTCCTTCCAAAGGTTGTAAAGGCGGGCCGGATGGAGCAGCGGGTTACTGTTGGTGAGACTGGCCTCGTAATAGTTGGACAGCAGTCGTACGGGAACCTTGAAGAGTCGCTCGATGTCAGCCCTGAGAGATTCCCTGTCGCCGGTTTGCTCTATGGCGATACTCAGGCTGGGCTTATAGCCCAACAAGTCGGCAGAGCGGCCATAGTCTCTGAGCCGCGATATGAAGGGTACACGCTGGAATCCGAACAAGGGCGTCTGAGCGGGCAAGATGCTGAATGCCTCGAAGAAGAACCCGGTGCTGCTGACAATGCTTCCCACTGCCGTGCCGGGGGTGAGTGCCGTTGCTATCTGCTGGAGGACCTCACGGATAGAGAATCCGGGCAGACAGAGCAGCACGATGTCAGCATGGCTGACCACCTCGGCCGGACGTGAAGACACGGTCTTCAGCCGACCAAACAGCACGTCACCGTCGGGGGTGGTTATCTCCAACTGCCGCTGCCATCGCTCAGGATGGCGCGTCAGCAGCGACACCTCGCAATCGCCATTGGCACCTAAGAATCCGGCTACCACATGCCCCAGGTTACCGCCGCCACACACACAGACTTGCTTCATTGCTGCCCGAATGTTTTAAGTGCTTCTATCAGTCGGCCGTTATCCTCGTGGTTGCGGACAGCGATACGCATAAACTGCCTGTCGGGATCAAGTCCCGGCTTCAGACTGCAATCACGCGTCAGAATGTTATGCCGGCGAAGGGTGTAGATGACTATTTCCCTGGCGGTATGGGGGGGCAGCACCTCACACAAGAAATAGTTGGCCTGGGTCGGCAGCACCCGGAGGTAAGGGATGGCCTTCAGTTGGCGCTCGAAGTCGTCACGCTCGGCCAGGAACTTGTCGCAGGCCCTGAGATAGTCTTTTTCATGCTTGTTGTATATCTGCATGAAGAACTCGGCAAACGAGTTGAGGTTCCAGATAGACACCTCTTTCTTAATATCTATGATGAGCACGGTGTCTGCCGATGCGAGGATGCCCAATCGGAGTCCCGGCACGCCAAAACTCTTAGAGATACTTTTCATCACCGCCATGTGGGGATAGGCCTCGAGGATGGCATCGGAGAGCAGCGAGTTGGTCTTGTAGTCTACGCTGAAGTCTACGAAACTCTCGTCGACCACCAGACGGATACCTCTCTCTTCGCACCAGGCGGCCAGTCGCAGCACATCGGCTTTGGGAATGAAGTTACCTGTCGGGTTGTCGGGGTTGACCAGCATCAGCGTCTTGATTTCCTTTTCGCCAAAGAAGTCCATGAGGTCGTCGGCCGAGTAGCGGTAGTCCTCTTTCTTTGACACGAAGGAAATCTGCTTCGATGAGTCGAAGCGGTTGGGATACTCCTCGAAGGTGGGGCGCACAAAGCCGGTTATTCCTTTGACATTCTCCTCCATCAGCACTTTGATCAGTTCGGCAGCGCCGTTGCCAGGCACTATGTAGTGCTCGCTGACGCCGAAACATTTGCTGGCTAACAGCGTGTTGACCTTCATGCCCGAAGGGTATTCCGTCAGCAGTGTATCGAAATTGGCACGCAGTTCGTCCTTCATGCGCTTCGAAGGGAAGTAGGGGTTCACCAGATAGCAGAAGTCGAGCATCTGAGGGAAGCGCCAGAATCCGCCATAGCGGCCGTAGTATTTGCGGATGACATCCTGGTCATCGGCAAACAGGGCCTCGGCGATGTCAAGGTCTTGCTTGTCGTCTATCTCATACCATTTCTCGTTGCCCACCGGCAGAGCCTTCATCTGATGACTGTCGAGCATCGAGATGATGCGCAACACATTCTCGTAGTATTCATTATTGCCCACGGCCTTGGTATAGGCATCGAGGAAGGGCACATACTGATGCTGGAGGAACGAGCGGCTGAACTTATAGATGTTCACCGTCTTGTAATAAGCACCGACATCTCTATAGTCGAAGGCCTCCTTGGATATGAAGTTCACGATGTGCTGCTCGTCGTCCAGCCGCACCATCGTGCCGTCCATCCACGACTCGTACTTGGCCACTAGTGCCAGGTTGGGATAGGGATTGTCAACAATCATAGGGAAGAAACGGTCGCTGAAGATGAGGTCGCTCTCTATCAGCAATGTGTCGTCTTCCTGCAGTTGGCCTTTCACCAGCGACAGCGAATAGATGTTGTTGGTCTTGTCGTAGACGGGGTTCTCGGCAAACTCTATCTTCAGTTTTTCATCGTAGCGATGACCGATATAGTCGATGAGTTTCCGGCCCTGATAGCCCACCACGATGATGACACGATTGAGTGTCAGTCCTGACAACTGCCGTAGCAGACGGTCTATCAGCGGGATACCGTTTACCGGTACCATGCATTTCGTATTCTCCTTGGTCAGTTCTCCGAGTCTGCGGCCCATGCCGGCCGCCAGTATGATTGCTTGCATATTCCTATTTGGAATTTGTCAGTTAAGTAACTTAAATAAGATAGTACGCGGTTTAAAGGATATAGGCCTCGAACTTATGGGTCACTCGCTGTTCGACAGGTGGCAGCGCCATATAGTCGCCATAGGTGTGCTGCAGATAGTCTCGATAGCCCACCATCGTTTTAAATGTCTTGCCCTCGAACTCGATGTCCACCATTGAGGCGATGTCGTCAGCGGGGAAGCAACCAGTGATCTTCGGGCCGGCCTCCGTCATGTTGCAGACGGTGGCGGTGGGGTGGTCCGAGATGATCAGCCGCCTAATCCTGTGTTCCAACTGCCTGACGGTCAGTGGCCAGCATTTATAGACCCAATAGCCCAGTGTGGAGCGCAGCGGATTGCTGTTGGAAATCTTGCAGCGGCGGATCTTATAGAGCAGTTTCTTCCGCTTGAACACCCGCTGGCGTTCCTTCAGGTCGTCCGTCACGTAGTCAACAGGAAAGATGTCCATATAGACACCTATCTCATAGCCCTGGGTCTCGGTCTCTGCCATGCGGGTCTGCCGGTCCACCACTTTTGCAAACGTATAATAATAATGTGGCTCTGTCTGGGGGTTGATGACCCGATAGCGTCCGCCCTCATCGCTGTACGTCTGAAGGAACACTTCGTAGTCTTTGCGCGGCATATAGATATCGATGTCGTCGTCCCAGGGAATATAGCCCCCATGGCGCACAGCCCCGATAAGGCTGCCGCTGGAAAGGAAATAGCACAGACTGTGGGCCATGCAGTAGTCATGGACATTCTGGAGAATGCCCATCTGCAGACGGCGCAGTTCGTGAATATCTGTTATCTGTCTCATATGGAATGCAAAAGTAAGCAAATTATTTTGAACTTCCAACTATTTTTCTTACTTTTGCAATCTATTTAGGGATACACGATGAAGCATTACGACTACCTGATTATCGGCGCAGGCCTCTTTGGTGCCACCTTTGCCTATCTGGCCCGGCAGGCCGGCAAGCGCTGTCTGGTCGTCGACAAGCGTAGTCATGCAGGCGGAAATGCATACTGCGAAGATGTGGACGGCATACATGTTCATCAGTATGGTGCCCACATCTTCCATACTAATAATAAAGAGGTGTGGCAGTTTGTGAACCGGCTGGCCGACTTCAACCGCTACACCAACTCGCCCATCGCCAACTATAAGGGGCGGCTCTTCAACCTGCCGTTCAACATGAACACCTTCTACCAGATGTGGGGGGTGACTACACCACGTGAGGCCGCCGCCAAGATAGAGGCACAACGACAGGAGATGGCCGGACGCGAGCCGCAGAACCTGGAGGAGCAGGCCATCTCGCTCGTCGGCCGTGACATCTATGAGACGCTCATCAAGGGCTACACCGAGAAGCAGTGGGGACGGCGGTGCACCGACCTGCCTGCCTTCATCATCCTCCGGCTGCCGGTGCGACTGACCTTCGACAACAACTATTTCAACGATCTCTATCAGGGCATCCCCATAGGTGGCTACAATGTGATAACAGAGAGACTGCTCGACGGCATCGAGGTGCGACTCGGCACCGACTTCTTCGTCCATAGGGCAGAACTAGAGCCGCTGGCCGTAAAGACGGTCTACTCAGGAGCCATCGACGCATACTTCGACTACCGGCTAGGCAAACTGGACTGGCGCACACTGCGCTTCGAACATGAGCGGCTGGAGGTGGACGACTATCAGGGCAATGCCGTGATGAACTTCACCGACAGCGAGACGCCCTATACCCGTGTCATCGAGCACAAGCACTTCGAGTTCGGCCGGCAGCCGTTCACCGTCATCAGCCGTGAGTACAGCAGCGAATGGACTGCAGGGGCCGAGCCGTTCTACACCGTCAACGACGAGCGCAACAATGGGTTGGCCGACCGCTATCGCCTGTTGGCCGAGAAGCAGGAGAATGTTGTTTTCGGCGGCCGGTTGGCAGAATACAGATACTATGACATGGACCAGGTGATAGCCCGTGCCATGCAGTTGTGGGAGAAGGAGCAATGACAGACAGCACGCTGAAGGAGAAGACCGCGAAAGGCATTGCTTGGGGAGCCGTGAACAACGGCACCACACAGGTGCTGAACCTCGTGTTCGGCATCGTGCTGGCCCGGCTGCTCGACACCGAGGACTACGGTATCGTGGCGGTGCTGACCATCTTTACTGCCTTGGCCGGATGCCTGCAGGCGGCAGGGTTCTCGCAGGCCCTGGCCAACCTGAAGCCACCCACACGGCGCGACTATAACGCCGTGTTCTGGTTCAATGTCTTGGCAGGCTTCTCAATGTATGCCATCCTGTTTCTTTGTGCTCCGCTCATCGCCCGCTTCTTCGACCAGCCGCTGCTGACCGACCTGTCGCGACTGGCCTTTCTCACCATTCCCATCTCGGCACTGGGCATCGTGCCCAATGCGAAACTATGGATTGAACTGCGCAACCGCGAAATGGCCCTGGCCAACATCGGGGCACTGACAGCATCGGGCTGTACCGGCATGTGGTTGGCTTTCAACGGTTACGGTTGCTGGAGCCTGGTGTGGCAACAGATTGTATATATTTCGGTGTGCAATGTCGTGCGTTATTATTTCACCCGGTGGTGCCCCAATCTATCGTTCGACTTCGGCCCCATCTGTCGTATGCTAGGCTTTTCGTCGAAGATGCTGCTCACCAACATACTCACTGTGGTGAGCCAGAATGTGCAGACCTTCATCTTCGCAAAACTGCTCCCCATCGATGTTGTGGGACAGTTCAGCCAGGCCAATAAATGGAGCACGATGGGCCACTCGTTCATTTCGAACACGATGAACCAGGTGGCACAACCGGTGCTGGTCAATGCCGACACCGAGAAAGGGCGCCAGCAGCGTGTGTTCCGCAAGATGCTGCGCTTCACAGCGTTAGTCTGCTTTCCCCTGATGTTCGGACTGGCCATGGTGGCCCACGAATTCATCATAACCACCATTGGCAGTAAATGGGAGCCTGCGGTCATTCTGCTGCAGATATTATGCCTTGGCGGTGCCTTTGTCCCCCTGCACACCATCTACCAAAACCTGATTGTCAGCAAGGGTCGCTCCGACATCTACTTACTGATGGCGACCATACTGATTGTGCTGCAAATCGGAGTGACACTGCTCCTTGCCCCATGGGGCATCAAAGCCATGGTCACTGCTTTTTCACTGCTCAACATTTTTGCCTTGGGTTGTTGGCACATCGCCCTTCAACGCGTTATGACATTATCGCTTCTGGAGGTCCTGAAAGACACCATGCCGTTTGCACTGATAGCCGCCATGGTGATGGCCGGCTCATACTATGCCACACGGGCCATCACCCCTCTGTGGCTCCTTCTGGCCTCACGAGTCCTGTTGGCAACGGTTACCTATCTTGCCATCATGCGTCTGCTCAACGTGACTATTCTTAAAGAATGCCTGCAATTAATCGTCAAGAAGAAAACAACATGAAGATATCAATACTTGTCCCGGTTTATGGTGTGGAAGCATTCATAGAAGCGTGTGCCGAAGCACTTTTCGAACAGACTTACGACGACTTGGAGTTCATCTTCGTGGATGACTGCACCCCCGACCGAAGCATTGAGATTCTTCGCAGTGTCATAGACCGCTATCCGCAACGGAAACAGCAGGTGCACATTCTGCGCCATGATCACAACCGAGGCCTGGGAGCAGCGCGTTCCTCATCGCTTCAGGCAGCCACAGGCGATTTCGTGATGTATGCCGACAGCGATGACATCATGAGTCGCGACGCGGTCGAGAAACTCTTCAAACGTCAGCAGGAAACCGGTGCTGATATCGTGTCGGGGGCCTATCAACGCCTGTTTGCCGACGGACGGCTCAGTGAGCCTATACTCCCCTTTCATGGCAATAAGGATGCGATGCTGCGCCTGATGCTTGCCCAAAACACAATTGAGCATCATGTCTGGGGACGGCTCATCCGCCGGAGCCTGCATGCCGATGGCAACATCGACTTCGTTGAAGGTATCAACATGGCAGAGGACTACAGCGTCATGCCACGCTTACTGTACCATGCTTCTTCGCATGCCACTATCGATGACGTGGTGACCCTATATCGTGAAAATACAACCGGAACTTTTTTCAACTGGCTTAACCTCAAGAACATACCGTCATATCTGGGTGCAAACCGCGCGGTCGGACAATACCTGTCGTCGCACGACACCAAACGCCAGTATTCATTCCCCTTTGAGTTAGGTCTTTTCAATGCTAGATACCATGCATTGCGAATAGGACTGACCCCTCAAGAAATCAACACGCACTGCCCCTTCCCGGCGACTATCTTCCTCTTTCGGTGTTGCAATCTGCTCTTCTTCCATCGCCCCACAAAGAGGCTTCTGCGATGGACCTACCTGCTTATCAAGCACCTATACGTAAAACATCTCCAATGAACAAGAAACGTCCCTATCAAAACGATGTAGCCGTGCTACTCATCATCTTTACACGTACTGAAACGCTGAAACGTACGTTCAGTGCTATTCGCCAGGCCAGACCTTCCCGGCTGTTCATCTACCAGGACGGTCCGCGCAATGATGATGATGCCCGTAAACTGGAAGCCGCACGCAGGATTGTTGACGACGGCGAGATAGACTGGGAATGTGATGTCCGGCGCAGTTACCATGCAGAAAACAGTGGAGCATGGGGATCCAACTACAATGCCCAACAGTGGGCTTTCTCACTGGCCGACAAATGTATCGTCATCGAAGACGACTCAACGCCCTCTGCCTCGTTTATTCCGTTCTGCACGGAGATGCTCAACCGCTATGAGCACGACGAGCGCATCACAATGATAGCCGGCTTCAACCATGAGGAGCAGACAGATGCTCCCTACGACTATCTTTTCACGACGGTGTGCAGCATCTGGGGGTGGGCCTCGTGGCGACGTGTCATAGAACAGTACGACCCGGCATACAGTGTACTGGACGATCCTTTTAACCGTCGGCAGTTGAAAGCCTATGTTGCCAACCGCCATGAAGGAGGGCGTGAGATGCTCAAAAAGATGGAAAAGCACAAAGCCTCGGGGAATGCCATTTACGAGACACTGATGTGGTCGGCCTGCACGCTGAACAGCGGACTGACAATAGTGCCCACAAAGAATCTTATTCAGAATACGGCCATCAGCGACGATTCTGCCCATTTTCAGTATCAGTTGAACACACTGCCTAAAGCCATGCAGCGACTGCTCACATTACCATCCTATGAGTTGACATGGCCATTGCGCCATCCCCGATATGTCATAGAAGATGTGTCATACAAAAAGCGCATCTATCGTATCATGGCCTGGGGACATCCCTGGGTGAAGGTGGCACGCAGTATCGAAGAACTGTATCGCAACTTACGCGTCGGTAATTTCCGACAAATCACCAAGGCCGTCAGACACCGAATCCGGAAAATGACCGGCCGTTATGACTATCAGTAATACCTCTTAGAAATACCTCTATAGAAATACCTCTTAAAATACTCTATCTGCTACTAAAATAGAACCTACGTACCAGTGGTTCTATGACTGCCGGTACACAGTCTTTGATGTTCTTGCCCGTTCTTACCTTTTTCCGTATCTCAGTACTCGAAATATCGATTAGAGGCGTATCGGCCACAGTCACATTTGGGGGCAGCGCAGAACGGTCGATGTCGCTGTCACGACGGGGGTAGACCACTACGCTATAGTTGCTCACGATATCCTCGCCCCGATACCACCGGGAAAAGTGCTCCCAGTTGTCTCCGCCTATCAACAGCACAAAAGTGTTGTTCGGGAAATCCTTACTCAGATGCTGCAGCGTGTTCCAGGTATATGACGGTTTAGGTAAACGAAATTCGTAGTCAGAAGCCACGATGCCATCTTCACCATGCAAGGCGACACGAACCATCTGGTAGCGCAGCCTGTCGTCGAGTAAATCTGTATTGTCCTGCTTGAGGGGATTTTGCGGCGACACCATCAGCCACACCTCGTCTACACCCGCCAGTTGCTTCAACTGGCGGGCCAATGCGATATGACCTACATGGATGGGGTTGAAACTGCCCCCGAAAATCCCGATTCTCATCTTTTTTTTATTTTGGGGCTAATGGGGCTAATGGGGCTAATGAGCCTAATAGGCCCCATGGGCCCCATTAGCCCTCCAAAAACGTCCTCACCAGCCGTAGCGTCTCGGCCTCAGCCTGCTCTAAATCGTCGTTGACGATGACATGGTCGAACTGGGGGGCGAAAGTCATCTCGTATTCTGCCTTGGCCAGACGATTCTCAATAGCCTCTGGCGTATCAGTGCCGCGTCCCACTAGACGGCGACGCAGTTCCTCTACCGACGGGGGCTGGATGAAAAGGCTCATGGCACGGTCGCCATAGAACTTCTTGATATTGACGCCACCCTTCACGTCGACATCGAACACCACGTTCTGCCTTTTGGACAATTGTTGCTCCACCTGGGCTTTCAACGTGCCATAGAAGCGGTCTTGATACACCTCTTCATATTCCAGAAACTCGTTGTTCGCAATTTTGTTGCGAAACTCATCCGGCGACAGGAAGAAATACTCCACCCCATGCCGCTCGCTACCCCGGGGAGCGCGGCTGGTGCAGGAGACAGAGAAATAAAGGTTCAACTCTGGGTGCTCCTTCATCAGCCATTGCACGATGGTGCTCTTGCCACTACCGCTGGGAGCGGAAAAAATAAGAAGTTTTGCCATTATAATGCGTTTAATACCTGTTCCTTGATTTGCTCCAACTCGTCCTTCATCTGCACGACGATATTCTGCATCTCGGCCTGATTGGACTTCGAGCCGGTGGTGTTGATCTCACGACCCATCTCCTGGGCGATGAAACCCAACTTCTTGCCTTGGCCATGGCCGTTCTTCATCGTCTCGCGGAAATATTTCAGATGGTTGGTCAGCCGCTGCTTCTCCTCGCTGATATCCAGTTTCTCAATGTAGTAGATGAGTTCCTGCTCCAAGCGGTTCTTGTCGTAGTCGGCACCAGGTATCTGCTGCAGACCGTCAACAATGCGCTGACGGATTTTCTCTACACGGCCCTTCTCATAAGGCTCTATTTCGGCCAGCAAACGCTCGATGTTGTCTATCTTCTCGGTAAACTTCTTCTCCAGCGCAGCACCTTCCTGATTACGGAAGTCCACCAAAGCCGCTATCGCATCCTCAACGGCCGTGCGGGCAGCAGCCCACTCCTCCTCCGTCAGGACCTCCTGCTCGGTCTTCGTCAGCACGTCGGGCATACGGGTCAGCGTGTACATCCAGTCAGCAGGCTCCGGGATTCCCACCTTGGCAGCCACACTCTTCAACTGGCGGTAGTAGTTCTCCACCAAGGCAGCATTGACCGGCGTGGCATCCACACCCTCATCCCGCTCTATCCAGAGCGAGAAGTCCACCTTGCCACGTTCGAGAGCCGTGGTTATCATCTGACGGATTTCCATTTCCTTCTCACGATAGAGCGGCGCAATACGTGTCTGCAGATCCAACTGCTTTGAGTTGAGCGACTTGATTTCAGCACTGATTTTCTTATTCTTGAATACGACGACGGCCTTGCCGTAACCTGTCATTGACTGTATCATGCAAATAACTTAGATTGATGGTTTGTTTCTTAGAGAGCGCAAAGATAGGAAAAAATTCTGACCGCTGCAAACATTTCAAATGATAATTTTTCTAAAATAGAACGTGAGTTTGGGGAAAAATGCTTAACTTTGCACCTCATATATAATATAAGGTATAAAGAAATGTCGTGCATACTACATATAGAGACCAGCACCTCGGTGTGCTCGGTAGCCGTCTCTGAAGACTCGCAAGTTATCTTCCAGCAGGAGGACCACAGCGGGCCTAACCATGCGGAACGTCTCGGTTCGATGGTCGACGAAGCACTATCGTTCACCGACAACCACGCCATACCTTTCGATGCCGTCGCCGTCAGTTGCGGACCGGGCTCCTACACCGGACTGCGCATCGGTGTGTCGATGGCCAAGGGCATTTGCTATGGACGCAGCCTGAAACTCATTGCCGTGCCTACCTTGGAACTGCTCTGTGTTCCTGTATTGCTGCGAGAAACCGTCAAGGATGACGATGCATTGCTCTGCCCGATGATTGACGCCCGACGGATGGAGGTCTTTGCCGGCATCTACGACCGAGCCCTGAAACCAATCCGTCAGGTGGAGGCCGATGTTGTCGACGCTGAGACCTACAAGCCATGGCTCGACGCGCATCCCGTCTACTTCTTCGGCAACGGAGCAGCCAAATGTATGGAGACCATTCATCACCCCAACGCTCACCTGATAGAAAACATCGAGCCGCTGGCCAAATGGATGCAGCCGCTGGCAGAGCGCCGGCTTCTGAACGACAGAACAGAGGATGTGGCCTATTTCGAGCCGTTCTATCTGAAAGACTATGTAGCAAAGATGCCAAAGAAACTCATTTAACGCTATGGACATACAAGGATTAGACTACAACACGCAACGTGAACAGTTGGTGCTGCCAGAATATGGCCGCGAGATACAGCGGATGGTAGACTATGCCGTTTCGCTGCCAGACAAGGAGGAGCGGCTGAAGTGTGCCAAGGCCATCGTCAGACTGATGGAGACCAAGGTGCCACAGATTCGCGAGAACGACGACTATGAACAGACGCTGTGGGATCATCTCTATCTGATGAGCCACAAGCAACTGGACATCGACTGGCCGTTCGATGTCAGCGAGGCTGAGAAATTTCTCGACAAGCCGGAAGCACTGCCCTTGCCACAGGGCGGCATCCGTCTGCGACATTACGGCAAGTTGGTCGGTGAACTGCTCGACCAGCTAAAGGTAATGCCTGACGGCGACGAACGTGATGAGTTGATTCGTCTGACGGCCAACCAGATGAAACGCGACCTGGCCCTGTGGGGACATGGCTCAATAGACGACGAGAAAGTGGCCGACGACATGGCTCGGCTGACTGATGGTGCCGTGCAATTAGACCTCAACAGGTTCACCTTCGAACGCGCCAATCAGAGCGAGGCCCTGCCCAAACGCGCTAACGGCAAAAAGCGTAAGTAATGGCTGCATTCATCATCGAAGGAGGTCATCCGCTGAGTGGAACCATTCAGCCACAGGGTGCTAAGAACGAAGCCCTGCAGGTGATTTGTGCCACGCTGCTGACCAACGAGGTTGTCACTATACAGAACATTCCCCACATCCGTGACGTGATGAACCTCATCCAGTTGCTCAAGGATATTGGCGTGAAGGTGACGAACAACGAGGACACCTACACCTTTCAGGCTGACGACCTGAACATGGACTACCTGCAGAGCAGCGAGTTTGTAGAGAAATGCGCCCAACTGCGCGGTTCGGTGATGATGATTGGTCCGCTACTGGCCCGGATGGGCAAGGCCGTCATTGCCAAACCCGGAGGCGACAAGATTGGCCGTCGCCGCCTGGACACCCACTTTCTGGGTTTCGAGCGCCTGGGGGCTCACTTCAATCCCGTGCCGGAACAGAATGTCTATGAGATTTCGGCCTCACAACTGCAAGGACAATACATGCTACTCGACGAGGCCTCGGTCACCGGTACCGCCAACATCGTAATGGCTGCCGTGCTGGCTCACGGCACCACCACAATATATAATGCTGCATGCGAACCCTATCTGCAACAACTGTGCAAGATGCTCAACCAGATGGGTGCCCACATTTCGGGCATCGCCTCTAACCTGCTGACCATAGAGGGAGTGGAACACCTGCACGGCACCACTCACAAGATTCTGCCGGACATGATCGAGGTGGGTTCGTTCGTCGGCATGGCCGCTATGGTAGGACAGGGCATCCGCATCAAAAACGTGTCGGTCAAGAACCTAGGCATCATCCCCAGCACCTTCCGACGAATGGGTATCAAGGTGAAAGAAGAAGGCGACGACCTCTTTGTGCCTCATATGCGCCACTACGAGATACAGTCGTTCATCGACGGCACCATCATGACACTGGCCGATGCGCCATGGCCCGGTCTGACCCCCGACCTGCTGTCGGTGCTCATCACCGTAGCCACTCAGGCCCGTGGTTCAGTGCTGTTCCATCAGAAGATGTTTGAGAGCCGTCTGTTCTTCGTCGACAAACTGATTGACATGGGAGCCCAGATTATACTGTGCGACCCCCACCGGGCTGTGGTCGTAGGCCACGATCGTAAGGTGCAGTTGCGGGGTGGCCGTATGTCGAGTCCCGACATCCGTGCCGGCATCGCCCTGCTCATTGCCGCCATGAGTGCCAAAGGCACCAGTCGCATCGACAATATCGAGCAGATAGACCGCGGCTATGAGAATATCGAATGTCGCTTGAATGCGTTAGGTGCCCATATCGAGCGTCTCCCATGACAGCCCCCATTAGCCCAATAAGCCCCATTAGCCCCATAAAAAACAATGATTAAGCAACAAGAAGTCTACAAGATTGGCCGACTGGGCAAGACGCACGGCGTGAAGGGCGAGATTTCCTTCATGTTCGACGATGACGTGTTTGACCGAGTCGATGCTGACTATCTGGTGCTGGACATTGACGGCATACTAGTGCCTTTCTTCATGGAAGAATATCGGTTCCGCAGCGACAGCACCGCCATCGTCAAGTTTGAGGACATCAATACACAGGACAGGGCTCGCGAACTGACGAACTGCGATGTCTACTTCCCTCGGGCCCTCACCGATGACGACGAAGCCAGCCATTCGCTGGCACTACTGGTTGGGTTCGACATCGTTGATGCTCAGACAAAAAAGACGGTGGGCACCATCGCCGCTATCGACGACAGCACGGCCAACATCCTGTTCGAACTGGAGAACGGCACGCTCATACCGGCCTCGGAAGACCTCATCACCCATATTGACCAGAAAAAGAAGCAAATAACAATAGCCCTGCCTGAGGGCATTCTCGATTTATGAAAAGACAAATAGCCATTCTTGGTTCAACAGGCAGCATTGGCACACAGGCCCTTGAGGTAATTGAGGAGCATGCCGACCTTTACGAGGTGTACTGCCTGACGGCCAATAATAAAGTGGAACTGCTGGCAGAGCAGGCCCACAAGTTCAAGCCTGCCGCCATCGTCATTGCCAACGAGCAACGCTACGACGAACTGAAACGACTGATGGGCGATATGCCCGACGTGAAGATTTATGCCGGAGCCCGCGCCTTGGACGAGATTGTCGAGGCCGGTCCTATCGACATGGTGCTCACCGCCATGGTGGGATTCGCCGGACTCTCGCCCACCATCCACGCCATCAAGGCCCGCAAGACCATCTGTCTGGCCAACAAAGAGACGCTGGTGGTGGCCGGCGAACTGATATGCCGGCTGACCCTTGAGAACCACGTCAGCATCCTGCCCGTAGACAGCGAGCACTCAGCCATCTTCCAGTCGCTGGTGGGCGAAGACCAGAACCCGATAGACAAGATTCTTCTGACGGCATCGGGCGGACCGTTCCGCCTGAAGTCGATGGACGAGATAGCCCATGTGACAAAGGCTGATGCCCTGCGCCACCCCACCTGGGATATGGGTGCCAAAATCACCATCGACTCGGCATCGATGATGAACAAGGGTTTCGAGGTCATCGAGGCCAAATGGCTCTTCGGTGTTGAGGCCGGCCAGATTCAGGTACTGGTACACCCGCAGTCCATCGTCCACTCCGCCGTACAGTTCCAGGACGGCAGCGTGAAGGCCCAGTTAGGCGTGCCCGACATGCGGCTCCCCATCCAGTATGCCTTCTCCTTCCCCAACCGTCTGCCCCTCAGCGGCAAGCGGCTCGACCTCTTCGCCACACAGCGGCTGGAGTTCTTCGAGCCCGACCTGAAGAAGTTCCGCTGTCTGGCCATGGCCTACGAGGCCATCCGCCAGGGCGGCAACATGCCGTGCATCGTCAATGCCGCCAACGAGGTGGTAAACCGTGCCTTCCTTGAAGACCGCTGCCGTTTCCTGCAGATGGGCGACATCATCGAGCAGACCATGCAACGGGCCACATTCATCCAGCAGCCCACCTACGAGGACTATCTGCAGAGCGATGCCGAGGCACGCCGCATAGCCGGTGCACTGTTATCCAAATAACAAAATAAATTGTAAATAGTAAATTACAAAATTGTAAATAACATAGATGGAAGTATTTCTGATAAAAGCACTGCAGTTCCTCCTGGCCATCAGCCTGCTGGTACTGCTCCACGAACTGGGCCACTTCACCTTTGCCAAACTCTTCAAGGTGAGGGTCTCTAAGTTCTACCTCTTCTTCAACCCCAAGTTCCACATCGTCAGCACCTACGATACCTGGGTGCGCCGCCTGCTGAGGCTCAAGCCAGAGACGGTACCCACCCGGAAAGACGAGGACGGCAACGAGAAGAAAGAGTATGTAGGCACCGAATACGGTCTGGGTTGGTTGCCTATGGGTGGCTACTGCGCCATCGACGGCATGATCGACGAGACCAACCAGAAACTCAGCAAGGAGGTGAAACTCTGGGAGTTCCGCGCCAAGCCCGCCTGGCAGCGACTGCTCATCATGGTGGGCGGCGTACTGGTCAATTTCCTGCTGGCACTGTTCATCTACTCCATGGTACTCTTCTACTGGGGAGATGCCTACGTGCCTCTCGAGAAAATGACACAGGGCATGGAGTTCAACGAGCAGGCCAAGGCACTTGGCTTCCAGGACGGCGACATACTGCTGAGCACCGACGAGGGCCCGTTTAAAGGACCGAAACACGAACTGGGCATCGACGTCAACGCCTATCGTCAGATCACCAATGCCAAACAGGTCTATCTGCTGCGCAACGGGCAGAAAGACAGCGTGGCCATTACCACCGAACTGAGTCTGCTCGACATGGGCAAGACGTGGCCGCCATTTATGCGTACCTTTGTACCTGCCGTCATCGACAGCGTGCTGCCGCAAATGTCGGCCGCCGAGGCCGGCCTCCAGAAAGGTGACCGCATCGTGATGGTCAACGGCAAGACCATCACCTCCTACAACCAGTTCACCGATGAGATTGTGCGTATCAACGAGGAGATGCACGAGGTCAAGACGCATGGCGACAGCCTGGCTCTGCGCCAGATGACGCTGGCCTATGAACGCGACGGACGTTGCGACACGGTGAGCGTCATGCTGAACGAACAACTGAAACTGGGCTTTGTACCCCGTCTGCAATACGAACCCGACGCCATCCGCTACGGGTTCTTCGAGAGTTTCCCTGCCGGCATCAGTTACGGATGGAACGTGCTCTCATCCTATGTCGACGACCTGAAGTACCTCTTCACCGCAGACGGTGCCAAGTCGCTGGGCGGATTCGGAGCCATAGGCAGCCTCTTCCCCGACACATGGGACTGGCACCGATTCTGGCTGATGACGGCCTTCCTCAGCATCATCCTCGCCTTCATGAACATCCTGCCCATACCGGCCCTCGACGGCGGACACGTGCTCTTCCTACTCTATGAGATGATTACCCGTCGCAAACCATCGGAGAATTTCCTCATCAAGGCCGAATACATCGGCTTCGGTGCTATCATCCTGCTGATGGTAGTGGCTAATCTGAATGACATCTTGCGTTGGCTAGGCGTGATGTGATGAGATAGATTAACAAAACCACCACATACATCAGAACGACCTGAAGCACTGACGGGTGCAGGTCTTCGATACTGGCATAAGGCATTTGGGCTATCCACCCAAGTGCCTTATTCAATAGTCGGACTATCGCTGCCAGCCAGATGCCCAGCGAAGGAAAGAGTACCACCGACAGCGCTCCATAAAGGATGACCGTCACCACAGGTATGACGATAAAGTTCGTCAGCAGGAAATAGGTAGAAAAACGGCCAAAGTAGAAGGCTATCAGCGGAGCCACCCCCAACTGGGCAGCCACCGACACGCCAACCATACTGCGCACCCATCGCAGCAACCAATGCTTTACCGGCCAGAACACCTCTATCAATGGCAGGAAGAGCAAGATGCTAAGCACAGCCATGAACGACAGTTGAAAACCTACATCGAACAAGGACGCAGGATCGGCCAACAGGATGATCATGGCAGCAAAGCATAGCAGGTTGAGCGAAGCCCTGCCACGACCGCCAACGGAAAAGACGGCATAGATACTGAGCATCGTAGCCGACCGGACCATACTGGGCGGCAGGCCTGTGAGAAAAGCGAAAGCCCAGATGCAGAGCACGATGATAACCTGTGACAACCAGAACCGCCGCCGTCCCAGCGTCAAGCCGTTGAGCAACATAAAAATGATGCCGAGATGCAGACCGCTGAGGGCCAGCACATGAGAGGCACCGGTTACCGAATAGGTTTCCCGCAACTCCCTTGTCAGTGCCGACTTATCGCCCAGCGTCATCGCGGCTAGCACAGCATAGGCCTCATCCTCCATCGGGGTCTGCCGGTAACGCTCCAACAGGTCGTGCCGCCAGCGAAGAAACTGCAACCGGACACGCTGCACCCGTCCCATCTGACGATAGCCGTCACCGCCCCTCTGCCAGTCATGGCGCGACACAAAACCATCGCCCACTTGTTTCAGAATCAGTGCATCACCCAGTTGCAAGGAGCGGCTTTGCTCGTCTTTCCAGATATAACGGCGAAGACGCTGCCCGCTCTGTGGCAGCAACAGGTCGACAGCGATGGTCTTCGGTTTCTCCACCGGTTCCGACACCACGACAGCCTCTGAAGTCTGAAACGCACTGACCGGTGGCGGCTGACACTGCACAAGGGCCATCCCCACCAGCAGGAAGTCGGCCTTCAGTAAGGCGGTCTGAGTCAACGGCCAGCGCGAAAACAGACAGGTTACCACGATGCAAACTGCCAGCAAGGGGAGTACCGGCCAGGTCAGAGAACTGTAGGTCATGACGAAGATGCCCGCTATCATACTGACAGCCGGTCCCAACAAAGGCACATGATGTCTGATCGGCAGGTCCATCCTTTTATCTAGACACCTTATTATATATAGTTAAGTATGCATTATTATTCAACCAACAGGTTATATATATAACGAAATGGTGTCCGATTCATTGTCTGATACCCGCAAACTTTCTTGCCGCAGGCTTTGTTCCCCTTTTGTACTATCAAATTTTTACAGGAGATTTCAAAACGGCCACCAC
>OCTX011633220.1_pt1 | contig 25373 bp, 32 predicted proteins | sample 1539691 | NCBI WGS metagenome assembly OCTX01 (sample SAMN02144231, study PRJEB22623) | gut metagenome | biome: sheep rumen | host: Ovis aries | place: New Zealand
CCTTTGGTGTTTATGATCAATCTTCTGGGGGTAGAAATTCTGCTTGGTGTGTTGTACCTAAATGTATTTTATGGGGTGGTAATACTCAAACATTAGATCTGTATGTTTGGAATCAACACAAATCACAATCTGCTGTTGTTACAATAATTGTTAAAGTTCTTTATGCACTAACAAATACAGTATAAATTTAAATGCGGCGGTTGGTTAAACGTATCATGATCCTAGTTAAGATCAGGTTTAACCAGCCGCCGCATTTTTTATTCTTCTTTTGTTTCTTCTGTTGTTTCTTCTGGTACAACTCCCATAGCTTCTTTACTAAAGTATTCTGTGCTACTTTCAAACTTTTCAGCTAACTTTTTAGATGCTACGACTTTTGCATCAGCTGTAGCATCTCCATAAATATCAAGAGTAGTAGAGAACTTAGAATGCCCCATCATAATAGATAAGCTTGCTATATCCATGTTTGCGGCAATACCTACAGCTCCTAGGTTATGCCTTATGCCATGAGGGATTACTTTTTTACCATAAGCATCTTTAAGATTATTTCTATCCCTAAAATCTGCAAACTGTTTAGTAAACGTACTTAGGGCTAAGTGCTTTTCTTTATTGCCGCATACAAACCAGTTATCTTTAGGATTGATTGCATCATATCTTTGCTTTAAGCCTTCTGCTAATTGTGGGATCATAGGGAATGATCGTGCAGAACTTCTATTCTTAGGATTCTTTGTATAGTTTCCGCCTTTAGCATAACCTATTGCTGTATTGATAGTTATTACGTTTGATACAAAATCTACATCTCGCCAACGTAAACCACATATCTCTTGCCTTCTAAGGCCAGCATAAAAATCAAGTAGCAATGCCGCATACATATTATCTTCAGGGTTATAATCATTATACAATGCTGTTAAATAATCATCTGATTGCTCTTTTGTTAAATGAGATGTTTTAGGCGGACTTTTCTTAGGCCTTTTAATACCATCAAAGGGATTCTTTGTTATTTCATCAATAGAGTAGTAATAGTTATAGGTTTTATTTACTAAGTTAAAAGCATTATTAACAGTACCATCTTTTAACCCTTTTTTATATAAATCCGCTAACCACTTATTAATTGCGGTCTTATCAAGAGTTAAGAAACTAATATCTCCTATATAAGGCTTAACAGAGTTCTTTAAATCCCTTCTGTTCTTATCATGTGTTGACTTTTCTATTTCTCCCATTGTCAGCTGATAATCAATGTAGGTCTTGATCATTTCCGCAACCGTTTTATCATGCTCAATAGTAGCAGATAATGAAGCGGCCTTGTTCATTTCATTCATCCAATCTTGCATTAGTTTAGTCGCTTCCCTTTTACCTTTAGCATCTTTTAAAGTTTTACTAACTGGTTTCCATTTACCATCCTGTTTATACTTTATTACAGCTTGCCAAGGCTTACCCTTTTGATTCTTTAACTGTCTTACAAAACCATTTTGATATTTCATGTGTACTCCTTCCTTTATTGTTTGGCTTGAAAATGTTATTATAAAAATGGTACACCAAATAATACACCAAATCAACCTAAATGCACCATATTTACACCAAATACATAGGCTAAAAATGCCTTAAATACAGGGGATGCGGCTTCTAGTTCGATTCCTGTCGGGTGCATCATGAGGGCTAGAGATGCCCTAAAATAAAGGATTTCCTAGAAGGTATACACCAAATCGTACACCAAATCTAGGAAATTCTTTTTTTTATTTGAACCATACACCAATAATAGTAAGTATTGTTTAATTATCAAGAGAAGGGTTATAATATCAATAACATAGCAATTAATTAACTTATAACAGTTATATGAAAGGAGTATCAATTATGCCTAGGGTAGATTATGATGCTAAGATTGTAGCCGCTGAAAAGGCTATTAAACACCATGAAGAACAGCTGGAAAAGGCAAAAGAAAAGTTAGCTATGCTCATTGAAAAGAAGGAGTTAGCAGAAAGTAAAGAGTTAGCTAAAATGCTTAAAGCTAGTGGTAAATCTTTAGAAGAATTTAAAGAATGGGCTAATAATTAATAAAAGTGCGGCGGCTGGTTGAATCTTGATAAGGTTAGGTTAATCTTGAAGTGACCGCCGCAAGACAAAACAGAATAATGTTGATGGTGCTATTTTAAAAATATGATGTAAGGTAAGTTGTTTACATTGTTCATAGTGCTTTGTATTAAGAACCGCATTGGTGTAGGCTAGTGCGGTTCTTTTTATGTGCTAGCTCTTGATCTGGATGTACCAACTTATAGAAAAAAATTAGCAAAGAAGGACAAGGCTTTTTTGTTTTGTCTTTTGATTTTTTTTATATGTATGAGAGAAATAAATACATCAAATTTCTATGTCATGTTAAGTAGGGTTAGGTTTATAACAGCTAGGCCTAACCCTGATCCTTATTTGACATAGGGGGCAACAAATTGAACAAAAGAAAAAGGAGATTAAAAAAATGAATTAGATGTATGTTAAGAAGATGCAATTATTAAAAACTGAATATAGGGTTAAGTATAAAGATATAGCTAAAAGGTTTGGGGTAGATAAAAGCTTTGTAAGTAAGATGATCTCAGGCCAGAAATTGATTCCTGTTAAGTATTATGAGGTTATAGATCAGATGCTTAAGTAGGTGAAAGGGGGTGAATGATATGAAAACTTATCAATAGCTGAAGAAAAAATATTATACGGTCATGAATCATAAAAGATAGAAGCTATGGTAGAAGGTTGGTGTATATGGCATCTATTGTAATGGCAGTTTAGTTTATGTTGGTAAGTCTACAAATATGTTTCATAGAATGTGTAGTCATATGATGAATACATTTGAACCTTCTTAGAGAGATTACAATAGTAAGAAGTATGTAGAGCTAAGAGAGGCGGCCTTTGGTGGTGCAAGGATTTAGTTTAGACCTATAGAGTTTACTGATCCAGAAGTGTTAGGGGATAGAGAGTAGTATTGGATCAGGAAAGAGCAACCGCCGCTTAATACAATGGTAGGTGGACATAAGAAAAGGGTTCAGAGTATTGAATGGTTATATAAAGCTGGCTAAGTCAGGATCAACCAAAGATGGACAAGTCAGAAAAATATTTTTTAAGTGATTTTTAAATTTAGTAACAAGGGTATAGGAAAGTTTCCTAATTTAAAAAAGGAAAACTATCAACCATAAGTTGGAAGTTTTCCTAAGTTGGTTAAGAAAACTTCTTAAGTTCCTATAGGAAACTTTCTTATAGAAATATTATAAATAATACAAACAGTATTATTGATTGTGGAGCGCTCCTCTGAGAGTCGCTCCCACATCAATGATACAGGTTGATAAGGGTTAGGGGTGCCGCCGCCGATCGACCTAGGTTTGATCCTGATCGACCAGCCGCCGCACTTATCTTTCTTATCTATTGTTAAGAAAGGGGTTAAAAGATGATAACATTTCCAAATCAAAGAGTAATTACAGTACATAGAAACATACCTAATAAAAGTAAGGATAAGAAACCATTTGTAATGATTTACTGTTCTGCTATTGATTAGGCATCAAAGAATCTAAAAGGTTAGGTAGCTTTTAAGCTTTGGCTATATCTGGCTGGTAATACAGATGGTTATACTGAAGCATTTTCACCACAGGCTATTAAAGATAGATTAGGAGTATCTTTAGATAGTGCAAGGGATGCTTTTAAGCAGCTTGTTTAGAAGAAGTATCTAGTATTAGAGGAAGGAACAAAGAATAGATATTAGTTTTATGAAAAACCTAAACATAATTTGTCTGCTATTGAAGTTAAAAAGAAGTTTGTAAACGATGATGAAAAAGAAGTTTATCTAACATATCAAGAGTTATTAGAAGCAGTAGGTTACGATAAAGAAGAAGCTGATGATTTATGGTCTGAAGCTGAAGTTTTAAAATAAGGGGGAACAGAAACATGAAAGCAGTTAAAGTTAATAATAATAAGAATTTTTTTGAGGAACATTATCCTGTTGTAGAGATGAAGGTAAGCGGATTAATACCAATTGCTTATAATTGGCACAAAGCTACTAGTTTTAGATAGATAGTTAAATTATATAAGAATCATAAGAGTATTTATGATAGCTGGATTAATCAAGGCTTATTACCTGACTATGCTATTGAAAGAGTAAGAAACTATCAAGAAGCAAAGGATTAGATGTAAATAAAGATTTTTGAATTGTCATGATTCAATAATCATAAGATAAAAAGGAAAACTGAATAAGGAACAAATTGATTAATTAATTTTAGTGAAAAGGAAGGTATAGAAATGGGAAATATGATAATTGCTATAGTAGCAACAACATTAGCTACAAAAGGTTTATATAGCTTAGTTATGCATGGTATAAGAAAGCATCAATGCAACCAGATCATGGATAAGCTCTATAAAGTATAGGCTGGTATTGATAAGCTAGGATCATACTATGATTTTTGACATCTTAAAAAATTTTTCATAAAATATTTATAGGGTTGAAACAAAGAACAAAAGGAAAAAGTAACATAAACATTAATTAGTTGTATATATAAAAAATCACATTATCTTTTTAGGTTCTATTCTTTGTTTCAGAAGTGCGGCGGTTGGTGTTACACCACATTGATTCTAGATAAATGTGTTCATGAAGCAACCGCCGCATGGACATAAATAAATAATTTTGAGGATGATAGATTGATAACTATTAGATAGGTTTTATCTTTCTATCTCCTTTTTTCTTTTGTTGGGTGTAGATGTTATGTCTACACCTTTTTTAATTAAGGGGGTTAATCAATGATTAATAAAGAAAGAAGATCAGACATTATAAAGTATTGGGTATTTAATCCAGATCTTTCTTATGAACAGATTTGTAAGGATATGAAGATTTCAAGTAAAACCTTTTACCTTTGGCGGCAAGATCCTTAGTTTATGGAATAGTACCATAAAACATGCTAGGGAAGATTTAAGGCTCTTTAGGCTCTTGCTGTTCAAAAGTTAGGGGAACAGGTAAGAGATGGCAGTTTTAGTGCTGTTAAATATGTTTTGGATAATCAAGGCTATAACGCAACACAAAAGATAGAAACAAATTCACCAACAGTAATTACAGTAAGCATTGAAGGTGATTAGGGTGAATATTGAGTTAAGGATCAGCAGAAATATATTTAATGATGCCTACTATCCTTACTTGTTTTCCTATTGTAACAGGTACTAGGTTTACTTTGGATCAGCTGGATCAGGTAAAAGTGTGTTTGCTTTTCAGAAGATTATCATAAAGGCCTTAACAAACAAAAGGCGGATCTTGGTTATAAGGAAGGTTGAGCGCACCATTAAAGACAGTGTGTTCCAGCTTAGCCTTAATATCCTTAGTCAGTTTCATCTGTTATAGGGGTGCCGCATCAATAAGACAACACACAACATTACCTTGCCTAATGGATCATAGCTCTTGTTCAAGGGGTTTGATAATCCAGAGAAGATCAAGAGTATAACTGGAATTACGGACATAGTAATTGAAGAAGCTACATAGCTTACATTCTAGGACTTCAGCCAGCTGGATCTACGTTTAAGAGATAAGGCTAAGAACCTACAGATCTTTCTTTGCTTTAATCCTGTAAGTAAATCAAATTGGGTATATAAGCATTTCTTTGAAAAAGGCACACCTAAGAACACAATGATACTAAAGACAACATACAAAGATAACAAGTTCTTACCAAAGGAATACATAGATGCAATTGAAGCAATGAAAGTAACTAATCCAACATATTACAAGATTTACGGTTAGGGTTAGTTCTGTAGTTTAGATAGATTAGTATTTGAGAATTGGAAAAAAGGAACAATAGAAGATACAAAGAACCTAAAGATGCTAGTAGGCCTTGATTTTGGTTATGTTAATGATCCAACAGCTTTAGTAGTTAGTTATCTGGATTAGGAAAAAAACATTATTTATATAGAACAAGAGCTGTATTAGAAGGGACTATTAAATAACTAGATTGCTTAGAGGGTTAAGTATATGGGGCTAGCTAAATCTGTTATCATAGCGGATTCCGCATAGCAGAAGAGTATAGAAGAGATTAAGAGGGCTGGAGTTAGTCGGATCAGGCCAGCCGCCAAAGGTAAGGGATCAGTATTACAGGGTATTCAGAAGTTACAGCAATACCAGATTGTAATAAATCCTGATTGTAAGAATACAATTATTTAGTTCCAGAATTACAGCTGGACTAAAGATAAATCAGGTTAGTATATCAACTAGCCTATTGATAAGTTTAACCATTGCATTGATGCACTAAGATACAGTTTGCAATGTGTTGAGATAAAACCAAAATTAAAAACATTACCTACAAATATATTGTAAGGGGGAAGAAATGAAAAAGATTTATATTGATAGAGATGATGAATTAAACACAAAGAGATTACAGAAGATAATTCGTTATCATCAAGAGAATGTTTTACCGGAACTTAAGTTTAACAGGGGTTATTATGATGGCCTAGGCCAACAGATCATGAAACGCTAGTATAAGGATGCAAGTAAACCGAACAACCGCATTATCAAGAACTACTGCAAAACAATAGTCGAAAACTTTAGAGGTTATATTGCTGGTATTCCGGTTACTTATCAACCTGTTGATAGTTAGGTAGATGTTACACCTTTGATTGATTGTTTAAGAATGAATGATTATGAAAACTCTGATTCTGAATGGTTAAAAAATGCTTTGATTTATGGTTATGCACCACAACTATGTTATGTGAATTAGAAGAATGAAAAGAAGTTTAAAAACATTAATCCAGAGTGCGTTATTCCTGTATATGCGGCGGATCTGGATTAGGAACTGCTGTATGTAATTTACTATTATCCTATTGTTGATTGGGATTCAGACGCATGGGAGCCTAGATACAGTATTAATGTTTATGATAGTGCTTACATAACACATTTCGTTAGTGATAGTTCTATATCAAATCTGATTCCAGCTGGTTAGGTTGAACAGCATTATTTTAGTGAAGTACCATTCAGTATTTTTTACTTAACAGATGATGGTTAGAGTATATTCAAGTGCATTATAGGTTTACAGGATGCATACAATAAGATGCTTAGTGATTCTGTTAATGATTGGTAGGCTTTTGTTGATGCTTACATGGTTTTAACTAATGTAACAGCTGATGCTGAAGATATAGCTAGCATGAAGGAAAATAGGGTTCTACTCCTAGATGATGATGCAACAGCCGCATATTTAACTAAAAACACATCAGATACACAAGTGCAAAACCTTTTAGATACTATTAATGTTGCTATTCATACTATTTCTAATTCACCAGATTTTAGTTCAGAAGAATTTGGTGCGGGGGTTAGTTCTGGAATTGCTTTACAGTTTAAGCTAGTTGGATTTAACAATATAGCTGCGAATATAGAAGGACAGTTTAAAAAAGCCATAAGAAAAAGAATACATCTTTTAAATAATGTCTTTTCTTTACTAAATACTTAGGCTTTTGATGTTGAAGTATCTTTTACTCATAACTTGCCAAAAAATTTAGCTGATATTGCTGATACAGTTAATAAGCTAAGAGGCCTGGTTAGTGATTAGACATTAATTAGTCAGTTACCTTTTATTTCTGATGTAGGTGCTGAAAAAGAAAAACTAGAAAAACAGAATGATTTTATGGCTGGTTTATACAATTTGGCTAATCCTGAAAGTGAGGGATCAGATGTTTAATAGGAGTAACTAGAAATGAGTAATTATTGGCAAAACCGAATAAAGCAAATGAACTAGAAAAGCCTATAGCTTACAACAGCACAAGCACAAAAAGAACTATTAAAGCTTTATTAGGGTTAGGCTAAAACATTGTATCTAAACATTTTAGATGTGTTTTCTAAGATGGAAAAAGATAAAGCTTCAGAAGGAAAGATATACTTAAATGATTTGTATAGAACAAATAATTATCATATTCTTTTGAATTACTTTAATGAAAGTGCTAGAAGATTAGGCGGTAAATAGGTAAAGATCACCTAGAAAAACATGCTTACTGCTTACTAGATGGCACAAGACATTATAAGCAAGGTAGAACCTGAAGCTGGTAAAATGCGGCCGGTATACATAAACCCTAGAACCATTAACCCTAAAGAAGCTATTAGGCAAACATGGTGTATTGATGGTAAGAACTTTTCTGATCGGATCTGGTTAAACAAGAACCAGCTCATAAGTGATTTATCAAAGCATATGCAAGATAGTTTATCTACTGGAAAAACAGCATATGAAATTTCAAGAGAACTAAAAGAGAAGTTTATGATTGAAGAATATAAGGCATATAGGCTAGCTAAAACAGAAGTAGCACATGCCGCAATAGTAGGACAAACAAACAAGTATAAATAGATGGGATATACACATGGAATTTTTATGGCTACTGATCCATGCGGCGATTGTGCTATGTACGATGGACAAAGATTTACTTTAGATGAACTACAATCAATGATTCCAGTTCATCCCAATTGTTAGTGTACATTTTTATTAGATATATAAGGAAGTAAATAAAATGATATTTGAATTAACAGGTTAGACTATAGTTATATCTGCTGGTGCTATTTGGGCATTGTATCAGGCTATTTGCTGGATCATGGACAGATATAACATAGGACAGAAAAGAAAATAGTATAGACTGATGCAATAGGCTAATAAAAACATGATGCGTTAGTTAATTAGAAATGCTCATAAGTAGTTTGTTACTTAGGGTTGTATTGATGAAGATGAACTAGAACATGTTGAACAGGTTTATTAGGTTTATCATTCGTTAGGCGGTAATGGTACTGCTGATAGATGGATCAGGTAGCTAAGAGAATTAAAAAGAAAATGAAGGACAAACCATAATAATAAAAAATATATTTTTTTTATAAATAATATAACAACAGGGGTTATTTTAAGTAGCAACTGAATAGAAATTAATAGAGGGCTAATCATAGCGTTAGAACTTAGAGGAGATGAAAAAATGGAAAATGTAACAAACACAAATATTGATGCTGAACAAGTACAGCAAGAAGCAAAGACATATTCACAAGAATAGTTTGATAAGGCACTACAATCTGAAGTAGATAAGAGAGTAACACAAGCAATGCAAACAGCTCAAAAGAAGGCTGATGCAAGAGTAAAAGAAGCTCAAAAGCTTGCACAAATGAATGAGAAACAAAGATATGAATATGAACTAGAAACAAGAGAAAAGGCTATAGCTGAGAAGGAAAAGGCACTAGCTTTAGCCTAGAATAAAGCAACCGCCGCTTCATGTTTGGCGGACAGGGGCATAAGTGCTAAGCTAGTTGATTTTGTTGTTGCTGAAGATGCTGATACTATGATGGAGAAGATCAAAGTATTAGAAGCTGAATTTAAAGCATCAGTAAAGGCAGAAGTTGAAAAGAGGTTAGCAACTTCTACACCTAAGAAAAACTTACCTACAGATACTACAATAACTAAAGAAATGTTTAATAAGATGAAGCTGACGGAACAGGCGGAACTATATAAGAATAATCCTGATCTGTATAAGGCTTTATCATCAAGATAATTTTATGAAAGGAAGAAAGAATTATGGCTTTACAATTAATTCCAAATCAAGTAATTGAAGCAAAGATTACTGATATTGTTAATACTTATTTAGATACTAGAGCTTTGTTTACTGTTGATACATCATTAGCTACATCAGCTGGATTATCAAAAAGAGTTTACAAGTATACTTATACTGGTTATGTTGAGAATTTACAGAAGGGCGCTAAAAATACAAATAAAGGTGCTGTAGCATTATCATACAATGATTATCAGGTTGGCAGATACCAACAAACTTATGAATATAATGATATGGATGTTATGGCGGATCCTAACATTGTAAATGTACTTTCTGATGGTGCTGGTAAGACTATGACAAATGAAATCAGAAGCGAATACTTTACAGAACTTGCTAAGATCGGCGGTCATTTTGATGCTAAGGCTTATACAGCTGTTTATGAAGCTATTGTTGATGCTGTTGCGGCATTACCTAAAGCTGCTGAGATGGACATTACAGATTTGTTCATTATTATGGGTGCTGATGCAAGAGCAAATGTGAGAAAAGATCAGCTTTTCTAGGCATCAAAGCAAGGTGAGATTCTTTATACTGGACAGTTTGGAACTATTGCTGGTATTCCTTGTGTATTCTCAAATCTTGTTCCAGCTAAAACAATCTATGTAACTAATAAAGATGCTATTACTTTCTTTGTTAAGAAGGAAGGAACTGTAGAACAGGATAGAGATATTGAGAGTAAGGACAATACAGTTGTTTATGAAAGACATGGTGTTATCGCATTAACAGATGATACTAGAAGTGCTGTTATTGACTTAAACTCTACTTATGCTTCTGTTGCTAATCCAGCAAAGGCTAACCTTGGTACATACTGGGAAAAGGGAACAACAGGTTTATACTTTAAGACTGCTGACGAAGATATTGTAAATGGTAAAACATATTACACAAAAGCATGATGTGAAAGGGGTAAGGTATGGAAGAGAAATTAATACTTCTGTATCCTTCAGTAGATATTGCGGTGCTTGCACTTGTTATTGAACAGGTGCAAGCATTTGTTCTTGATTATTGCAACTTAGAAGAAATACCAGAATCACTAAGTTCTGTTATGTTGGAAATGTGTAAGCAAGATCTGAACAAGATGCTTAGTTAGGGTATTTTAAGTTAGAGTGCTGGCGGTTCAACAGTAAGTTATGAACAGGATTATACACAAAATGTTTATAAAAGACTGAAGAAGCACAAAAGAATCAAGACTGTATAAGGTAGGTGTTGCTATGTTTTACGGAAAAGAAAAAGAATACACAATAGCAAGACCTGAAATAGAAAAAGATGCTTACAACCATGAAACAGCTAGCTATATACCGGAAGGGACAGCACTAATACATATTGTTGTTCAAGACAGGAGCATGGTAAAAGCCAATGACCTAGATAGCTACAAAAGCACACTGGTAGGATACACCAGAAACATGCAAATCTAGAAGGGATGGCAAATAGGGGGTAGATACAATGTTACATCCACCATGCCGCATAGAAACATGAATATTCTTTACTTAGAGGTTTTAGAAAATGGCTAATGAAGTTTCTTTAAATCTGGGAAAATTTAGAAGCTAGCTAGGAAGTAAGATTCTTTATAAGGCTATGGCTGATGCTTGTGCTATTGTCAGGAATGATGCAATTAAGAACGCACCCCACGGATCAGGCTAGTTACAGCGTTCTATTGATTTTCAAGTATCAGAAGATGGTACAGAAGGTATTGTTTATTCTAACTTGAAATATGCACCTTATGTTGAAGTAGGAACAGGCATCTATTCTAGTAAAGGCGGCGGTCGTTAGAAACCATGGATATACCCTAAGTATATTGATGGAAAGACCTAGTTTAGAACTACAAGAGGTATGAAACCTAGGCCGTACCTAGAACCAGCACTAACTCAAAACACTAGCAAGATCAAGGACTGTTTTGAGGGGTTAATCTAATGAATATAATAACTAATTTACTTACTGCTATTGAAAGTGCTACAGGTATTGAACCTGTTGCATTTAGTAGCAGAAATATAAATGATTTGCCTTCAGTAACATATACAGCTTATAGAACAAGAGATAATGCTGTAGTTGAGGGCTGGAGATTCCAAACAAGGGTAACAGCTGAACATTATGCTTAGGCTATTGCTATTGAAGAAGCTATTGCTAATGTTCTTGTTTCTTTGGGGGATGAATAGAACCTAGGATCCTTAAGAATCTAGGTAAATGGCGGCGGTACCCTAGAAGATGATCAGACAGGGTTGCCGCAATTGATAACATATTATGATATACAAACTAAGAGCTGAGAGGTAAATGAATATGGCAACAGATATTACTTTAGGTTCAGGAAGAATCTATATTGTAGAATATACAAGTGATACTATACCAGCTGATGATGTAATTGAAACTACTGCTAATCAGTTTGGTTATACTAAGGGTGGTGCTACATTATCTTATTAGACTGAATATGCTGATATTGAAGATGATAATGGTGATGTTAAGGAATCATTCTTAAAGACAGATAAAGCTACTTTTAAGTGTGGTGCTTTTATGGGTAAAGCTACAGATATTGTTAAGATCTGCCCTACAGCTACATCAACTACAACTAATGGTGTAACAACTGTTAAGATCGGCGGCGTTTCAAACGATAATAACAAGAAGTATGTAGTACGCTTTAAGCATAAAACAGAAAATTTAAGAGTAACAATAGTAGGAAAGAATACAGATGGGTTTGAACTTTCGTTTAGTGCAGATGATGCTGTTACTCTTGAACCTACTTTTACATGTTCTGCTATGACTGGTGGTGTACTGGCAGAGATTAAGAGCGGAACAGCTAACTGATAATTATAACTAGGTGCGGCAAGGCTATAACAGGCCGCCGCACTTATTTTTTTTTATAAAGGAGATATAAAGATGTTAGATTTATCTACTATTGGAAAGAATAAATATTATGAAGTTCGCTTAATTGATGGAACAGAATTAAAACTTAATAGACCTACACAAAAAATGCTTTAGTTCATGCTAAATATTCAAGATTTAGCAAATGATAGTAAAGATCTGGAGACTATTAAAGCCTTCACTGAATTATTTGCATGGATTTTAAATAGAAATACAGATGGAAAAGAATATAAAGCTGATGAAGTAGCAAATGATTATGATTTTGCTATCATTGGCCTATTGATTAAAGATTACTTTAGCTTTTGGAATGAGGATACAGCAAATATTGTAAATTTCCGACAAAACCAACAGTAAGAAAACCCTAGGATAATAACCCTTACTTCACTGTTGGTTTGAATCAATACAGTTTGGTTTATTAGAAGTTTGGTATACCAATAGATCAGGCCATGGAACTAGATATACTAACCTTTAATAAACTGCTTAGAGATGCTATCTGTTTAAGGTTAAAAGAAACAGAATAGGGTAGATAGTATCTTAAGGACTGTTGGAGATTACAACAAACTGAACCAGATTATAAAGCTATAGAGTAGTTTAATAAATTGAAACATTAAGGGGGTAACTAATGTTAGATTTAGGCACTCTACAAGCACATCTTAAGTTAGATGGTGCAGATAAATTTAATTAGGATTTAAGAACAGCCTAGGAACAATCAGATAAAACAGGTAAAAGTTTACAACAAAATCTGATGTAGGCGGCTGTTAAGGTTGGTGCTGGTTTTGCTTCTATAGCATCGGCCGCAAAGGATTTAGGAAGCAGATTAAAAGGATTATTGGATGATACAGCTGCTTATGGGGATCAGGTTGATAAAGCATCTCAAAAGATGGGAATATCAACAGAAGAATATCAGAAATGGGATTATGTTTTACAAAGAAATGGTAGTTCCATAGATGTGATGCAGAAAGGATTAAAGACTTTAAGCAGTAAGATCAGTTAGGGTAGCTAGGCATTTGAAACACTGGGTATTGCTACTACTAATGCTGATGGATCATTTAGATCAACAGAAGAAGTAATGAATGATACAATGGCGGCCTTGGCTGGTATGTAGGATGGTGCTTAGAGAACAGCACTTGCCACATAGCTTTTTGGAAGTAAGGTAGCACAAGAATTAGCACCTACACTAAATTCTGGTGCTGATGGCATAAATGAATTGAAAGATAGAGCTGATGAATTAGGCCTAGTTCTTTCTGATGAAGGGGTGGCCGCATCAGCAAGTTATCAGGATGCTATGCTGGATCTGGAAGAAACAATAGGCGGAATTAAAAATAGCATCGGTTCTAGTTTACTTCCTATTGCTACTGATCTGATCAACAAGGTAACAGATTAGGCTATACCAGCTGTTAAAGATTTTATTCAGCAGAATTAGTGGTTAGCACCTGTAATTGCTGGTGTTGTAACAGGGTTAATAGCATTTAAAACAGCTATGGGTATTTCAGCTATAATATCCGGTGTATCACAAGCTATTACAGCATTTAAAGCGGCTAATGAAGGTGCTACGGTTGCACAATGGTTATTAAATGCTGCTATGAACGCTAATCCTATAGTTTTGATTATTACATTAATTACAGCTTTAGTTGGTGCTATTGTTTTTCTTTGGAATACTAACTAGGGATTCAGAGAAAATGTAATTAGTGTGTTCAATACAGTAAGAGATACAATTTCATCAGTTATTAATAATGCTATTGGATGGTTCAATAGCTTCAAGAGTAATGTTCAATCAGCTTTTGAATCAGTAAAAAGTACAATTCATAGTGCTGTTGAAAGTGTAAAGACAAGATTTGAAGCAATTAAAGCATCAATAGATAAAGTAGTAAGCTGGTTTAGTTCATTGCCTTCAAGGATCTTAAGCGCAATTGGCAATGTTGGTAGTATTCTGTATGATGCTGGCCATAGTATTATTCAAGGTTTACTTGATGGTATTAATGCTAAATGGTAGTCAGTTAAATCTAAAATATCTGGTATGGGTAGTTGGATTGCTGAACATAAAGGCCCTAAAGAATACGACTTAAAACTTTTAGTACCTAATGGCGGCTGGATCATGCAAGGTTTAATGGATGGTATAGAAAATGCTAAACCAGAATTACAGAATACTTTGAAAGATATAGCTGATACAATAAGCGGCACTCGGTTCAATGCATCGGCCAGCCTAGCTTATGCTACTAATGGAGCAACCGCCGCACAATCAACAAGCAATATAGTTAATCAAGGTACTAATTATAATGTTTATATTAATGGTGCAAGAATTAACGATGATGAACAGATAGAAAATAAATTTGGTGAATTATTATATGAAATGGCTAGAAAGGGGTTAATGTAATGAGTAATACAATAAGAAAGTCAGGATTATATCCAGCTTTTCCTGTAGTAGATAACATTTGCTTTTGTGAATAGCCTGGTGAAGATATGTCAAAGAAATTATTTACTAGCCAAAATGGTGTTTTTAGTAGAAGAGTATCATTTAGAGATAGAAGAAGGGTTTTCCCTTACCAGATCCAGTACCGTCAAAGATCCAGATATGCTAATTATTATAAAAGATCTACTGGTGCAAGCTGGACTAATTGGACTGATTGGCTAAATGCTATAGCTATGTAGGGGATTCCGCTTAATGCAACTTAGACTGATTATCCTGTTGATACATGGTTAAAGGCAAACAAAGGAGTAAACAAAAATGGTAGCTATGTTACCATTACTGTTTATAACAATGTTTAGTTACCAACAATGTTTGATGCAAGGTAGATCTAGTTTAGGGTTAGAACCTTTGATCAGGCTATGTGCAAGCATGGATACTTTAAAAACTAGGTTTTAACAATTTATAGGGGAGCTGAGCTTCTGGATCTGACAGCTATAACAGCACCAGATGGTGGAGTGAAGTTTAAATATAACTTCACTAATGAACAATCAGCTGGTTTAGTAGTTACAACATTAACTGATTCTAGTGGAAGATAGCTATTAGAAAGTCAGTATATGCCTAGTGTTACAAAAGCATACTTAACTAGCCAAACAGTACCAGCTATTAGATAGAATTGTTTTGATGGTATGTTTACTATTCCAATAGAAAAGCTGAAAAGAAAGTTAGATGTGAATGAACAAATTAAAATTACATTCAGAGTTTATACATCTGATGGAACAGTAGATAATACACATTCACTAGTTATAACTTAGCTTCATAGAAACATTGATGTAAGCATGAGTTACCAATGGAACTAGGATACAGCTATGTTACGGGTGGCCGCCGCAAATAATGAACAAAATGCTCTATATGATATAGGCTGTAATGTTTCATATACTTACAATGATAAAGTTTATTCTATAGCACCATTCTATAAAGAGATTGATCTAGAAGGTACATCTACCTTTTACTTCTATCCACCTATTGGTATTTAGCTTACTGCTAACCTGAAGGCAGAAGATACAAATGATTTTAAGGGTAGTTCTTCTATTGATTCTATTATGATCTAGTCAGCTGGCTATAGACTTAACAAAATGTCTGAAAAGGTTGTATGTGCTATTGCATGGGGAAAACCTAGTTATACAATTTCTTCTTCTCCTAAATATGAAACTTCATTGCCCTATGGCAGATCCAGCAACATTATCTTCTATGGTGAAGGTGCAACTACTACTATTACCTTCACAGCAAAGATAGTTGATAAAGATTATTGCTATGGTGGAGAGTATGCCAGAAAACTAGCTTGGGAAAACGTAATAAACAATCAAGGCGTTTATGTGTTCAGAAGCAATAAAGGGGATTTGTATAAAGTAGGCATTACAGGAATTAATATAAAACATGAAGTGAAAGATATTTATGATCTACAGGTAAATATGGTGAGGGTAGAATGATGAATTGGGATTGGAACAAATCAGGAAGAATAGATAGCTTCTACTTTGAGAAAATCAGCCCACATAACATAAATACAAGCTTAGGTAAGTTAGAGTGCCATGTAACAGGTGGCACTCTAAATTTTTCCTATTATTCTGATTTGAAGGTAAGTGGAAGTTTAGAAGTTATGAATGCACCTAGTTCAATGAGCTAGGATTAGTACCTGATCCGCATATGGTACACACCTACTTTAGATGGAAATAAGATAAACATTGAATTAGGAACATTTTATTTTATTGCAAATTTGCATTATTAGAATGGAATGTATAAAGGTACATTGCAATTAAGAAGTTTACTGGCAAGACATATAGATGATGTGATTGATAGGAAATGGACATTAACAAAAGATACACTATCATCTGATTGCTATAAGAATGTATTTTCTGCTTTAGGCGGTTTTCCTGTTATTGATGGAATTAAGGATAAGAAGCTAAATAGCACTATTGTATTTGATGTTGGATCAACACCTATCAGCATACTTCAATACATTGCCGACTATTGTAACGGCCAAATATCAGTAAATCCGCATGGATAGACAGTAATTAGTAATTACAATTCTATAGATGAAAGAAAGAGAAATATTGCACATGTTATTACAGCTAAAGAAAACAGCATTATCAAATCTGGATTAGATATTAGCAATAGTATAAAGGAATCACCAAATAGAGTGGTTTGTGTTTATAACTAGACTGTAGGTAATAGTACAGTTCAGTATATTGGTAGAGCTGCTCTGGATGCTAAAGAAGCTAGAAGCTTTTAGAATACTGGAAGATGGATTACAAAATACTATAGCTTAACAAACTGCGGAAAACCCTATGAAGCAAATTTAAATGCAATTGCTAAATCTTACTTGGCGGCCTTGAACAAGACTATTTACTATGAATTTGATTCATATTATCAGCCAATTAAAACAGGTTAGGTAATTACTCTAAAGTATGATGATATTCTGGTTAATGGTCTAGTAACTGATATTGATTTGAACATTGGAATAGGTGCTTAGATGCACGTTAAGATAAAGAAGGTGTAATTATGGCAACAAGTTTTAAATTAGATGAAATAGGTGCATTACTTTTCAGAGGAACAAAAGAATTAAGTAATGATAAGCAGATCCTTAACTAGGCTAAGCTAATAATTGGTACGGCATTAACTGATAGTGCTAATGGATCAGTTCTAGTGCAGATTGATGATTCTGTTTATAGTCAATAGCATACACAAGATAATTATTAGTATCTTTCATTATCAGATAATGATGATATAGATTCATTATCATATGATGAAACCTTAATAGATGAAAATAATAATTATGGCTTAGTTTATTGGAAATGGTAGGATAGATAATTTATGGAATGGAGAATAGAAAATGGATGAAAATATTATAATTGGTATTCAAGATTAGATCTTTACTGATTAGACTGATATTATTTCTGCTACAGAATCTAATGAAATAGATCAATCTAGTTATGATCCTACTATACCAACAGTAGATGATGATTATACAAGAGAGGGTAGTAGCTCTTTACCAGTCAGCATAACAACAGATGATAGAGTTTATGCTAGCTAGGATGATATTATAGGCGGTCAGGAAGAATAGGAATTATATAGTGTTCCTATCATTGCACAAGAGGAAGAAGTAGAACCAATTATTTCTAATCAAGATAATCTGAATACTATAGGAAATGTGGCGGCTGGCGATAAAGTGATGATTGCACTAGTTAATGGTTAGGCAACAGTTCTAGGTACAGTTGGATCAGGAGACCGCCAGCAGAGACAAATTGATGGATTAAAAACAATGATCAGATAGTATTAGGATGGTATTTTAGTTTGCAAGGAAAATAATTCTGTAGGTGCTTTAGTAAATGCAGATGGTAGTTTTGATATTTCTGCTATTGTTTGGAATGGATCAGTACCTACAGCTGGTGCATCAATATCATCTTTTAGTGCATCTGGTATAAGATTAGGAAATAGTGCTGGTGGTAGTTATGCTCTTGTTGATTCAGATAGCTTTGATATTTACCATGGAAATTCTGAAATGGTTCACTTTGGTTATGGATCAGGAAATGCTTAGAGTGGTACAGCATTAGCACCTTACTATACTATTGGAAAAAGAACAGATAATAGTGCTATTGGTAATTACTCTATTGCTGAAGGGTATTTTACTATTGCAAGTGGTTATTCTTCACATGCTGAAGGATATAGTACCACATCAAGTAATATTTCTTCACATGCAGAAGGATATTCAACAACTGCAAGCGGCCACTCTTCACATGCTTAGGGTAGATGGTCAGTAGCAAGTGATATTAGTTCACATGCTGAAGGATCTAACACTACTGCAAGCGGTTATTGTTCACATGCTTAGGGTTCTGATACTGTAGCAAGTGGAATGAGGAGCCATGCAGAAGGATCTAATACAACAGCTAGTGGTATATTAAGCCATGCTTAGGGCTTATATACTTTAGCTTCTTCTAATTATCAGCATGTACAAGGTAAATGTAATATAGAAGATACCAATGAAAAATATGCTTTTATAATTGGTAATGGTAATAATAACAATAATGTCATTACCAGATCCAATGCACTTACTGTTGATTGGACTGGTGCATTAGATGTAAGTGGTAAGATAACTGGTAATGGTTTACCGCTTCTTAAAACTGAATCTTTTTATTGGAACCCTACAATAGGAGCAGATAGTTCATTTACATCATATGGTTTTGATGTTACAAAACCTAATTATACAGCTCTTGGTGTTATTACCTTTGGTGTTTATGATCAATCTTCTGGGGGTAGAAATTCTGCTTGGTGTGTTGTACCTAAATGTATTTTATGGGGTGGTAATACTCAAACATTAGATCTGTATGTTTGGAATCAACACAAATCACAATCTGCTGTTGTTACAATAATTGTTAAAGTTCTTTATGCACTAACAAATACAGTATAAATTTAAATGCGGCGGTTGGTTAAACGTATCATGATCCTAGTTAAGATCAGGTTTAACCAGCCGCCGCATTTTTTATTCTTCTTTTGTTTCTTCTGTTGTTTCTTCTGGTACAACTCCCATAGCTTCTTTACTAAAGTATTCTGTGCTACTTTCAAACTTTTCAGCTAACTTTTTAGATGCTACGACTTTTGCATCAGCTGTAGCATCTCCATAAATATCAAGAGTAGTAGAGAACTTAGAATGCCCCATCATAATAGATAAGCTTGCTATATCCATGTTTGCGGCAATACCTACAGCTCCTAGGTTATGCCTTATGCCATGAGGGATTACTTTTTTACCATAAGCATCTTTAAGATTATTTCTATCCCTAAAATCTGCAAACTGTTTAGTAAACGTACTTAGGGCTAAGTGCTTTTCTTTATTGCCGCATACAAACCAGTTATCTTTAGGATTGATTGCATCATATCTTTGCTTTAAGCCTTCTGCTAATTGTGGGATCATAGGGAATGATCGTGCAGAACTTCTATTCTTAGGATTCTTTGTATAGTTTCCGCCTTTAGCATAACCTATTGCTGTATTGATAGTTATTACGTTTGATACAAAATCTACATCTCGCCAACGTAAACCACATATCTCTTGCCTTCTAAGGCCAGCATAAAAATCAAGTAGCAATGCCGCATACATATTATCTTCAGGGTTATAATCATTATACAATGCTGTTAAATAATCATCTGATTGCTCTTTTGTTAAATGAGATGTTTTAGGCGGACTTTTCTTAGGCCTTTTAATACCATCAAAGGGATTCTTTGTTATTTCATCAATAGAGTAGTAATAGTTATAGGTTTTATTTACTAAGTTAAAAGCATTATTAACAGTACCATCTTTTAACCCTTTTTTATATAAATCCGCTAACCACTTATTAATTGCGGTCTTATCAAGAGTTAAGAAACTAATATCTCCTATATAAGGCTTAACAGAGTTCTTTAAATCCCTTCTGTTCTTATCATGTGTTGACTTTTCTATTTCTCCCATTGTCAGCTGATAATCAATGTAGGTCTTGATCATTTCCGCAACCGTTTTATCATGCTCAATAGTAGCAGATAATGAAGCGGCCTTGTTCATTTCATTCATCCAATCTTGCATTAGTTTAGTCGCTTCCCTTTTACCTTTAGCATCTTTTAAAGTTTTACTAACTGGTTTCCATTTACCATCCTGTTTATACTTTATTACAGCTTGCCAAGGCTTACCCTTTTGATTCTTTAACTGTCTTACAAAACCATTTTGATATTTCATGTGTACTCCTTCCTTTATTGTTTGGCTTGAAAATGTTATTATAAAAATGGTACACCAAATAATACACCAAATCAACCTAAATGCACCATATTTACACCAAATACATAGGCTAAAAATGCCTTAAATACAGGGGATGCGGCTTCTAGTTCGATTCCTGTCGGGTGCATCATGAGGGCTAGAGATGCCCTAAAATAAAGGATTTCCTAGAAGGTATACACCAAATCGTACACCAAATCTAGGAAATTCTTTTTTTTATTTGAACCATACACCAATAATAGTAAGTATTGTTTAATTATCAAGAGAAGGGTTATAATATCAATAACATAGCAATTAATTAACTTATAACAGTTATATGAAAGGAGTATCAATTATGCCTAGGGTAGATTATGATGCTAAGATTGTAGCCGCTGAAAAGGCTATTAAACACCATGAAGAACAGCTGGAAAAGGCAAAAGAAAAGTTAGCTATGCTCATTGAAAAGAAGGAGTTAGCAGAAAGTAAAGAGTTAGCTAAAATGCTTAAAGCTAGTGGTAAATCTTTAGAAGAATTTAAAGAATGGGCTAATAATTAATAAAAGTGCGGCGGCTGGTTGAATCTTGATAAGGTTAGGTTAATCTTGAAGTGACCGCCGCAAGACAAAACAGAATAATGTTGATGGTGCTATTTTAAAAATATGATGTAAGGTAAGTTGTTTACATTGTTCATAGTGCTTTGTATTAAGAACCGCATTGGTGTAGGCTAGTGCGGTTCTTTTTATGTGCTAGCTCTTGATCTGGATGTACCAACTTATAGAAAAAAATTAGCAAAGAAGGACAAGGCTTTTTTGTTTTGTCTTTTGATTTTTTTTATATGTATGAGAGAAATAAATACATCAAATTTCTATGTCATGTTAAGTAGGGTTAGGTTTATAACAGCTAGGCCTAACCCTGATCCTTATTTGACATAGGGGGCAACAAATTGAACAAAAGAAAAAGGAGATTAAAAAAATGAATTAGATGTATGTTAAGAAGATGCAATTATTAAAAACTGAATATAGGGTTAAGTATAAAGATATAGCTAAAAGGTTTGGGGTAGATAAAAGCTTTGTAAGTAAGATGATCTCAGGCCAGAAATTGATTCCTGTTAAGTATTATGAGGTTATAGATCAGATGCTTAAGTAGGTGAAAGGGGGTGAATGATATGAAAACTTATCAATAGCTGAAGAAAAAATATTATACGGTCATGAATCATAAAAGATAGAAGCTATGGTAGAAGGTTGGTGTATATGGCATCTATTGTAATGGCAGTTTAGTTTATGTTGGTAAGTCTACAAATATGTTTCATAGAATGTGTAGTCATATGATGAATACATTTGAACCTTCTTAGAGAGATTACAATAGTAAGAAGTATGTAGAGCTAAGAGAGGCGGCCTTTGGTGGTGCAAGGATTTAGTTTAGACCTATAGAGTTTACTGATCCAGAAGTGTTAGGGGATAGAGAGTAGTATTGGATCAGGAAAGAGCAACCGCCGCTTAATACAATGGTAGGTGGACATAAGAAAAGGGTTCAGAGTATTGAATGGTTATATAAAGCTGGCTAAGTCAGGATCAACCAAAGATGGACAAGTCAGAAAAATATTTTTTAAGTGATTTTTAAATTTAGTAACAAGGGTATAGGAAAGTTTCCTAATTTAAAAAAGGAAAACTATCAACCATAAGTTGGAAGTTTTCCTAAGTTGGTTAAGAAAACTTCTTAAGTTCCTATAGGAAACTTTCTTATAGAAATATTATAAATAATACAAACAGTATTATTGATTGTGGAGCGCTCCTCTGAGAGTCGCTCCCACATCAATGATACAGGTTGATAAGGGTTAGGGGTGCCGCCGCCGATCGACCTAGGTTTGATCCTGATCGACCAGCCGCCGCACTTATCTTTCTTATCTATTGTTAAGAAAGGGGTTAAAAGATGATAACATTTCCAAATCAAAGAGTAATTACAGTACATAGAAACATACCTAATAAAAGTAAGGATAAGAAACCATTTGTAATGATTTACTGTTCTGCTATTGATTAGGCATCAAAGAATCTAAAAGGTTAGGTAGCTTTTAAGCTTTGGCTATATCTGGCTGGTAATACAGATGGTTATACTGAAGCATTTTCACCACAGGCTATTAAAGATAGATTAGGAGTATCTTTAGATAGTGCAAGGGATGCTTTTAAGCAGCTTGTTTAGAAGAAGTATCTAGTATTAGAGGAAGGAACAAAGAATAGATATTAGTTTTATGAAAAACCTAAACATAATTTGTCTGCTATTGAAGTTAAAAAGAAGTTTGTAAACGATGATGAAAAAGAAGTTTATCTAACATATCAAGAGTTATTAGAAGCAGTAGGTTACGATAAAGAAGAAGCTGATGATTTATGGTCTGAAGCTGAAGTTTTAAAATAAGGGGGAACAGAAACATGAAAGCAGTTAAAGTTAATAATAATAAGAATTTTTTTGAGGAACATTATCCTGTTGTAGAGATGAAGGTAAGCGGATTAATACCAATTGCTTATAATTGGCACAAAGCTACTAGTTTTAGATAGATAGTTAAATTATATAAGAATCATAAGAGTATTTATGATAGCTGGATTAATCAAGGCTTATTACCTGACTATGCTATTGAAAGAGTAAGAAACTATCAAGAAGCAAAGGATTAGATGTAAATAAAGATTTTTGAATTGTCATGATTCAATAATCATAAGATAAAAAGGAAAACTGAATAAGGAACAAATTGATTAATTAATTTTAGTGAAAAGGAAGGTATAGAAATGGGAAATATGATAATTGCTATAGTAGCAACAACATTAGCTACAAAAGGTTTATATAGCTTAGTTATGCATGGTATAAGAAAGCATCAATGCAACCAGATCATGGATAAGCTCTATAAAGTATAGGCTGGTATTGATAAGCTAGGATCATACTATGATTTTTGACATCTTAAAAAATTTTTCATAAAATATTTATAGGGTTGAAACAAAGAACAAAAGGAAAAAGTAACATAAACATTAATTAGTTGTATATATAAAAAATCACATTATCTTTTTAGGTTCTATTCTTTGTTTCAGAAGTGCGGCGGTTGGTGTTACACCACATTGATTCTAGATAAATGTGTTCATGAAGCAACCGCCGCATGGACATAAATAAATAATTTTGAGGATGATAGATTGATAACTATTAGATAGGTTTTATCTTTCTATCTCCTTTTTTCTTTTGTTGGGTGTAGATGTTATGTCTACACCTTTTTTAATTAAGGGGGTTAATCAATGATTAATAAAGAAAGAAGATCAGACATTATAAAGTATTGGGTATTTAATCCAGATCTTTCTTATGAACAGATTTGTAAGGATATGAAGATTTCAAGTAAAACCTTTTACCTTTGGCGGCAAGATCCTTAGTTTATGGAATAGTACCATAAAACATGCTAGGGAAGATTTAAGGCTCTTTAGGCTCTTGCTGTTCAAAAGTTAGGGGAACAGGTAAGAGATGGCAGTTTTAGTGCTGTTAAATATGTTTTGGATAATCAAGGCTATAACGCAACACAAAAGATAGAAACAAATTCACCAACAGTAATTACAGTAAGCATTGAAGGTGATTAGGGTGAATATTGAGTTAAGGATCAGCAGAAATATATTTAATGATGCCTACTATCCTTACTTGTTTTCCTATTGTAACAGGTACTAGGTTTACTTTGGATCAGCTGGATCAGGTAAAAGTGTGTTTGCTTTTCAGAAGATTATCATAAAGGCCTTAACAAACAAAAGGCGGATCTTGGTTATAAGGAAGGTTGAGCGCACCATTAAAGACAGTGTGTTCCAGCTTAGCCTTAATATCCTTAGTCAGTTTCATCTGTTATAGGGGTGCCGCATCAATAAGACAACACACAACATTACCTTGCCTAATGGATCATAGCTCTTGTTCAAGGGGTTTGATAATCCAGAGAAGATCAAGAGTATAACTGGAATTACGGACATAGTAATTGAAGAAGCTACATAGCTTACATTCTAGGACTTCAGCCAGCTGGATCTACGTTTAAGAGATAAGGCTAAGAACCTACAGATCTTTCTTTGCTTTAATCCTGTAAGTAAATCAAATTGGGTATATAAGCATTTCTTTGAAAAAGGCACACCTAAGAACACAATGATACTAAAGACAACATACAAAGATAACAAGTTCTTACCAAAGGAATACATAGATGCAATTGAAGCAATGAAAGTAACTAATCCAACATATTACAAGATTTACGGTTAGGGTTAGTTCTGTAGTTTAGATAGATTAGTATTTGAGAATTGGAAAAAAGGAACAATAGAAGATACAAAGAACCTAAAGATGCTAGTAGGCCTTGATTTTGGTTATGTTAATGATCCAACAGCTTTAGTAGTTAGTTATCTGGATTAGGAAAAAAACATTATTTATATAGAACAAGAGCTGTATTAGAAGGGACTATTAAATAACTAGATTGCTTAGAGGGTTAAGTATATGGGGCTAGCTAAATCTGTTATCATAGCGGATTCCGCATAGCAGAAGAGTATAGAAGAGATTAAGAGGGCTGGAGTTAGTCGGATCAGGCCAGCCGCCAAAGGTAAGGGATCAGTATTACAGGGTATTCAGAAGTTACAGCAATACCAGATTGTAATAAATCCTGATTGTAAGAATACAATTATTTAGTTCCAGAATTACAGCTGGACTAAAGATAAATCAGGTTAGTATATCAACTAGCCTATTGATAAGTTTAACCATTGCATTGATGCACTAAGATACAGTTTGCAATGTGTTGAGATAAAAC
>OCTX012263978.1_pt1 | contig 25366 bp, 25 predicted proteins | sample 1539691 | NCBI WGS metagenome assembly OCTX01 (sample SAMN02144231, study PRJEB22623) | gut metagenome | biome: sheep rumen | host: Ovis aries | place: New Zealand
CATTGCTCTTTTCTCCTTTCGTTATTTCTTTGTTTGTGTTTTTGTTTGTCCTGTTCTCTTGTTCTGTATGTATAATACCACGCCTTTGCGACAGTTTCAATAGATAATTCCGCCTTGTAATGTAGTATAAGCTACACCCTGCGGATCATTTGTCAGATAAACTACAAATACGCTGAAAACTGTATAGAAAAAATAATATAATAATCAGGAAGCTGCGAATATACAGCTCCCATTTGCCGAATAAACAACGCTGCCCACTTTCTCTTAGCTGAGAAGGTGGGTAGTTTTTATACAGCAGTAATGATGGAGCGGAGGTTACAACGTCCATGAGGGCTTGGGGAAGTGCGCACTGAAACAGCTTATTTCACCAGTTAATATGTTTTTTTACTCTGATGTTCGGATATGGTTAGAGGATGCTGCGATTGCAACATCCTCTTTCTTATGTTTATACTATCCCGTGTTGCGCCTTGGTGGTCTACTTGGCATAGAGTGCTTTGATGCAGGCGTTGCCGGGGGCAAAATCGGGATTTTTTATTGCCTCTATGTCGCTGCTCGTCAGGAATTTTTTCCACGCACCGCAGTCGCCGTCTATAAATGACCGGACTTTATCCGTTTTTATCACCTTATTTATGTCGCTGTCGGTCATATCCTTCCACTTGCCGTCTGCGAACACAAACGACTGACCTTTTTCAATGGATGTTTTATAGCTTGCCACGGCGAATCCGATAGTTTCGCCCTCGACAGGCGCACCCTTTGAGTATGTGATAACAACGGCATAGTTCTCTACGTCAACAGGCTTTGTCAGTTCGACAGTCTGATATCCCTGATAGCCGAGCGATGCGTCCTGCGTGTACAGTGTGTTTTTAAAATCGGCTGACATAATTTCGATTTTTATATCCTGCTTATCAAAATTGTTGAACGTGCCCACAGCCGCAAGCTTACCTTTTTTGTGGAAAACATTTGCGGCCTTGGTGGAGTCACCTGTTTTGACGTAGCTGCCCATCACATTACCTGCATCATAGCTTTGCACCTGGGAATATTTATCGCTGACGGTATGACTTATTGCGTATTCAAGCGGCGAGCTGTAGGAGATATACTGATACGTTCCGCCGAGGTTTGAATTGTAAACTATCCATGCGCCGTCTTGTTCTGCCGGAGTTTTGAAATACTCTTTCGGGAAGTGGTCGTCCCAGCCGATGACAGTAACAGCGTGGTCATATATTTTAGCCTGCTTGTATATCAGTGTCGGGTAAGTTCCGAACATACCCACTTCACAGTTCCGGGAGTCGATGCCGACGGTAACGCCGCCTCTTGTTCTGACAGCATTTTTTATCGTCTCACGGTCGGTGGGGTCGATCATCATTGAGCTGTCCAGCGTAATGCCGTCCTTGCATTCTGCTGACAGCCTATCGGCAACGAACTGCTGATATCCGCCCAGGTCTAATTTGTCTATTGAGCTGTTTACGAAAAGCCCTTCCTGCTTGCCTTCGCCGTAAATAGCTTCGAGCATATCATATATCTCCATTTTAAGCTCTTTGCCTGTCGCTTTTTCGCAGCTTGTCTGCATACTTGCACGGGCAGCATACAACCAGCAGGTACCTGCCTGCTGCATGGGCGTTTTGAATAATTTGAGTTCTTCGGCGAGGTTATAGTAGACGTCAGCGCCGTGAACATAGTCATATTTCGGTGCAGCTTCAGGCGACGAGTCGGCTGCCGATGAGCTTTCCGCCGATGATGAGTCTGTCTGCGAGCTGCTGCCTGCGCAGGCGGTCATAGATGCGGCAAGGCAGATTGCTGTGAGCGCTGAAAGAATACGCTTTTTCATTATTTATCCTCCCCTGTATTTGTATACAAAAGAACTATATCGCAAGATCTGTATGGATTTAATATATCATATCAAGGCGCTCTTGTCCAGACTTTTTATGCTCTCTTTGTCAGGGGTGCACAGGAGCAGGCTGCACAGGAAATGGTCGAAAAGAACGGCTGTGTCAGCGGTGACTTGCATTTCCAATGTGTTTCAAGTTGAGTTTTTGATTTATCATCATTCAATTACAAACGACCGGATTGCTTTTGTTCTAATGCACAACAGTATAATACTTCTGGTACTTGCTTTTGGGCTTGTCGGGAATAGTCAGGGCAAGCAAGCCTTCATTCACCATTGGTTTTATATACTTATCCATAACATATGCTATCGTCATTCTTCCGCTGAAAAGCTGCTCTATCTCGCTTCTGCTTCGTGGGGTTTTACAGAACCGCAGTATTTCTTTTTGATCAGGATCAATACTATCGTTAGCTTTTACAGTGTTATAAAGTGTTACCCTGAACACTCCTGCGTCACTTTCAAATTTCGGCGCAGGCAGACCATATTCCTGCATTGCATTTATTATCGTCGGGATGCCGCTGTAACGATTCTCTGTTTCTCCAAGGATCTCCATAGCATTTGCGATCATAGGATTTCTTGTATCAGCAGATACCTTTCCAAGCCTGTCAAGTGTCATTCTCCCGTAAAGTCCGCCCGGGTTTTCTATTTCAAATCTGTCGCTGAACATACGGATAGTGATAGGTGTACTGTCGGTATGGATGCTGTAATCTCTGTGAATAAGAGCATTGAGTATCAGCTCTCTGATCGCTATAACGGGATATTGCGTGCGGTCTTTCCTTTTTCCTGTATCGGGGTCGATTATCGTAGCGGTCTTCATATTGTTTCGTACAAACATCAATGCGTCATTCAACATCTGTACCAGCGTGCCGTCAAGTTTTTTGTTATCAATGAACCTTTCGCCCACGCTGCCCGTACTGCTTATCTCTGTCCCCGGAACAGAAACAGCTGTTATACAAAGCTGAGGAAAGAACGCCTGCGGATATTTTGAAAACATCATTACTCCCGCAAGTGTAGGTTTATCTGAATCTGTAAAGCCTTGCAGCCTGCACAATTCTTCAGTTGAAAGTTCGGCAAGGTTGGGTTTTTTATTCCTTACCAAGTCAATAAAAAAGTCAAAGCTCTTGGTTTTTATATCGCTAAGCACTGCCCTTTCGCTGATACGAAGTTCGTCCTGTATCTTCTTTCGGAATGCCTCATAGCTGTACACTTCATACTCGGTCATCAGCCTGTCTGCATCGCCCGACCGTATATATGAACCCCTGAGCCTTCCGGCACCACTGTAAAAGCACGGCTTATCTGCGTTGTCGATTTCCTGTATCTCGGCAGATACGACAGTCTTATCATTTAACTGTGCAGCCGTAAACAGCGGTCTTATCACAGGGGTCATTTCCTGGCATTGAGCCTCAACTCTTTTTATAAGGTCTGCGGCATCATAAACTCCGCACAAAGCATATCCTTCAGTTTCGTCGATACCGAATATGATAGTGCCTCCGCCCGATTGATTAGAAAAAGAAGAAAGTGTATCACGAAGCTTCGGACAGCCGTTTTTTGCAGATTTGACTTCTATACGGTTGCTTTCACTGCGAACACGCTGTACGTTTTTTATCATCTCAATAAGTTCAGATTCAAGCATTATTCTCGCCTCCTGATTAGATTATACACATTTTATTAGAAATTGTCAATAAGAAATTCTAATAAAATAACAGTATTTCTTATAAAATTCCAATAAAATTAGTTTTTGTCTAATAAAACGAAAAATTGTCTTGTAAAATTATTGAGATACTTATCCTCTATTATCAGATTTTTTATCAAAAGCAGCTGATTTTAAGGAAATTTGCCCGGGTTTCAGGTTTTTATCATAAAAGCTTTCCTTTGAAACCTTGGAAATAAAACCTTCCGTTTATTCGTTAAATCTCTGTGGCTGTTCAATAAGGGGCATCACCCCGTTATTCAAGCACGAGCGGACGTTAGCCGAGTGCGTATTGCGCTTCCGCCGATCCTGCGTATGATGATCGCAGCGGGGCTCGAACCCACATTACAAGATTGAAGGTCTTGTGTCCTGACCGTTTAGACGATGCGACCATATTGGTGGGCAAGGCAGGAATCGAACCTGCGATGTTTACCGCAAGGGTGACAGATTTACAGTCTGCTGCGTTCGCCAGCTGCGCATACTTGCCCATATATCGCCCCTCAGACACGAGTGACGATTATTATTTTATCTATCGGCACGCCGAACATATCAGCTAAGATGATCATATTGTCGATAGTTGGCACTGCATCTCCGCGCATCCATTTGAAGATAGCCTGCGGGGTATTGAAGCCGCACCTTGCCTGGACATCTGCTATCTTGAAGCCGCACTGCTTTATCATAGCCTTTATGTTCGTACCTGTTGCTTTCATATCTATTATCGGCATTTTTTACATCTCCTTTCGTTGTATAGGTCTCTTGTTCTTTTGCTAACAGCAATGCTCTCGGTGAGATTTGAACTCACACTATGCGGATTTTAAGTCCGCTGCCTCTGCCGTTGGGCTACGGGAGCGTGGTACGCGCGCGTACTGCAGGATAAGGGAGTCGAACCCTTAACGGACAGTTTTTGAAGCTGCTGCGTCTTCCTGTTGCGCCAATCCTGCGTAGTATCCGTGGAGAGATTCGAACTCTCAGAACCTTGGTTCTTAGCCAAGTATGTATGCCAGTTCCATCACACGGACAAATATCAAATGTGCAATACCCGTGGGGAGATTCGAACTCCCACAACCTTGTGTCTGAGACAAGTATGTATACCAAATTCCATCACACGGGCAAATATCAAAGTCAAGCCCGCCGTCAATCGAAGCCTCTGCCTGAACAAAGGCTTTCCAAAGGCGGACAAGCGTGGTGCACGCTGTGCACCCATCACACGGGCAAAATGGGCATAAAAATACACCGCCTGCTTTGTACAGACGGTGTTATGCGTTATAAGGATGAACACCTCAAAGCGTCACCTGAACGTTTGTCCACTATCATCTGTACGCAGCACAATAAGAGCCTCTTCGTTTTCGAGGACGAGAACGAGACCCAGATACAACTCACTATACAGATTTGTAAAAATAGCAGACCTGTTCATTTTCAGGCAACTCCTTTCGTAATGTTTTCTACAGTATAACACATGTTTGTGATAATTTCAAGTAAACTGTGGGTATATTCTTTGATTTGGTGCGAGCACTCGTCATTGTGTGGTAAAGCTTGTATTTTTCTTAGGGGCATTCTGCATTTTGCTATCCTTACTATAGTATCAGTTTGTTTCTGACCATGAACTTTCAGTTCATGCTTGTAAAGCCCGCAGAATCGGGCTTTTCTTTGTTTTAGGAGCGTATTTTTATATGTTTTTATCGGTTTTTTCAGCATAAATCGCTCGGAAGCAGCGTGTTTTCGGCGTTTTGGAGCATGAACTCAAAATTCATGGTCAACGACTTTGGAGTCTGCTATAATATAAACAAAGAAGCAAACCAACCGAAAAAACACAGGAGGTAAAATCAATGATGTTTCAGTTACGTCTTAATGCGTCTTACGACAGCGACCTGATATCTATCGCTTATGGCGGGATATTTGATCCAACTATCGTTTTTAAAAAGGCAATAGATGCCTTTGTGCGAAAAGAACCGCTGTCGTTTCGGACAGTTCCGGAGCATGCAAAACTATGTGAACCAAAGGGTTCTTCAAGGATCAACCTTGATTTCCATGATATCTGCGAAGAGGATGTTATAAACTACATAACAATTATTCCGGAGGGCTCTCGCAACGAAGTGCTCAAACATATCATCAGGCGTATGATCAGCAACGATTTTTATTACTCTCTGTTTAACTTTGATGATTATTTTTCACCGACTGTATCCTCCGAGTGCAGCACAAAGATAAAGGACTCTCTTGATGAGCTTGAGCGCAGTGTTAAGCAGCAGATCGATGAGATGCGCGGTATGCTCACCCACGAGCAGGCAAATGAAAAACACATTGAGTTTTTCGATGACGATGATGAATTCGTAATGTAAGGGAGAATACTATGTCAGCAAAAAGTGAAAAAACCGCCCCGCTGCAAAAAGTGATATGGGCGAAAATACGGTATTACCAGTCAGTTATGGACATCAGCGATGCACAGCTTGCGGACTATCTTTGCGTTTGCACCAAGACGCTGCGCACATACGAAAAAAATGCAGGTAATCTGACCATAGGGCAGATCGAGTCGCTGCTTGTCCACACGGGGCTTTCGATCATGGATATTATACCGAACAATATCGAGCAATAGGGGCTTTACAATCATGCAGGATTGTGCTAAAATTTATATGTCCGAATTACATCCTGCCTGATCGTATTTTTGATCTAATGAAAGGATGTAATCACTATGAAAAAGAACAAAAAAAGAATGCCCGGACAGCTCAGCTCGGGCAAATTCAGAAAACAGCTGTTTATCGGTTACGATAACAACGGTAAGAGAATAGTAAAGTCATTTTTAGCTAAAACTTGGTGGGAGGCAGAGAAGATGGCTGCCGATTATAAGGCGAGACACGGCGTAGGTATTGATCCTGATGAGCTGACGGTAGCTGCGGCGCTGGAGAAATACATAAATTCCCGCAAAGACATAATTGCTCCTTCGACTCTCAACGGTTATAACATAATCCTGAACAACAGACTCCAGTCGATCATGCTGACAAAGATATCCGAGCTGAAGATACTGGACGTTCAGGCTGCGGTCAATGCCGATTACAGAGACAAGGGCAGTTCAAGAAAGACGCTTAAATCTGCATTAAGCCTTATAAACAGTGCTCTGGTTGCACAGGGCTATGACTATCATCTCTGCAAAAGGATCACGATCCCTGCAGCAAAAGCGGTGAAAAAAGAACTTCCGTCAGCGAGAGAAGTAATAAACGCTATCAAGGGTACCGAGTTTGAACTGCCTTGCCTTCTGGCAATGTGGCTCTCGCTCAGAGTGTCAGAGGTAAGAGGTCTGAAATACAGCGACATATCAAAGGATCACTCTCATATCACTGTCTGCCGCACTCGTGTATATCTTGGCGTTGAGAAAGACGAAAAGCGTGATGTTACCAAAAACGAGGGAAGTAACCGCACTATCAGCCTGCCTCCGTATCTTTACAAGATGATAATGGCGCAGCCACATAACAGCTCAGATGACTACATAGTTGATAGGAGCTATAATCAGGTTTCGCAGAACTTCCACAGGTACATGGCAAGAAACGGCATTGTTATAACATTTCATCAGCTCCGTCATCTGTTCGCTACATCAGCTAATGATCTGGGTGTTGCCGATGAGTATATCCAGAAGCTTGGCGGATGGGCATCAAATAATATACTCAAGCAAGTATATACGCATACTACAAAGCCCCTTGAGGACAGATATCAGCAGATGATCGACGATTACTTTCTCGGAATACTGCATGATAAAGATGCTGAAAACAACGGTAAAACGGTAGAAAACGGCTGAAAAAATCGTGTGATTTTTTTAAGAGGAGAGCGAAATTTCAACATCGCTCAAATCACGTAGATGCGTCGTTTCAGGCACATTTTTTCGTGTGATTTTACGTTTTGCAAAATGTGTGATTTTCGTGTGATCTTCATGGAAATCGAAAGGAATATTTGGAAAATGAGCATTCAAAACAGGCCTTGAGTTTCCACGAAGATCGCCCGCAAACCGCGTAAAATCGAGGTTTGGGCAAAGAAAAACCCAAGTTCTCGGCGTTTCAAGAACTTGGGAAATCTTGGAATTTTGGCGGAGAAGGAGGGATTCGAACCCTCGATGAGCTATCAACCCATACACGAGTTCCAGTCGTGCGCCATAAACCGGGCTAGGCGACTTCTCCACAGTTTATTATGCTGTATTTTTCACAGCTATAATAGTATACCACAAACAAAAGTGCTTGTCAATAGGTGGCAAGCACTTTTTCTCAATTCTGTTTTCTTACTATTGCGTACTCATCATCGAGTTTGAAGTACGGGCAGGCGTAATTAGGCTCATTGAGAAAACGATAATACTCGTCTTCGTCAAGGTCTACCATGCATATATACTGCTCATATTCATCATCGAAAGCATAGTTCGCACAGCTCTCACAGCTGCCCTGAGGCTGCTTTTTCTTCTTTTCCTTTCCTTTGCGCATACTGCGCCCGTTTTTTGCGTCCATATCAGAAAGGCTTCTGGCTGTCGTAATAACGGATCAGTATATCTCCTACCTTGTCGAGACTTTCAGCAAGCGTTTTTGCGTCCTCATCGCTCATGCTCCTGAGAGTTTCGGGGATCCTTTCAAGAGCCTTTTTCTGCGTTTCCTCGATCATCTCAACAGCCTTATCGGTCAGCTGTATATCGATCGCACGACGATTGATCTCGTTTCTGGCTCTTGTAACGCAGCCCATTTTTACAAGCTGTCCCACTGCCCTTGTAGCCTGCTCGTTAGATGTGCTTATCTGCGCAGCAAGGTGTGTGAGCGACATACTCTTGTGTATCCACAGCGACATCACTATCATCTGCTGTGTTTTTGTCAGCTTGAAGTCATCCTTGGTGTAAAGATCGCAAATAAACTTTCTGTACAACGGATAAAACTCACAGAGCTTAAGAATGCTTTCGTTCCTGTAATCCTTTTTCTCATTTGTATTAATTTTTACCACTCCCTATATATCTGTACCATTATTTACAATTATACTATCATTCCACAGATTTGTCAACCACTGATTCTTATGTTTTTTCGCCTTTTTTTTCAACGATCTTATTATTTGAGCTTTTTTCGATATGTTTTATCAGAATAAGCACGCCTGCCATTGCCGCAAGCGAACAGCCCAGCACCACGAACACGTTCTGCACAAAGCCCGAAAGGATATATCCGCAGACGCAGACACCGGCAACTGTCATCGCATAAGGGAGCTGTGTTTCAACGTGGTTAACGTGGTCGCACTGCGCTCCGGTAGATGCCATTATCGTTGTATCCGAGATAGGCGAGCAATGGTCGCCGCAGACAGCTCCTGCAAGGCAGGCTGAAATGCAGATTATCACGGTGGCGGGTATAGAACCCGAGGTCGTTACAGATGCCAGATCGTCCCTGAAAACCTCGGTAACTATCGGGATAAGTATGCCGAACGTACCCCACGATGTTCCCGTTGCAAAAGAAAGCCCCAGAGCAACGACAAAAAGTATCGCAGGCAGCAGTATCCTTACCGCAGAAGCGCTTTCAACGAGCTGTGAAACGAAAGTGCCTGCTTCAAGATTGGAGGTCATGGTCTTGAGCGTCCATGCGAAGGTAAGTATCAGTATCGCAGGCACCATCTGCTTGAAGCCCGCAGGTATTGCGTCCATGCACTGTGAAAAAGACAGCACCCTTCTGCCGAGGTAGTAAACTATTATTATGAGCAGTGCGCCTATCGAGCCAAGAGATAATCCGTAGGAAGCGTTACACTCGGCAAGCGCATCAACAAAGCCTGCTCCGCTGAAAAATCCGCCCGTATACAGCATTCCCAGCACGCACATAGCTATAAGGATAATAACCGGCAGCAACAGGTCGATGACCTTTCCTCTCGTATGCTCGGGCTTGGCGTCCTCGGGGTAAACGGTGCTTTTGGAAGTGAAAAGGTCGCCCTTTTTAGCATTATCCTCGTGCAGCTTCATCTTTCCGAAATCAACACCCGAAATTGCAATGTACACCACCATTGCCAGCGTAAGCAGCGCATAAAGATTATAAGGTATCGTCCTTATGAAAAGCTGTATCCCGTTAACGCCCTTTACCGTTCCGCTGACCGCAGCAGCCCACGAAGAAATCGGTGCGATGATGCACACAGGTGCAGCGGTAGCATCTATCAGGTAAGCCAGCTTTGCCCTTGATACCTTATGCTTATCCGTAACAGGTCTCATTACCGAGCCGACTGTAAGGCAGTTGAAATAATCGTCCACAAATATCAGCACGCCCAGCAGAAATGTTGAAAGGCTCGCTCCTGCACGGGTCTTTATATGCTTTGCAGCCCACTCGCCGTAAGCTCTGCTTCCGCCCGCCTTGTTCATCAGCACGACTATAACGCCCAGCACTACCAGGAAAAGAAGTATACCCACGTTATCCGCATCAGCCAGGTTCGCAACAAAGCCGTCCCTGACTATCGTATTGAACACTCCCGGGAAACCCGTGTCCGAGGCTATCGCAAAGACCACGCTTCCCGTTATGATACCGATAAACAGCGAGGAATAGACCTCCTTGGTCATCAGTGCAAGCCCGATAGCAACTATCGGCGGCAGCAGCGCCCACATCGAGCCTACCGCTTGTGTTATCGGTGCCTGCGCAAAGCAGCACCCGACAAACACCGCAATGAACAGGGCAAACACGATCTTGCCCAGGTGTTTTTTCTTCATCAGTTCCTATACCTCCCGATATACAAAAAGTATACCATATAATCTCCCTCAATTCAACACAAACAGCATATAGCACCGTATTTTTCAACACTTTCCACAAACCTGCACGCTGCTTATCTACATTTCGGACAACAAAAAACTCCGCAAAAAGTGCGGCGCTTCAGTTTTTTTGCAAGACTCTATTCCGGATGATACACTCAGCCAAAGGCTGGACCATATAAAACTCCGACCGCCCTGATAAGGGGCTTTCCGATCGCCCCTTTAAAACCCTTCGGTCAAACAAGTATTGATTTCATAGTTTATCGACAGACTAAAGCTCCGCACAAATGCGGAGCACCGGACTCTGCATTTTTACCCTTCAAAGCTGCGGCAATGGTATCTTGTTTTGCCCTTTGTAGCCTTACCGTACTCCACAGCCTGCTTTGGACAGCAACCGATACAAGCCATGCACTGTGTGCAGTTGTTACCCCATTCGGGTCTTCCGTTTTTCATGGTTATGTTGCCCATAACGCACTTTTCGGCGCAGGTGCCGCAGCCCACGCAGGCATCTGTCGCATAGAACTTATCCGCCTTTACGGCTGCCTTGTAGAAGAACGGGTTTGAGACCTCGCTCTGCAAAAAGCTGAGGAAACCGTACTTTGGCTTTTCAAAGCTCCTGCCCGAAAGTATAGTTTCGGCGCACTGCGCAATAACGGGCGAAGCCTTGTCAACGATCTGTCTTGCCTCATCCTTTTCGGGAGCCTTGAACATGGTTATCAGATTTTCGGGCATAACTATCTGCTTTACGCCCCTGAAGCGCATTCCCTTTTCCTTGCAGATATCAAGCAGTCCGCCTGCCGCACCGCCGATAGAGCCGCCGCAGGTCATAACAAAATAAGCGTTCTTGTTGCCCGTAAGGCTGCTCTGGCGCAGAAAGCTGGCGAACACTCTGGGTATTTTCCACGCATAAGTCGGCGTAACGAACACCCACGGCTTTTCCGAAGAAAGCTGCGCTATCTGTTTATTTCTTATGTATCGTGCGCTGTTCACCGCTTCATCGCCTATCAGCTTTGCGATATACCTTGCACAATACTCGCTGTTTCCCGTTCCGCTGAAAAATACTACCATGATGCACCCTCCCTGCGTTTACGTCTGCACAGTCTCCTGCTGTGTCTGCTCTGTCTGCTGTTGGTCATTTTCATCGTCTGTGCGCTTATTGCCGTGCGAATGCCTGTAAAGCAGCTTCAGCACGATAGGCGTTGTGACGGATGAAACTATTATCAGCAGTATCACCGAGGCGAAATACTTTGCTTCCAGCATACCGACCGAAAGTCCCTTTTGCGCCACTATCAGTGCGACCTCGCCTCGTGTCATCATTCCCACGCCGACCTTCAGGCTCTCGTTCCAGCTGTACTTCATCAGCTTTGCAGTCAGTCCGCAGCCGATCACCTTGGTGATAAGTCCCACTGCCACAAAGCACAGCGAAAATGCCAGCAGCGATGCCGTAAAGCCGTTGAACTCGGTTTTAAGCCCTATGCTTGCAAAAAAGACAGGCCCGAAGATCATATACGAGTTGATGTCTATCTTTCTTGCGATATACTCCGAATCGTTGAGGTTGCAAAGGATAAGTCCCGCAACATAAGCGCCCGTGATATCGGCAATACCGAAAAACTCCTCTGCCGCAAATGCAAAGAACATACAAAGTGCAAGTCCGAGTATAGGAACTCTGCGCTGATGCGGATGACGCTTGTCGATAAACTTGAAAATATAGTACATCAGCATTCCCACGCATATAGCGCAGACAAAGAAAAGCAGTACGTTCCTTACAACGACCATCGGCTTTGAATCGGGGTTTTTGAAGCCGATAACGAACGTTAGCACGATGATGCCGATTATATCATCAATTATCGCAGCGCTGGTTATCAGCGTACCAACGTGCTCTTTTATATGCCCAAGCTCCTTGAGCGTCTGCACGGTGATACCCACAGATGTAGCTGTGAGTATCGTTCCGATGAACACTGCCCTGTAAAACCCCTCCGAGCCGACCGCTTCAAATCCGTAAAAGCAGCTGTACAAAAGTGTTCCTCCGCACAGCGGCACAAACACACCCACCAGCGCCACAAGCAGCGCTTTGGGTCCTGTTTTGACCAGCTCCCTCAGATTTGTTTCAAGTCCCGCAGAGAACATTATCATTATAACGCCTATCTCAGCCAGCAGCGAGATGTAATCCGACTGCTTCACCACTCCGAAAATGCTCGGTCCTATTATAAGTCCCGCAATTATCTCTCCAACCACCTGCGGTGCTTTCAGCTTTGCTGCTATCAGTCCGAACAGCTTTGCCGAAACTATGATTATCGCAAGATCCCTGAAAAACGATATCCTATCCAACCTAAACTAACCTTCTTTATTCTCTTATAAATTTTTTGTCCTCAGCGCTCTCCTGCGCCGGAACGTATTTTTGCACGCTCATGTGCAGATCGTATTTTTCACGCAGCTTTGCAACTGTTTCCATCATAGGCGAGGCATGGTGCCTGTCTATCGCCTCCTGATCCTCCCAGCTGTCTATCAGCAGCACAGTTTCGCTGTCGTTCATCGGCACAAAGTATTCATAACGCAGGTTGCCTTTTTCCTGCCTGATAAGCTCTGCGGTACCGCTGCGCTCCATTTCCTGTGCAAACCTTTTTGCACTGCCGTTTTCTCCCGTGTAGAAGATATTTACCGTGATGCTCATTATCCTCACCTCATAAACTACGGCTCAATGCCTTGCAAAGAGCCGTTTGCTTTATTCTCATTCTTCGCTGTATACCGCTATATACGGCAGATTTCTGTAATACTCCGCACAGTCCAGCCCGTAGCCTATCACGAACTTATCGGGTATAGTGAAAAGCGACAGGTCCGCTTTTATCTCAGCCTCACGTCTTTCGGGCTTGTCCAGCAGCGTTATTATATCCAGCGAGAGCGGTTTTCTTTCGCCAAGCATATTTTTCAGCTTTGCAAGCGTTCTGCCCGTGTCGATTATATCCTCGCAGATAACAACGTGGTAATTGCTTATATCTCTGTCAAGGTCCATTACTATCCTGACCTCTCCCGAAGGATCGGTGCCATCAAAGTAGCTTTTAACGCACATAAATCCCAGCTCGCACGGAACGCTCACCCTTTTGCACACATCGGCAAGGAATACGAACGAGCCTTTGAGTATACCCACCAGCATTATCGGCTTGCCGTCGTAAAGCGAGTCTATGTAGCCTGCCGCACGCTTTACCTCACGCTCTATCTCCTCCTGCGTGATGAGCACTTGTTTTATCCTGCTTTTATATACGTTCACATCTTCAACTCTCATAAAGCACTTCCTCAGGTGTTCGCCGCATTGGCTCTGAACAGATTTCTTATCAGCTTTCCGCTCTGCGTCAGCTGTGATTCGCCTGCGCTTATCGCCGCAAGGTTCGTTCCCGGCACAAATGCCGAAGCTGTTTCAGCCTTGTTGCTTGCCGACCAGTTGAACCAGCCGACCTTCAGGCTTCTGAGCAGGTTATACCACTGCCTTGTCTGGTTTTCATCAAAGCCGCCGTTTCCGCTTGCATCGCAGGTGCCGAACTCCGTTACCAGCACAGGCAGTCCGCTGTTATAACAGTCCTGCAAGCGCTTCCTGAGCCAATCGGTGTGCGTTCTTGCGTAAAAATGCAGGGTGTAAGCACAGTTGCTGTCCGAGAGCTTATTGCCGACCACCTGGTTTATGTCCTGGCTCCATGTGCCTGTTCCGCAGATAATAAGGTTTTTAGCTCCGGTGCCTCTTATCGCATTCACGACAGCCTGGCAGTACGGCTTTATCTGCGAAGCCCATGTAACGCCGCCGTTTGGCTCGTTGCAAAGCTCAAAAATAACGTTGTTGTAGTTTTTGTATCGGTTCGCCATATCCTTGAAGAAAGCGATAGCCTCGCTCTGATGCTTCAGCGGATTTCCGTCCTTGAGGATATGCCAGTCGATGATAACGTACATTCCAAGATTGGTCGCATTTGCAACGCCGTTCATCACCTTCTGCTTTGCCTGTGCGGCATAGCTTGAACCTGTTGTGTAACCGCCCCACTCCTCAGTGTACATCGCAATTCTCACAGCGTTGCACTTCCAGTCGTCACGCAGGACTTTCAGCGAGCTTTGCGAAAGGATATTGGAGAAGGTTTCCCACATTATGCCGTGTGTTGACATTCCCTGCAGCATAAATGCCTGCCCGTGACTGTCAACTATATGGTTGCCGCTCACTCTCAGCGCACCGTGTCTTTGCACAGGTGTTCCCGATGCAGGTGTAGGTGCAGGGGCAGGAGTAGGCGTTGCCGCAGGTTTTGCAGGTGATGCCGCAGGCTTTGCAGGCTGTGCAGGCTTTGCAGCGGGTGCAGCCGAGTTTGCGCCGCCCTGTGCCTGTGTGGCTGCGCTTGCAGCAGATGTGCCCGAAGACGAGCTTGTGCTTTGCGTATCAGCCTTTGAGCTGCTGCCTGCCGAAGCCGAACTGCTGTTATCATCGCCCTGAGCGCTTCCCATAGGATCATTCCCCTCACCTTCCCACGGGATAACATCTGCGATAGCAGAATCATCGACTCCGTCGGTAGTTTCCGCCGTGCTCTGCGAGCTTTCGCTTATCTCAGAGCTGTTTTGCGACTTTGAGCTGTCGCTGCTGTCCGTTTCGGAACAGCCTGCCATTATCAGAACTGCCGAAACAGCAACTGCCAACAGTTTTTTGATCTGTTTCTTCATAACAGGATATACTCCCTTATTATAGTATTGTTCTTAATATACCACTTGTTTGTTTACGTTTTATGACATAATTTGCGGAAATTATTAAAATAATTTATTCACACAATATACTTGATGAATATGCGGTTTTGTGCTATCATTCATATTTGGTAAAAACGAATGCGGAGGGAAGATATGCAGGGCAGGACTCAGGCAAAGGGTGCGCTTTTGCTTTTGCTCACGGCGCTGATATGGGGCGCGGCGTTCACCGCACAGAGCAAGGGTATGCAGAGCGTACAGGCTTTCACATTTAACGCGGTGCGTATGACGATGGGTGCGGCGGTGCTTGCGCCGTTCATACTGGTGCGCGGCAGGCTTTCGGCAAAAAAGCTGACTGCGGCGCAGCTTGCAGAAAAGAAGATATCGGACAGAAAGGCGCTTTGGCAGGGGGCGCTGCTTGGCGTGGTATTCTTTGTGGCGAGCAACATTCAGCAGCACGCATTTTTATACACGCAGTCGGGCAAGATAGCGTTCATCACGGCGCTGTACATATTCTTTGTGCCGATATTCAGTCTTTTTATAAAAAAGCGCACGCCGCTGATGACGTGGCTGTGCGTGATACTGGGATTTGCGGGGCTGTATTTTCTGTGCGTTGACCCAAAGGACCTGGGTGGTCTGAACAGGGGCGACCTGCTTGCGATAGGCTGTGCGGCGGTATTTGCCCTGCACATACTGCTGATAGAAAAGTTCACGGCAGGCTCTGACGGGCTGCGGCTTTCTGCGATGCAGTTCCTTGTGGGCGGGACGCTTTCGGGGATAGCGATGTTCATATTTGAAGAGCCGAAGCTCAGCGGCATTTTCGATGCAGCCGTTCCGCTTTTGTACGCGGGTGTGATGAGCTGCGGTGTGGCTTACACCTTGCAGATAATCGGGCAGAAGTACACAGAGGCGACGCTTGCCTCGCTGCTGCTTTGTATGGAGTCGGTATTCGGGGTGCTTTGTGCGGCGGTCATTCTCGGTGAACGGCTCACGCTGCGCGAAGTGATCGGATGCGCGATAATGTTTGCGGCGATAATACTTTCGCAGTTTTCACAGAAGTTCACCAAGGCAGGAAAAAACAAAAAGACGGCATAAAGCCGTCTTTTCTTATTTATCATTGTCCATGAACACCCGTGAGCCTGTCGCCCCTGTTTGTCCCTGATATTTCCCGTTATACGGATCCTGTGCAGCGCAGTCCATTTTCGCAAACACCAGCTGTCCAACTCTGCGTCCTGCGGTAAGCTCTATCGCACACCTGTTTGCATTAAACAGCTCAAGTGTTATCTCACCTTTGAACCCCGGGTCTACCCAGCCCGCATTCTGAATAAACAGTCCCATTCGCCCAAGCGAGCTTCTTCCCTCCACAAAGGCGGTCAGATCATCAGGCAGCTCAAAAAACTCCATAGTTGTTGCAAGCACGAACTGTCCGGGCAGTATCAGATACTTATCGGCAGTTATGGTCTTATATTTTATCTCGCTGTCAAGCGTTATTATCCCCGATGGTGTATCGTCAACTATGCTGAATGTATTGCCAAGCCTTATATCAACACTTGCAGGCTGTATCTGTTCTTCGCATAAAGGCGTTATCTTCAGTGTCTTTTCAGCTATCATATCCCTGATAGTCCTGTCAGACAGTATCATCGCAGCATTCCCCCATTATCTGTATTTATCAGCCGCCGAGGCGGATCATCTCGTCGATGCAGACCTTTGCTTTTGCTATCTGCTCGTCAGACATAAGTATCTCAAATGCTTTGCCGCTGTCCTCGCCGATGCCCTCGCAGGTCTTATATACGTCCATAAGGGTGGTTATCTTCATATTCGGGCATATAAGGTCTTTGGACAGCACATAGAACTCCTTGTCGGGATAGCGGTACTGCAAATGCTCGGCGATGGATATTTCGGTGCCGATGATAAATTCCTTTGCGTCCGATTTAGCGGCGAAATCCATTATTCCGCTTGTTGAGCCTGCGTAGTCAGCCTGCTCGGTGACCTCGGGCTTACACTCGGGGTGAACCAGCACAAGCGCATTTGGGTGAAGCCTTTTAGCCTCCTCAAGCTCCTGCTTTGTTACCCTTGCGTGAGTCGGGCAGCCGCCCTGCAGCAGCATTATATCCTTATCGGGACAAGCCTTTTTAACAAAAGAACCCAGGTTGCAGTCGGGAATGAAGAGTATCTTCTGTGCATCCATATTCTTTACTATCTTCACCGCCGATGATGAAGTCACGCACACATCGCACACCTCTTTAAGAGCTGCGGTGGTGTTTATATAGCAGACCACTTTCCTGTCAGGCTCTTTAGCCTTTATAGCGTTTATCATCTCAGCGTCCATCTGCTCTGCCATCGGACAGCCTGCCTGACGGTTAGCAAGGTAAACGTGCTTATCGGGCGAGAGCATTTTAGCAGTTTCCGCCATAAAGTGCACGCCGCACATGATGATATTCTTATTTTTCACCTTTGCCGCCTCGACCGAGAGCTTATAGGAATCTCCCGTGATGTCTGCGACCTCAACTATCTCCTTAGCCTGATAGCTGTGTGCAAGTATGCATATATCCTTTTCTTCCTTCAGGTCGTTAATCCTGCGCTGGATATCTCTTATCATTGCTATCCCTCCGCTTTTCAGATGTTTTTGTTGTATATCAGAACAAGACCCTTCAGCAGCAGGTCCTCATCGAGAATTATCTTCGTTTTGCAAAGCGGAACTACCACAGGGGCAAGTCCTCCCGTTGCAACGACTGTGCAGTTCTTTCCAAGCTCCTGCTTCATTCTCTCGCAAATGCCGTCGATAGCGCCTGCGCTGCCGTAAAGTATACCGCCCTTGATACAGTCCACCGTGTTTGTGCCGATGACTTTTTTAGGTTCTTCAAGTGCTATCCTCGGCAGCTGCGAGGTGCGGCTTATGAGCGAATCGTGAGATACCATTATTCCCGGCAGTATCATTCCGCCAAGATAATTCTTATCCTTATCTATCGCAGAAAGCGTCGTTGCAGTTCCCATATCTATAATTATCATGGGCGCTTCGTATTCACTTGTACTTGCAACTGCATCTACCACAAGGTCGCTTCCCAGCTGTGCGGGGTTGTCTATTTTTATCGAAAGCCCCGTTTTCATTCCCGGCCCCACTACCTTGCACTTGACCTTGGTATACTTTTCGACCGCCGCCTTGACCGTATTGGTTATCGTCGGCACAACAGATGAGATTATCGCACCGTCTATCTGCGAGCCGTCAAGCCCGTTCATTTCAACAGCTGTGCGCAGCGTGACTGCATATTCAAGGTCTGTTGCGGTCAGGCTGGTGGAAACTCTTTCTCTGAAAAGTATCTTATCATCATCGCAGCAGCCTATAACTATATTTGTGTTTCCTATATCAACTGCAAGTATCATTTTTTATCTCCTGCTTAATTTCAAGCTGTTTTTGCTTTTGTATTTATAAAGCCTGCCCTTTGCAGTCCCGTGCTGACAGCGCAGGTCACAACAGCGGTGGATACCCACTCAATAATAACGTTCACGCTTACGATAGCGATGATAAACACCACCAAGTTCCTGTCCGCACGCATATTCTTGACATACTCCGTATTGCCGAACAAAAGCACGAGCGATGTCATAAACAGCAGCGTATTGACAAAAGCTATACCGAAGCCTGCTATCGCACCCGATACAGCTGTTGGGATGCGTGTTTTTTTGAGTCCTGCCGACAAAAGACCGATAAGCAGACCGTCAAGTATCCTCGGTACAAGGCAGAGCACAGCTGTGCGAGCAACACTTACCTCGGTCAAAGCTACCATCATTGCGCTGGGCTGGGTGAAAGCAGAAATAAGGCTCGTTATACCGAACATCAGTCCTGCTATCGCACCGCCCACAGGTCCGAGAACATAAGCCGTGATAGCCACAGGTATGGTGATAAGTGTGATCGAGAGCGTTCCTGTTTTGATATACCCTATCGGCGTAAGTCCCATAAGGAATATCATTCCCGTCATTAAGCCCAGGATCACCAGCTGGCGAACATTGAATATCTTTTTTGTGTTTGTTTTCATAATGAAAACCTCCTTTGTTATTATTCCTGCAAGGCAGGATACAATACAGCGCTTTTACGGTTCATTTCCGCCGTGCCCTGCAAAGTCAGACTTGATGCTCAATGCCTGCTTTGGCACGTTTCTGCGGGCTTTTCGCCGCCTTAGCGCAGAGATCTCCCTGATCTCCGAGAACATTATAGCACACTTTTTTAAAAAAAGCTATATCTTTTTGAGAAAATCTATGGTATAATATATTTCAGACGCAAATAAAACCTGTGGTTTGGAGGTATTATACAATGCTTAAAGGAAAAACCGTCGTTCTTGCCGTAACAGGCTCTATCGCAGCCTACAAAATGGCGAACACCGCAAGAATGCTCAAAAAGCTGGGCGCTGATGTTCACGTGCTGATGACGCAAAACGCCACGCAGTTCATAAACCCCATCACCTTTGAAACGCTCACCGGGCATAAGTGCCTCATAGACACTTTCGACAGGAATTTTCAGTACAGCGTTGAACACGTTGCGCTTGCCAAGGCTGCCGACATCGTGCTTATCGCACCTGCCTCGGCTAATGTTATCGGCAAGATAGCCTGCGGCATTGCTGACGATATGCTCACCACCACCGTTATGGCGTGCCCCTGCAAAAAGCTCGTTGCGCCTGCGATGAACCACAATATGCTGCACAACCCTATCGTTGAGGACAACATAAAAAAGCTCGCATCATACGGCTACGGCATTATAAATGCTGATACGGGTATGCTTGCAAACGGCGATATCGGTGACGGGCGGCTGCCCGAGGAAAGCGTGCTTGTGGAGCACATTCTCAGGGAGATAGCCTATGAAAAAGACCTTGAGGGCAAAAAAATACTTGTCACCGCCGGGGCGACAAGAGAATCAATAGATCCTGTGCGTTTTATAACCAACCATTCAAGCGGAAAAATGGGCATTGCACTGGCAAAGGCAGCAATGCGCCGTGGTGCGCAGGTAACGCTGGTGTGCGGACACTGCGATGTGGAGCCGCCGTTGTTTGTCGATGCAGTCAATGCCGCAAGCGCAGACGAGATGTATAACGAGGTCATGGCAAGGGCAGCCCAGCAGGACATAATTATAAAAGCTGCCGCCGTTGCGGATTATACACCTGCGGTAACGGCTGAAAGCAAGATCAAAAAATCAGATGACGATATGAAGATAGAGCTTGTGCGCACAAAGGACATCCTTAAAGCGCTGGGCGAAAGCAAGCGTGAGGGTCAGCTGATCTGCGGATTTTCGATGGAAACTGACAATGTTATCGAAAACTCACGCAGAAAGCTGGAGAGCAAGCACTGTGATATGATCTGCGCAAACTCGTTAAGAACACAGGGCGCAGGCTTCGGCGTTGACACAAACGTTATAACCCTGATAACAAAGCAGGATACCTGCGAGCTGGAGCTGATGAGCAAGGACGAGGCAGCTCACAGGATACTTGACAAGCTGCTGACGCTTTAAGGAAATTCGGTCAACCGAATTTTTCCCTGCGGGTGTAAGCCTTCATAACCGCTGCGGCGGTGAGAAATGCGGGGACGACCGAGAAAAGATCGTTGGTGCGTGAGTAAAATGTCTTTTGCGAGATAAGTGCGGCGCTGCCCGTTACGACTCCCTTGGTGGTCTCCTCACGTATACTTTCTATCTTCCCCGACGGGCTTATCACGGCGGAGATGCCGCAGTTGCCCGAGCGCAGAAGATACCTGCCGTTTTCAACGGCTCTCATTATGCTGTGACGAAAATGCATTTTTCTTGCGTAGCTGCTGCCGAACCAGCTGTCGTTGGTGCAGACGCAAAGCAGCTGCGCACCGCAAAAAGCCTGTTTGTGCACGGTCGTGGGGTAGATAGACTCGATACAGATAGCGCAGCCTACCTTTCCAACTCCGGTTTCAAGCGGCTTGGTGTATTCTTCATCGCTGCATTCGCAAAGCGTTCCCACGCCGAAAAGCGCAGCAAGCGGCACCCTTTCCCCGAAGGGCACCAGCACCTGTTTAAGATAAGGTCTGCTCGCCTTTCCCTGCGGCTGCGCAGCATAAAGTGCGTTGTAGCCGTCGCCGTCAAGGCGGAAAAAGCAGCCGTTAACTACCGCTGCGCCGCTGTTTTTGGCAAGGCGTGATATAATATCGAATTCAGCTGCGCTCTCATCGTAGCTCGTTGGCACCGCAGTTTCGGGAAGAACTATCAGGTCGGCGCTCTCGTTTTGAGATGTTATAAGCTCGCTGTAAGAACGGGCACAGTCAAGTGCCGAGCAGCCTGATTTTTTGCTGCCCTCCTTTTCGTCCTGTGCGATAAGCACCTTTATCTGCGGCGAATCTCTGCCTGCCCTTTCGGCAGCGCTTACAGAATAAAAGCCGTAGCCCAGCATTATCCCCAGCACCGCAGCCGCACCTGCCGCTGCACGCATACGCTTTGGGTGCATCACAGCAAATGCCGCAAAGCCGTTGAAGCTCAGCAAAAGTACGGTAACTATCCTGCAGCCGAGCAGGTTTGCAGTTTGCAGCGCAACAGGCATTCCCGTCACGCTCAGCCACACCGCTGACCAGGGGAAAGAAAGCACAAATATGTTTTCCTCAAGCCACTCGCCCGAGGCGATGAGCAGCGAGAGGACGACGACATCAAAAGCTCCGCCTCTGCGAAGATAGGCAAAAAGCAAAACGGGCATCAGCATAAGGATACTTTCCCATACTGTCAGCACAATTACCGCAAGCAGCAGCAAAAGCACTGCCGGCGGGCGCTTCATTTCTATCTGGCGGTAAACGGTGAGCAGGAAAACGAGCTGGTAAAAATAATACGGCACAAAAAAGCAGGCAAAGCGCTTCACGAATTCACGCCTGCCCTCAAAGCTGCAAAGCAGATACATCATCGGCGCATAGCTGATAAATGCCGCAGGTGCAAATTCAGCCGAGGATTGCAGGACTGCGCACGATATACCGCTTGCGGCAAGCAGAAAATATTTTGTTTTTATGGCGTTATACAGCTTTTTTATTATTTCCATAATATCAGTCTGCCCTGATGAAAGACAAATAATCAGGCTTTACCCGAGGAGATGACGATTTGAAGATAAAGATCCCCGCTTATGCGGCAAAGGCGCTTGATATACTGCATTCAAACGGTTATCAGGCATATATAGTCGGCGGCTGCGTGAGAGATCACCTGCTTGGCAAGCAGCCCAATGACTACGATATCTGCACCGACTGCACGCCCGAAATGATGAAGCAGGTGTTTGCGCAGTTCAGGACGATAGAAACAGGGATAAAGCACGGAACGCTGACTGTTCTGATAGACCGCACCCCTGTTGAGATAACCACTTTCAGAAGCGACGGAAAATACACCGACCACCGCAAGCCCGACAGCGTTAAATTCGAGACCGAGCTTGCTCAGGACCTTAAACGGCGTGATTTTACTGTGAATGCGCTTTGCTATAACGAGCAGGAAGGCATTGTGGATATGTTCACAGGGCTTGAGGATATAGAGAATGAGCTGATAAGATGCGTAGGCAAGCCGCAGGAAAGATTTGAGGAGGACGCACTGAGGATACTGCGTGCAATGCGCTTTTCCGCAGTGCTTGGGTTTGAGATACACCCCGACACCGCAGCGGCGATACACGAGCAGAAGGAACTTTTAAAAGCCATCTCCGCAGAGCGCATCGCAGCAGAGCTTAAAAAGCTGCTGTGCGGCAAAAATGCCGAAAGGATACTATTGCAGTACCGTGACGTTATGGCGCTGATGATACCTCAGCTCGAGCCTTGCTTCGGGCTTGAACAGAACAATCCGCATCACTGCTATGATGTTTACACGCATATATGCAAAAGCGTCAGCAGCATAAAGCCCGATTGGGTGCTGCGCCTTACGATGCTGCTGCACGATATAGGCAAGCCGCTGGTGAAAACAGTCGATGAGCTGGGCATCAGCCATTTCAAGACTCACCAGCAGAAAAGCGAGCAGATAGCAAGGCAGGTCACCGCCTCGCTGAAGCTGGACAACAAGTCACGCAGCAGGATACACGCACTTGTGCTGGAGCACGATACGAGGATACCTGCGCAGAAAAAGTCGGTAAGGCGGCTGCTTTCAAAATACGATGAGGAGTTTTTTGCCGATTATCTCGCAGTAAGGCGTGCAGATACACTTGCGCAGTCGATGTATATGCGTGAGCAGAAGCTGGCGGAGCTTGACGAGCTTGAACGGCTGGCTGACGAGATATGCAGGGAAAATCTGTGTCTTCACCTGAAGGACCTTGCGGTGAATGGCAACGACCTCAAAGCCCTCGGGCTGAACGACAGGGATATAGGCAAAGGACTGAAAATGCTGCTTGATGCGGTCATAAACGAAAAGACCGAAAACAACAAGCAGGCACTTTTGGACTATCTGAAGGAGAATTTTGATGAACAGAAAAACTAAGCTGCTGCTCGGACTTATCCCCGTGCTGCTGGTTTTTGTGGTGATATTTATATTTTCATCGTTTGATGCCTCAGGCTCGTCCTCGCAGAGCGGTGTTATAGTTAAGTTTCTCAAAAAGTATATCTTCACCGACCTGAACGATATAAAAAACAAGCATGATATCAAGCTGGTGAACGATACCCTTGCCTTTGCGGTGAGGAAAACTGCTCACTTTTCGGTATATATGCTGCTGGGCGGACTAACGTTTGCATCAATGTGGATAATAAACAACAAAAAGCTGCGCTACCTTGCAGCTCTTGCGATATGCGCAGGCTATGCGGCAACGGATGAATTCCACCAGAGCTTCGTGCCGGGGCGTTCCTGCGAGCTTAGAGATGTTATGATAGACAGCTGCGGTGCAGCGATAGGCGCAGGCGTTTGCCTTGTTATCGTGCTGCTGCTGGAGCTGAGGCAAATAAAAAAGAGCATGGCTGCTCAGACGGGAGAAAGCTATAATGACGGGAATAATAACAGCAATGAAATGCGAGGCTGAATACATCATCTCGCAGATGGAAAATACACAGGTCAGAAAAACAGGTCCGTGGACATTCACAACAGGCAGGCTCGGCAGCACCGAGGCAGTGCTTGCGGTGTGCGGCGTGGGAAAGGTCTTTGCAGGCTCGTGCGCACAGGTGATGATAACGGACTTTGGCTGCACGCACATCTACAACATCGGCGCTGCCGGCGCACTGATACCGGGCATTGAGATAGGCGATATCGTTTGTGCAAATGCCTGTGTCCAGTACGATATGGACACCTCTGCGGTGGGCGATCCCGTGGGAATGATCTCGGGGATAAACATGATAGAGCTGCCCTGCGATGAAAATGAAGCACGCAGCTTTGAAAGCTATCTTGCCGCCTGCGGAAAAACAGTTTCAACGGGCATCATCGCAACAGGCGACAGGTTCTTCAAGGGGAGCGATGAGCGAAATGCTGTTTCCTCTCGCTTTGGTGCCTGCGCAGGTGAAATGGAGGGTGCGGCTGTCGGGCAGATATGCTGCGCAAACAGCCTGCCTTATAATGTTTTCCGGGTGATAACCGATACCGCAAAGGACGATCCCGGAACAGAATATGCGGCAAGCCTTGAGGAATGTGCGACCGAGCTGGCAAAGCTGTTTTCGGGCTTTCTTGCAAACAAAGGGAGCTGAGAATGAAGGATATCAACTGCCTGCTGGCAGGGCTTTTACACCTGCTTGCAGCACCTGCGGCACTGCTGATACTGCGCAAAAAGACCAAGGCTAAGATATACCCTGCGATCGCAGCGCTTGCCGCCGCATTCCCGATATTTTTCATTGCGGGAGCGATACGCTCGCAGTTCTCTGACAGCCCCTTTTTGCAGTTCAGCATTTACAACGCCCTGCTTTACGGCGTTTTCGAGGAGGGCGGAAAATTCCTTATGCTGCGCTTTCTGCTTGCACCGTATATCACCCCCAAGGAAGCCGCTGCCTACGGGATCGGTCACTCCGCTTTTGAAGATATAAACTCGGGCATCACCTGTTTCGGTCTTATAGGAACGGGCAAAGCAGCCGCCGATATCCTCCCTGTTACAGTCATTTCGGCAGCAGAGGGGATGGTATTGTGCACCGCAATTACGCTGGTGATATACTACGGCATAGCCTTTAACAAGTCACGCTTCACGCTGCCTGCGGCAATGCTCCTGCACGCCGTGAGCAACCTTTCGGGCAGGATACTGCCGATGTCGGTCTCGGTGATAGTGCGCAGCGCAATAGCTATCGCAGTCTGCATCGCAGCCTTCAGGCTATGGAACTCGGCACGGACACAATAGGACACAAAATAAGATCCCCCGTTGACTGAACCGCCCCACATTGTGCGTACAGCACAAAAAAGCCCTATGGTGAATTAAATCAAGCTACGAACTGGCTTCGCAATTCAAGCGGAGTC
>OCTX014544891.1_pt1 | contig 25366 bp, 19 predicted proteins | sample 1539691 | NCBI WGS metagenome assembly OCTX01 (sample SAMN02144231, study PRJEB22623) | gut metagenome | biome: sheep rumen | host: Ovis aries | place: New Zealand
TTAGTCCTGCACAGGAATCTTCTCCACACGGCGGGCATGGCGACCTCCCTCGAAGGGAACGGTGAAGAACTTGTCCATGATGGCGCGTGCTGTGTTGTTGTCGATGAAACGACCGGGCATCACGAGCACGTTGGCATCGTTGTGCTGGCGGATGAGTTGTGCAATCTCGGGGTCCCAGCATACTCCTGCGCGCACCTGCTGGTGCTTGTTCAGGGTCATTGAGATGCCCTGACCGCTGCCGCAGATGGCAATGCCTGGGTAAACCTCGCCGCTCTCGATGCCCTTGGCCAGTGCATGACCGTAGTCGGGATAGTCAACCGAAGCGTCGCTCCATGTTCCATAGTCCTTTACAGGATAACCTTTCTCCTCCAGATATTGCAGAACGAACTGCTTGAGTGGATAGCCTGCGTGGTCGCAGGCAACACCTACTGTCTTTACTTCCATAATTTTTAATCCTTAAAAATTACACAGAGTTCACTGAGGAAACGGAGGACACAGAGTGTTTTTCTCGGCGTGTGGTGTCTCCTCTGTGAACTCTGTGGCATTGCTTTATGCGAGCAATGCCTTTACTTGCTTATAAACATTCTCACCAGTGTAGCCCAGTTTCTCGTCGAGCACCTTGTAAGGAGCAGAGAAGCCGAAACTCTCAAGACCCCATACGCAACCGTCGGCGCCTACCAGACCTTCGAGTGTAACAGGCAGACCGGCGGTCATGCCGAACTTCTTCTTGCCACATGGCAGCACGCTCTGCTGATACTCCTTAGACTGGCTGCGGAAGAGTCCCTCTGAAGGAACGCTCACCACGCGCACCTTGATGCCGTCAGCCTTCAGCAGTTTGGCACCTGCCTCGAGAGTGGAAACCTCTGAGCCTGAAGCGAGCAGTATGACATCGTAATCCTCGTCGCTGCCTGCAACAACATAAGCACCCTTCTCTGCCTGGTTGTAGTCGTTGCCCTCGGGGAGCATGTCGATGTTCTGGCGCGAAAGGATGAGAGCCGATGGGGTAGTGGTGTTCTCCATTGCCAGACGCCAGCAAACGGTAGTCTCCTCGGCATCTGCAGGACGCAGCACGAGCATAGAGTTCTTGCCGCTGTGGTTCTTCAGTTTCTCCATAAGGCGAATCTGTGCCTCCTGCTCAACTGGCTCGTGTGTAGGACCGTCCTCGCCAACGCGGAATGCGTCGTGAGTCCAGATGAACTTCACTGGCAGTTCCATGAGGGCAGCCATACGTACGGCGGGTTTCATATAGTCGGAGAACACGAAGAATGTTCCGCATGCTGGGATAACGCCTCCGTGGAGAGCCATACCGATGCAGCAGCATGCCATAGTCAACTCGGCAACACCTGCCTGGAAGAATGCTCCTGTGAAGTCGCCCTTCTGGAAGGCGTGTGTCTTCTTGAGGAATCCATCGGTCTTGTCGCTGTTTGATAGGTCGGCAGAAGCGCAAATCATGTTTGGCACCTGCTCTGCGAGAACGCTCAGTACTGTAGCCGAAGCACCGCGAGTTGCTGCGCCAGCCTTCTGCTCTACCTTGCTCCAGTCAACCTTAGGAGCCTCGCCCTTGAACCACTGCTCAAGTTGCTCTGCCTGTACAGGATGTCCCTTTGCCCACTCTGCCTTCTCGGCATAGCGCTGTGCGCAAATCTCCTTCAGTTCGGCAGCACGCTTAGCGTACATCTCCTTAACCTCTGGGAATATCTGGAATGGGTTCTCTGGGTCGGCACCGAGGTTCTTCATTGTCTGGATGAAGTTGTCGCCTCCGAGCGGAGCACCGTGAGTGGCGCAGTTAGCCTCGTAACTGCTGCCGTCGGCCTTGCGGGCACCCTTACCCATAATGGTGTGGCCGATGATGAGTGAAGGACGCTCTGTCTCTGCCTGTGCGTTCTTGATTGCAGCACGAATCTCGTCAACGTTGTTGCCGTTGATTTCCTGAACATACCATCCCCAAGCCTCATATTTCTTTGCTGTATCCTCAGCCATTACGACCTTCACCTCTGTAGAGAGTTGGATGTCGTTGGCATCGTAGAACATGATGAGGTTGTCAAGACCGAGAGTGCCGGCGATACGGCCAGAGCCCTGAGAAATCTCTTCCTCAACGCCACCGTCAGAAATATATGCATAGATGGTCTGGTTCATAACATTGCCCAGACGAGCCTTGAGGAACTTGGCTGCGATGGCAGCACCAACAGCGAAGGTGTGTCCCTGTCCGAGTGGACCGCTGGTGTTCTCAATGCCGCGGAGCAGGTTGTGCTCTGGGTGTCCGTGAGTGGGAGAGCCCCACTGGCGCAACTGCTGCAGTTCTTCGAGCGAGTATTTGCCGATGAGTGCCAACTGTGCGTAGAGCATCGGAGCCATGTGTCCTGGGTCGAGGAAGAAACGGTCGCGACCCTCCCAGTTAGGATTCTCTGGGTCGTAAACGAGGAACTCGCTGTAGAGTGTGTTGATGAAATCGGCACCGCCCATAGCACCACCGGGGTGACCAGACTTAGCCTTTTCTACCATTGCGGCAGCAAGGATACGGATATTGTCCGCTGCCATGTTCATAATCTTGTTGTCGTTCATAATATAAATATTATTAAATAGTGTAATTTCTCTTTTGTATTTATATTTTGCAAATTTACTGATTATTCTTTAGAAATCCCCTTTTTTTTTGAATAATTAGCAAAAAAAAGAAGGTAACTTCTCTTTTATCTCGTTTTTAATAATAAAAAGCCTGCTCTGCTGTGTAAAAATGCTTACATGCCGAAACAAAAAATGGTGTCCGATAAGGCTCTTCATGAGAAGAGAACTTAACGGACACCATGCAGTGGAAACAGGTTGCTGATGCCTGTCGCCTTTAATTATTTCAGTTCGAGAACGATGAGGCTCTTTGCAGGTATCTTAACGGTGAGAACACCGTTTTTCAACTTGGCATCCTTGAATTCGCGCGGAGCAACAACGTCGGGGTTAACGAAGTCGTTGTAGTCGTCGGCTTTCTTAGATGTGAGGATGCGGCCGCTAACGGTCTTTGCATTGAAACCATCGATGTTGAACTTAACGGTCTGACCCTTGTCGAGCGACACGTTGGTCAGTGCCAGCACGATGCTGCCGTCCTTGGTCTTGGCTGCCGAGCCAGAGAGTTGCGGACATGGGCGATAGCCAGCGTCGCGAGCGCCTTCCTTCTCCTTGAAGTATGCCTTGCTCACCTGCATTATCTCACTCTTGAGGTCGAGTGGCAGGTAAGTAGCCTCCTGGAACGGAGTGTACATCTCGAAGACATGATATGTCGGCGTGAGCACCATATGTCCTGTGCCCACCTGGTCGGTGAGAATCATCGACTGCAGCACGTTCACCACCTGAGCGATGTTTGTCATCTTCACGCGGTCGGTGTACTTGTGGAACACGTCGAGGCTGAGAGATGCCACGAAAGCATCGCGCAGGGCGTTCTGCTGGTAGAGGTGTCCTGGCACAGTGCCTGGCTCCTCGTCCCACCATGTTCCCCACTCGTCAACCAACAGGCCAACCTTGCCTTCTGGGTCTTTCTCGTCCATGATTGCCTTGTGCTTCTTGATAACGTCCTCAATCTCGAGGCACTTGCCCAGTGCCCAGTAGTACTGATCGTTGTCGAAGTTTATGGCTGAGCCTTTCGAGCCTTCCCATCCGGTGCAGGTATAGTAGTGGAGCGACACACCGTTCATCTGCTTTCCTATTTTCTCCATCAGCACCTTGGTCCAGTTGTAGTCGTAGTCGCTGGCACCAGATGCTATGCGGTAGAGGCGGTTCTTGCCCTGGTCGCGCAGATAGGTGTTGAACTTGCGGAACTCGTCACTATAGTATTCGGGAGTCATGTTGCCACCGCAGCCCCATGCCTCGTTACCGATGCCGAAGTACTTCACATGCCATGCCTTGTCGCGTCCGTTCTGGCGGCGCAGACGAGCCATTGGGGTGTCGCCGTCGCTGGTCATATACTCCACCCACTGTGCCATTTCCTTCACTGTGCCGCTACCAACGTTGCCGCTGATGTATGGCTCGCAGTCAAGCATCTCGCAGAGGTTCAGGAACTCGTGTGTACCGAATGAGTTGTCCTCAATGGTTCCGCCCCAGTTGTTGTTGCGCAATGACGGGCGCTGGTCCTTCGGTCCGATGCCGTCCATCCAGTGGTAATCGTCGGCGAAGCAGCCGCCAGGCCAGCGGAGCACTGGGATGTGCAACTTCTTGAGAGCCTCGAACACATCCTTGCGATAACCGTTGATGTTGGGTATCGGAGAGTCTTCGCCTACCCACAGACCGCCATAGATGCATGTGCCGAGATGCTCAGAGAACTGTCCGTAAATCTCTTTGTTTATCTTTGCTCCAGGCTTGTCAGCATGGATGGTAGCCGTGATGTCTTGGGCGCTAACGCCTGCGACAAAGCCAGTTGTGAGCGCAAGGCTCAATAATAGTTTCTTCATATACTATTAAGGTATTAAAAATAATGTTACTTCTTATTCTCTACAGCGCATTTCTCGATAGCAAGTCCTGCCTTATAGTTCTCGATGTAAGCATTGAAGCCAGCCACTTCTTCTGCAGTTGGTTCAATCTCGACACCAGCCTCGCCAGCAAACACTTTCTTGTCGAGGAAGTCGGCAAGTGTCTGTCCTGCCTCTTTGTTGACAAGATAAGAAGCAAGCAGTGCTATACCCCATGCACCGCCTTCGCCAGCGGTCTCCATCACAGAGATGGGAGAGTTGAGGGCGGCAGCAAGCATGCGCTGACCAACACCCTTGGTCTTGAAGTAACCTCCGTGACCTGTGATGCGGTCAACCTTTACATTCTCCTCTTTCAGCAGGATGTCGTTGCCTATCTTCAGCACACCTATTGCTCCGTAGAGTTGTGCGCGCATGAAGTTGGCAAGGTTGAACTTGTCGTTAGCCGAGCGCACGAAGAGTGGGCGACCGTCTGAAAGTCCTGTCACAGGCTCGCCGGAAACATAGTTGTAAGCCATGAGTCCGCCGCAGTCGGCATTTCCTTCGAGAGCCTTGTTGAAGAGTTTTCCGTAAAGTTCGTTCATGTCAACGGGAACGCCGAGCAGTTCCTGATACTCCTTGAACAGTCCCACCCATGCATTGATGTCTGATGTACAGTTGTTGCAATGAACCATTGCCACGAGACTGCCGTCGGGAGTGGTGACGATGTCAATCGGCTCGTATGGCTTAGAGAGGTCTTTCTCCAGCACAATCATCGAGAATGACGATGTTCCCGCACTTACGTTACCAGTGCGCTGCTTTACGGCGTTGGTTGCTGCCATGCCGGTGCCAGCGTCGCCCTCAGGAGGACAAAGTGGTATGCCGGCCTTCAGATGACCAGATATGTCGAGTTTCTTAGCACCCTCTGGAGTAAGGAATCCTGCGTTCTCGCCAGCCACGAGCACCTTCGGGAAGATGTCGAGCAGTGTCCATCCGAATCCCTTTGGCTCGATGAGTTTGTTGAACTTCTCAACCATCGTGGCATTATATGTCTTGGTGTCTGGATCAACAGGAATCATACCAGAAGCGTCGCCGATGCCGAGCACCTTCTGACCTGTAAGTTGCCAGTGGATATATCCTGCGAGAGTTGTCTGGAACTTGATGTCCTTAACATGCTCCTCGTTGTCGAGAATTGCCTCATAGAGGTGAGAGATGCTCCAGCGGAGAGGTATGTTATAGACGAACAACTCTGACAATGCCTTGGCGGCCTTGCCCGTGTTGGTGTTACGCCATGTGCGGAACGGCACCAGAATCTCGTTCTTGTCGTTGAAAGCCATGTAGCCGTGCATCATGGCGCTGACGCCGATGCTGCGGAGTATTTCAATCTCGGTGTCATACTCCTTCATAACATTCTTGCGCAGGTCGGCATAACAGTCCTGAAGACCGTACCAGATGGCCTCAGTGCTATATGTCCACAGACCGTCAACGAGTTGGTTCTCCCATGTATGGCTGCCCTGTGCTATAGGGTTGTTCTCCTCGTCAATGAGGACAGCCTTAATGCGGGTAGAGCCAAACTCGATACCGAGAATGGCTTTACCCTGTTGTATGGTTTCTCTTGCTGTCATAATAGTCTTACTTTAAAGCCTTGTTGAGCATGAAGTAAATCTCGTTGTTGCGGAGTTGCTGCTTGAACTCGTAGGTCTTGGTGTCCTTGTTAATCTTGACATACTCGATGCCCAGCATCTCGGCAAAGTCTTCCCAATACTCCTCGGTGATGTCGTAAGAGAATGCGCTGTGGTGTGTACCGCCAGCGAGAATCCATGCGCCTGCGCCAATCTCGAATGTGGGTTGTGGAACCCAGAGAGCAGAAGCAACAGGGAGGTTTGGCATTGGCTTTGGCTCGATGCACTCTACCTCCTGCGAGATGAGGCGGAATCGGTTGCCAAGGTCAACAACAGTAGCCTTGATGCCGCGGCCTGTCTTAGACGTGAACACGAGGCGTGCTGTCTGCTGCTTGCGGATACCAATGCCGAGGAAGTGTACTTCCAGTGTCGGTTTGTCAACAGCGATGAGCGGGCAAACCTCGAGCATGTGGCTCTGCAGGCAAGACGAGCGGTCGCCGGCAAAGTTCAGCGTGTAGTCCTCAAGGAATGAACATCCTGTTGGCATGCCCTGCTGGATAACCCAAAGCGAACGGTAGAGACAAGCGGTCTTCCAGTCGCCTTCGGCACCGAAACCAATACCCTCGGCCATCAGACGCTGTGATGCGAGACCTGGAATCTGGTCGAAACCAACGAAGTTCGGGTCGTTGATGTCGGCATCGCCGAGGTCGTCGAAGTTGGTAGTGAATGCTGTTGCACCCTCGTCCTTCAGCACGCGGCGCAGTGCAATCTCTGCCTTTGCAGAGTTGCGCACCTTCTCCCAATAAACTTCCTCGCCACTCTCGTCAATCTTGATGGTGTATGATTTCTTGTATTCTTCAACAAGTTCCTCAACTTCTGCATCGGTAACCTTCTTGAAGTATTCCATCAGCGAACTAACTGGGTAGTAGTCAACATGATAGCCCAGTCGCTGCTCGAACTCAACACGGTCGCCATCGGTAACGGCAACGTTGTTCATGTTCATACCGAACATAAGGCAGCGCACCTTTCTTGCGTCGGCAACACCGGCAGCAACGCGAGCCCAAACAGCAATCTTCTTCTGAGCCTCTTCGCTCTTCCAGTAACCGCAAACCACCTTGCGTGGAACACGCATGCGAGAGCAGATGTGACCGAACTCGATGTCACCGTGAGCACTCTGGTTCAGGTTCATGAAGTCCATGTCCATTGTCTCCCAAGGAATCTCGGCGTTATACTGTGTGTGGAAGTGCAGCAGAGGCTTCTGCAGAGCCTGCAGACCCTTAATCCACATCTTTGCTGGCGAGAAGGTGTGCATCCATGTGATGATACCAACACACTTCTCGTCGTTGTTGGCTGCCTTCATCACTGCCTCTACCTCGTCAGAACTGTTTGCAGTTCCCTTATATACTACCTTAACAGGGATGTTGCCGCTGTTGTTAAGGCCTTCTACCATTTCCTTAGAGTGTGCATCTACCTTTACTACTGCATCACCTCCATAAAGCAACTGTGCGCCAGTTACCCACCAAATTTCTAAGTTTTCAAACATAATCTTTTCCCCTCTCTTGTTCCCTTTTGCGGGAAGACCATGCAGGGGTATGGGTCTTTAGTTATTAATCTGTTGTTTGTTTTTCGTTTAGTAGTTTGTTCTCACTGCCGTTTCAACATGCCATTCGATACCTCTTGCATACCAAAATAGGCTATATTGCAGAGTAAAATAGGCTATATTACTGACCAAAATAGGCTATATTGCTTAGCCGAAGACAATGAGTGGCGTCTTGAAACGTCGTGAGTCTCTTACTTCTTCTTCTGTCCGTAATACGCGTTAGGACCGTGCTTGCGCGAGAAGTGCTTCTCGATGAGCAGCGGGTTCATCGTGGTGTCAGGATTTACAGAGAACGACACGAATGCCATCTTTGCCACCTGTTCCATCACTACGGCATTATAAACGGCATTGTCGGCATCTTTTCCCCATGAGAACGGACCGTGGTTCTTCACCAGCACACCAGGTGTGTGAACGGGATTGATGTTGCCCTTGCGGATGCGCTTTACGATAACGTTGCCTGTCTCCAGTTCGTAGTCGCCCTTCACCTCTGCCTCTGTCATGTCGTCGGTGCATGGAATCTCGTCGTGGAAATAGTCGGCATGTGTTGTTCCGATGTTCGGAATGTCCTTGCCTGCCTGTGCCCATGCTGTGGCATAGGTGGAGTGGGTGTGCACCACGCCGCCAATCTCTGGGAACTCCCTATATAATATAAGGTGTGTGGGAGTGTCTGACGACGGGTTAAGGTCGCCCTCGACCACCTTTCCGGTCTGCAGGTCAACCACTACCATGTCCTCAGCCTTCATCGTGTCGTAACTTACTCCTGACGGTTTGATTACCACGAGGCCTTTCTCACGGTCGATTGCCGACACATTGCCCCATGTGAAAATCACCAGATTGTGCTTTACCAGGTCAAGGTTCGCACGGAATACTTTTTCTTTAAGTTCTTCTAACATAGCGTTTTGATTTAAAGTTTAAACACTGGTTCTTCCAGATACATCTCTTTGTTGAAACGGTAGAGTGCCGCGCCTCGCTTTGAAGTCTCCTTATCAATGAGGTCAGTCTTCTCTATGAAGTCTATTGTCTTAATCTTCTTTCTGAAGTTGCGCTTGTCTATCTCCTCGCCGAGAATGGCTTCATAGACGTGCTGCAACTGTGTCAGGGTGAACAACTCGGGAAGAAGATTGAAACTGAGCGGCTCGGTGTTTATCCTGCGGCGCAGCAAGGTGATGGCCTTGTTCACCATCTTGTTGTGGTCGCTGTACAGCCGAGGCAGTTTCTCCAGTTCCACCCACTGCACCTCATGCTCTTCGAGCAAGCCTTTGTCGTAGTCGTTAACGTTGATCAGGGCGCAATAGGCAACGGAGATGACGCGCTCGCCGGGGTCGCGGTCAACAGCGCCGAAGGTGTGCACTTGTTTCATATACAGGTCTTTCAGTCCTGTCAGGTCGTACAGCACTCTGCTTGCTGCCTCGTCAACGCTCTCGTTGATATTTACGAAACCGCCGTAAAGAGCCCATTCTCCACGTCCCGGGTCCATCTTGCGATGTCCGAGAAGTATTTTCAGTTTGTTGTTGTCAAATCCGAAGATTATAACGTCAACAGATACAAATGCTTTGGAATGTCCAGTATAAAAATCAGTCATTTGTTTATGAGTTTAAATGTTTTAAGGTTATGAGGCTTAACAGGTGGTGTCACCCTAAACCTCATAACCTCAATATTCTACCACAGCAGGATGTAAAGTGCTGCAGTGATAACTGCGATGCCCAGAGCACCCCATGTGTAACCGCGGGTTGTGCTGAACAAATTCAGGTTGATAGGCAGTGCCTTCGGGTCGCGAACAGTGTCGCGTGAGTTGCTGTAAAGCCATACTGCATTGCAGCCAACAAGCACACCGAAGAAGAAGAATGCCTGGAAACCGATGTCGTTCAGATAAGCAATGATGTTGCTGTCTGGGTCGGCACCTGGGTTCATTGCACCAAGCAGCGTAACGATAGCGGCAGCGATAATCATCACGACACCGGCACAGCCGAGAATCTTTGCCCACTTCATCATCTGCTTCTGGTCGCGCTGCTCAGGACGCTCGCAGTGGATGAAGTTCTTGTCGATGAGCGACACGATGATGAAGAACGACACGAGGATGATGAAGATGTAGCCGGCACGGAACTGGAATGCCACGTCTGGAAGCAGCACCTTGAACAGGATTCCCAGTGGGATGGTGATGATTGCAGACCATACAGCAGCCAGAGAAGAAGCACGCTTCCACAGCAGACCGAGACCGAACACGGTGATGATACCAGGATAGATGAATCCTGAATACTCCTGAATGTACTGGAATGCCTGGTCGAGACCGCCGAGCAATGGCTTAACGGCGATGAGAGCGATGACAAGTGCGCTGACAGCAACGATACGGCCGGTGTTCACCAACTGCTTGTCGCTTGCGCCCTTGTTGATGTACTTCTTGTAAATATCCATCGTGAAGAGGGTAGAGGTGGAGTTGAACATCGAAGCGAGCGAAGAAATGATGGCTGCTGTCAATGCTGCGAAACTCAATCCCTTGATACCTGTCGGGGTGAAGTTGCGGATAAGCCATGGGTAAGCGTCGTCTGCAACGTTGATCTTACCAGCAAGATTCATGCTTGCGAAGGTCTCAGGATTCTCCATGATGTAGTATGCGCAGATACCTGGGAGAACGACGATGAACGGAATCAATATCTTCAGGAAACCGGCGAAGATGAGACCCTTCTTAGCCTCGTCAACATTCTTTGCAGCCAAACCTTTCTGGATGATGTACTGGTTGAAGCCCCAGTAGCCCAAGTTGGTAAGCCATACACCGCCTACAACGGCAGCGATACCAGGAACGTTGGCGAATGCACTCTGGTTGTGGCTCTCCTGAATAACAAGGTGGAAGTGCACATCCTGTGCGTGAGCACCTGTCGTCATGTCCTTGTAAACCTGTCCGAGAGCACCAAAGGCATCGGTGCCGAGGATGGTTCCCATCTCCTTCAGTGCAACATAGGCAGTGATAAGACCACCACCAACGAGGAAGGTCACCTGCATAACGTCGGTCCATGCAACTGATGCCAGACCACCGTAGATAGAGTAAACACCGGCGATGATGAAGAGGAAGAGGATGATGAGCATGCGGATTGAAATCTCAAAGCCAAAGATGCTCACTGCCAGTCCCTGCAAACCGAGTATCTGCTCGATGGCAAGTGCGCCGAGCCATGCCACAGATGTCAGGTTGACGAAGACATAAAGGAAAAGCCAGAGAATAGAGAAAGCAAGACCCACACCGTCGTTGTAACGCTCGCGGAGGAACTGCGGGATGGTGAAAATCTTACGGTCGAGCATCACGGGGAGCAGGAACTTACCGATTACGACAAGCGTGATGGCTGCCATAACCTCGTAGGCTGCGATGGCAATACCGTCGCGGAATCCTGTTCCAGACATGCCGATGAACTGCTCGGCGGAAATGTTGGCGGCGATGAGCGATGCACCCACTGCCCACCATGTCAGAGTGTTGCCTGCAAGGAAGTAGTCGTTGGCACTTTTCTCCTTGCCGTCCTTATTGCGGCTGAGGAAGAGACCGAGGCTCACGAGCAGGATAAGATAAGCAACCAGAATGACAAAGTCGATGGTTTTAAATCCTGATGAAGCAATTGCTTCTGAAATACTATTCATATCGTTTCTTTATTTATGTGACTGTTTTTTACTTTACTGAGAACTTGTAAGCAGCGTGGCTGTAGTACTTCTCGCCTGGCTTGAGAACTGGGCTTGCCCATTCCTTGACGTTAGGAGAGTTGGGGAACTTCTGGCTCTCAAGGCAAACGCTCACGTGCTTCGGATACTTGATGCCGTGCTTGCATGCTATGCCAGTGCCCTGGAAGTTGCCGGTGTAAACCTGAACACCTGGCTCGTTGGTGAACATTTCAAGGAAAATACCTGTCTTTGGAGAATAGAGCGATGCGCAAACGGTCTGGTCGTCACCCTTGCCGTCCTTGTATGTGTTGAGGCACCAGTTGTGGTCGTATCCTGTTGCATTGCCAATCTGGTCGTAGTCGAAGTTGTTGATGCCTGTGCTCAGAGCCTTTGGCTCGCGGAAGTCCATTGGAGTTCCTTCTACCGAACGAATCTCGCCCGTCGGGATGTAGAGTTTGTCAGAAGGTGTAAAGTTGTCAGCATTCACATAGAGCACCATGTCCTCGCCTTTCTGCGATGGGTCGCCGTCGAGAGCGAAGTAACTGTGGTTGGTCATGTTGATGATGGTCTCCTTGTCTGTTGTTGCCTCGAAGGTGATGTCGAGGGTATTGTCTGCCTTCACAGTGTATGTTGTTGTGGCAGTAACTGTGCCAGGGAAGCCGTTCTCGCCGTCGGGAGCAACAAGTGTCAGTTTCAGCACTGAGTCGCCAATCTGCTCTGCATCGTAAACCTGATGCATCCAACCGGTGTTGCCGCCGCCGTGCAGAGAGTTGGGACCGTCGTTCTTCTTCAACTGATAAGTGCTGTCACCGATGGTGAACTTGCCGTCCTTGATGCGGTTGGCATAGCGGCCAACCGAAGAACCGAAGTCGCTGGGCGAGCCGACAGTGTCGGCATACTGCTTGATGTTGTCATAACCGAGAACGACATCGGTGCCCTTGCCGTTCTTGTCGGGCACTACGAGAGAAACCACACGACCGCCATAGTTGGTGATGCACACCTCCATGCCGTTGTTGTTCTTCAGCGTGTAGAGTTTAACCACTTTGTCGTTGATAGTGGTGTCGAAAGCCGTTGGATTCAAACCTGACGCAGTCTGCTGGTTCGCGTCGTTAACATTTGTGCAAGCGGAGATCATAGCAAAGGCTATTCCTGCTCCCAAAATCACTTTTAAGTTTTTCATTGTATAACTGTTTGAGTAATAATTTAGATTTTGGGTGTAAAGTTACAACTTTTTTTTAATACTGCAAGTGTTTTCCTACTCTTTTTTCATCATGTAGTGTAAATATAACACTTTTTAATAATAAGGGTGTGTATTTGTTCCTTTTTCTGAATTGTATCATCCATAAAAAGAAAGATAGCGACATTATAAGTAATTTCATTCAACTTTCATGAGTTAAAGGAGTACAGGAGTTTGTAGGGACGCGCCCCTGCAAGGTAAAACTTCGGAACTCCCAAAAAGTTGACTTTGCGAAACTATAGTAATATCAGAATTCGTATATGTTGTTTCCTTTCTGTTTGTTTGAGTAGTTTATAATGATGTGTAGAACAATGTACAATATTATGTCGGTAATCAGAATGCTAGTGAGAGAAAAACTCTCATATAGAATGTAATTCAGAACAATGAAGACAACAGAGATTGTTATTATTGCCAGCAGTGTTTTGTGCCCAGATAAGCCTAGACGTAATAATTTGTGATGTATATGGTTCTTGTCGGCTCTCATTGGTGAGAAACCTTTGTGAATGCGGAGCGCAGCAACACGGATGACATCAAGAGCAGGCACAATGTTGAGTGTCATTACCAGCAACATCTCATGACTTGACGATTGTAGCACGGAAGTGTTCTTCATAATCAGTTTCAATGACAAGAACGCTATTATGTAGCCAATGGTTAACGACCCTGTGTCGCCCATAAATATTTTGCGGTTATGCTTATAACCACCAAACATATTGTAATACAAGAATGACATGAGTACTCCTATTAGGGCACAGATGATGATGGCATAATACCATAGTTCCCAGTGAAAGAATGCAAAGGCATATCCCCCCAGTATCATGATGGAAAGGCTGGCTGCAAGACCATCAATGCCATCTATAAGATTTAACGCATTAGATATGAAAGTCACCGCAATTATTGTCAGTGGAGCACCGATGCAATAAGGAACTTCGTAGATACCGAAAAGTCCGTAGAGGTTGTTAATCCATAGATTGGACAGTGGAAGCATGGTTGCCGCAATGATTTGGACTGCCATCTTTGTAATGGCTCCAAGGTTGAGGATGTCGTCAATTATCCCGACAGTATAAATCATGGAAACACCTATTATGAAATATACAGTCCATAGGCTGAGGGAAATGGTTGTGGTATTGGTGGACTTAGCAAATACAAAAACGGCAATACATCCTAACAAGACACTTGGAAGATAAACGATGCCGCCGAGTCTCGGTATCGCATTCTTATGAACCTTTCTCTTGCCAGGCATATCATATAATCCCTTGCGCTTGCAGAAGTCAAGCACCATAGGTATTGTGACAATACCGCATATAAATGCTGTGACAAATGCTATTATTGAATAATTACCAAATTGCAGCATGCAAAATGTTGTTGTTTTCGTAATACATTTAACCTGTTTTGGTTATCCCGTTTTCAATCCCAATTTAAAACATTTTCTACTCAATGTACAAAAACTTATTCCAATTGGACGTGTTTTTGTAGTTTAACAAACACCCGTCTGGAACATGAAGAGTTGCATTGTAGTAGGTGTAATGTGTAAAACAATCTAAAGAGACAGTACACGGATGCTCCATTTTTGATGTTACGGAGGACAGACTGATACAAAAAGAGAAAATGCCATTGCCCAGTTTCGTAATAGATGATCCTAATGTAACGGTTGACAGACTTGTACAGCCTGAAAAAGCTCCTTCGTCAATGGTCGTTACAGAATCGGGAATAGTTACCTCTAAAAGACTTGTGCATTCCCAAAACGCACGTAATCCAATGCTTTTCACCGTGTTAGGTATGGTTATTGAATACAGACTTGTACATTCCCAAAACGCACGATTGCCAATTCTTGTTACTTTTTTCGTTCTATTCATGTAAGTCACTTCTTCAGGAATTACTATATTACCATAGTAAAAATTTCCATTGCATACTTCTAGTTCTGTTCCGTCATTAATGAAATTATAGTAGATAATGACTCCATCAGCATTCTTTACTGCGATGTCATAGGCATTGGCTTTAATTCCGGTATGGAATAACAATGCGAAAAATAACAGACGTAAATATAATTCTTTTATTTCCATATTGATTGTTGTCATAGAGTTTGCAGATATGTTTTAATAAGGCACAAAAAAAACGTGGACTATACTTCGTCTACGTTTCGGAGGTATCGGCAAACACCATGCAATCATAAACGAGTAAAAGCCCACGTGCAGACACGTGAGCGTTACTACTTTTACTCTTGATTGCTTCTTTAATTTTTGCCGAAATTTCCGAAACAAGAAAAAAGCTAACGCTTCAATTGTGATATGTCTTTTATTTTGTTATGTTACATAAGCAATTGTGTTTATTATTTCGATTGCAAAGATAACTAAAATTTGGAAATGCCAAAAGTTTTTCTGAAAGTTTTTTAGAATATTCATTCTTTCATTTGTTCTCATAAGGAACTATACCGTTTGACACTATTGGCAGTAGGTATTCTGACCGATTAAGTCAAAAAGAAAAGTCAAAGTAATAATGAAAATCCCCCTGCCCAAGTGAGTCGGGCAGAGGGATCGCTGGTTATGATTAGAATCTCTGGTGTACTTTTGTTAACCTACTGATTAGTCTGAAATCTTGCGCGAGCCGTCGCCGATGACAACGTCGATAACCTTTGGCTCCTTGCCGTACTTGGCAGAATACTTTGCCTTGGCGTCGGCAATGAACTGGTCGTAGAGTTCGTCTTTTACGAGGTTGATGGTGCATCCGCCGAAACCGCCGCCCATGATACGGCTACCGGTAACGCCGTTCTCGCGTGCTATGTCGTTTAGGAAGTCGAGTTCTTCGCACGATACCTCATATTCCTTGGACAGGCCTTCGTGAGTCTCGTACATCTTCTTTCCAACGGTTTCATAGTCGCCGGCAACAAGAGCATCGCACACTGCGAGCACACGGTCTTTCTCTCCGAGCACGAAGTGAGCACGCTTGAAGTCTTCTTCGCCAACCTCGGCGCGTACCTCGTCAAGTTGCTTCCATGTGCAGTCGCGCAGAGTCTCGAACTTGCCTTCGGGGTGTTTTGCTGCGATATGCTTCACAACGTTCTCGCAAGAATTGCGGCGGTCGTTGTAGGGAGAGCCTGCCAGTTCGTGTTTTACGCAAGAGTTGAGCAGCACGAGTTTGTAGCCCTTAGGGTCGAATGGGAAATACTCGAACTCGCGTGAGCGGCAGTCGAGGCGCATCAGTTTGCCTGCCTGTCCGAAGACGCTTGCAAACTGGTCCATGATACCGCAGTTTACGCCGCAGTAGTTGTGCTCGGTAGCCTGTCCGGCAAGCACCATGTCCCACTTAGACACCTTGTTCTCGCCGAAGAGGTCGTTGATGGCGAATGCGAAGCAACTCTCGAGTGCTGCCGACGATGACATTCCGGCGCCGAGAGGAACGTCGCCTGAGAATGCGGTGTTGAAGCCCTTAACGTCAACGCCGCGCTTCTTCATCTCCTGAATGATGCCGTAGATGTAGCGTGCCCAACTGGTCTTTGGACCCTTCGGGTCGTCAACCTTGAACTCTACGCGGTCCTTGAGGTCGATGGCATAGCACATCACGGTGTCGGTGCCATTTGGTCTCACCTCAGCCATGATGCCGCAATCCACTGCGCCCGGGAATACGAAACCGCCGTTATAGTCGGTGTGCTCGCCAATGAGGTTGATGCGACCTGGAGAAGCATATATCTTACCTGTTTTACCGTCAAAATGCTTAATGAAGCGACTTCTTACATGATTTATGTCCATAGTTAAACTGTTTTATAAGGTTAGTTGTTATAAAGGTGAAGCCCCGTCAACACTGACTAATATATGAAGTGGTGACGGGGCATGATTTTTTAATCCACAGGGATGTCTTTGTTTACGTTCTTGCAGCCGATGAGTGCATAGTAGAACATGTATGCCACGGCGAGGAAGTAAACGAAGTAACTCGGCATGTAACCCATGAAGTTGGAGAACCAGCCCTGGATGAGCGGCAGAACGCCACCGCCTACAACCATCATCATGAAGATGCCGCTGGCCTGGGCGGTGTATTTACCCAATCCCTCGGTGGCGAGGTTGAAGATACTTGCCCACATGATTGAAGTGCAAAGACCGCAAAGCACGAGCAGCAGGGCGCTGATAGGAACTGTAGCCGACCAGAACTTGAAGTTCATGATGTCGAACAGCGGCATGCTGATGGTGTTGGTCTTGGGGATGAACATTGCAGCCAGAATAAGTATCATGGCAACGCTCGTGGTGCAGAGCATCAGTTGACGTGACGACACCTTGCCGGCAATGAAGCCTGAAACCAGACGGCCGCAAAGCATCAGCAGCCAGTACATTGCAGCCACAGCACCACCTATCATGGCGGCATTAGCCACCAGACCGGCGCCCTTCTCCGTGCCGTCAGACAAATAGAAGTTCAGGGCTCCTGGAATACCAACCTCAACACCTACGTAGAAGAAAATTGCGATGACACCCAGTGTGCAGTGACGGAACGACCAAGGAGAGTGCTCGAACTTGGTGTCGGCGGTTACCTTGCCCAGTTCCGGGTCTTGAATAGGAATGAACACCAGCGCGATGAATGCTAGTGCGAAGACTGCCATTGCGATGAACATCACGAGGTTCACGTCTGCCATCTGTGTTGACTTTGTTACCTCGCCGATAAGAGCGCCCACAAGCATCGGGGTGAGTGTGCCGGTCAGAGAGTTCAGCGTACCACCGATGAGGTTCAACTGGTTACCACGGTTGCCGCCACCGCCAAGGAGGTTGAGCATCGGGTTAACCACGGTGTTAAGTATGCAGACAGAGAATCCTGAGATGAATGCACCAAGCAGATAAACACAGAAACCTGGAATGCCCTCGGGGAAACTTGAAATATACTGTATCAGCACGCCGACGAAACCTACGGCGATACCAATGAGTGCCGATTTCTTATAACCTACCTTAGTAAGCATCTTGCCGGCGGGGATACCCATGAACAGGTAAGCGAAGAAGTTCATGAAGTTACCCATCATGCCGAGCATGTTATTGCCGTCAATGCCTGGCTGGCTCTTCCAGATGACGCCGATAGGAGCACCGAGATTGGTTACGAACGCTATCATCGCGTAGAGGAAGAACATGGTAATAATGGCAATAACACTGCCATTCATTTGCTTTTGATTGCTCATAATAGTATTGCAGTTTTTTTTTTAATTGTTTGAGGATTTTAGTGGTTTATTTCTCTACTCCAAATTTATAAATAGTCTTCTGCTTGTATTGCTGTCCTGGACGGAGCACTACCGACGGGAAGTAAGGACGGTTTGGCGAGTCGGGGAAGTGCTGTGCCTCGAAGCAGATAGCCGAGCGGCGTGGGAATGTCGCGCCGTGCTGTCCCTTATATCCGTCTGCCCAGTTGTCGGTGTAAACCTGAACACCTGGCTCTGTGGTGTAAACCTCCATTGTGCGTCCGCTGTTCGGGTCTTTGATACGGGCTGCAAAACTCAGTTCGCCTTCCTCGTGCTTGTTCAGCACGAAGCAGTGGTCATAACCATTACCGTTGCGAATCTGCTCGTTGTCTGCATCAATGTCTTGTCCTACTGGCTTCGCGGTGCGGAAGTCGAAAGGTGTGCCCTCGACCTTCAGTATCTCGCCTGTCGGTATGCTTGTTTCATCGATAGGCAGATAGAAGTCGGCATTGATTTCGCACTCGAGGTCGTCGATGGTAGGAGTAGGGTTGGCTATTCCTGCGAGTGAGAAGAAAGCGTGGTTTGTAAGATTGATTATGGTTTTCTTGTTTGTGGTTGCCATGTATCCGATAATCAATTCGTTATCGTCGCTGAAGTTATAGACAACCGTTGTCTTCACCTCTCCGGTGAATCCCTCCTCAAGGTAAGGAGAGGTATAATTAAGTACCAATGTGTTGTCGCTCATCTGGAAAGCGTCCCATACTTGTGCGTGGAATCCTGTTGGTCCGCCGTGCAGTGCGTTTGGCCCATTGTTTATGGCAAGTTGGTATTGTTTTCCGTTCAGTTGGAACTTGCCTTCCTTTATTCTGTTACCGAAACGTCCGATAAGGGTTGAAAGATAAGGCTCTGGACTGTTGATTACTTCCTGGATGTTGTCGTGCCCCTGCACCACGTTTGCGATGTTGCCGTCCTTGTCAGGAACCATTATCGCTACCAAGGCACCACCATAGTTTGTTATGGCTACCTCGTTCCCAGCACTATTTTTAAGGATATACAAATCGGTATTCTTACCGTTTACCGTGGTCTGAAAGTCTGAGCGTTTCAGACCACACAAAGATTGTGTCTCGTTTGTGTTCATCATTCAAAAAGTTTGATTGTTAGTAAACTTAGTTGCAAAGTAAGCAAAAATAATTGAGAACAGCAAACGAAATGACAAAAAATACGTTAAAAACGACTAAATGTTTTCTGAAAGTAAGTCTGCAACGACATAACTGCTGCCGCCTACAAACACAAAATCTGCTGGTGCTGCGTCGGACAGTGCGGCGCGGTATGCTTCGATGACGGTGGGGTAGGAGTTGCCTTTCAGGCCGTGACTCTTGCCCGTCTCCTTTACCTTTTCATGGCTTATGGCGCGCTTTGTTTCTGCTTGTGCCCAGTAATAGACGGCATCTTTGGGCAGCATGGTCATCACCGTGTTGATGTCTTTGTCGTCAACCATTCCGAAAACGATGCGGCGTGTCTGGCAGGGCACCTGCTTTATCTGCTCTGAAAGATACTGCCATCCGCCCACGTTGTGACCGGTGTCGCATATCACGAGCGGCTCTTTGCGCAGTGTCTGCCATCTTCCGATGAGCCCTGTTGCCTCGCATACGTTAGCCATTCCGCTCTTTATGGCGTCGCGCGGGATGCCAAGTCGCTTCGCGGCGCATAGTATTGTTGCCCTGTTTTTCTTCTGGTAACTGCCTTTCAGTTCAAACTCTATGTCGTCATATTCAGGAAGGCTCTCTTCTTCGGCAAAGAAAATGGGGGCGTTGTTTTGCTTTGCAATGCTTTCAAAAACGGGTTTCGTTTCCTCGTTCGTTTCGCCTATGACAACAGGAGTTTCGGGTTTTATGATGCCGGCCTTCTCTGTTGCTATCTTTGCCAGCGTGTCGCCGAGGAACGCGGTGTGGTCGAACGATATGTTGGTGATGATGCTCAGTTCGGGCTTAATGATGTTGGTGCAGTCGAGACGGCCGCCAAGCCCCACTTCGATGACCGCCCAGTCAACCTTTTGTTCGGCGAAGTATTTGAACGCAAGGGCTGTGGTGAGTTCGAAGAACGATGGATGGAGCGGCTCGAAGAAACTGCGTTCCCGCTTTACGAAGTTAATGACATACTGCTTGCTGATACACTTTCCGTTGATGCGGATGCGCTCGCGGAAATCCACGAGATGAGGAGAAGTGTATAGTCCAACCTTGAATCCTGCGCTCTGAAGCATCGCCGCTATGGTGTGCGAGCAAGAACCCTTGCCGTTGGTACCTGCCACGTGAACGGTGCGGAACGTGCGGTGAGGGTGTCCGAAGTGCTCGTCAAGAGTCAGTGTGTTCTGCAGTCCTTCCTTATAACCTGCCGCCCCGACGTTCTGGAACATCGGTACGGAGTTGTAAAGATACTGTATGGTTTCCTCGTATGTCATTTGTGGTTATTCGTTTGTTAATGTTTTGGTGTTAAGGATTTATGAAGTTAAGGAGTTAAGACAATTGTTATTGATTTAATTCCTTATAAATTAGGAATACCAAACTAATGTCTTAACTCCTTAACTCCATGGCTCCTTAACTCCTTTAAACCCATAGTTTTATGAGAAATAGTTCTTGAACTTCTCGAAGATGCTCTTCTTCGTGGAAGAGTCTCCTTTGAAGTTGTCGCTCTGCTGCAATCCTTCAAGAGTCTCCTTCTCGTCGCGGCTCAGTGTCTTTGGCACATAAACGCTGATGTTGACCACAACATCACCAGTTCCGCTGCCATAACCTTTCACCTCGGGCAGTCCTTTCCCGCGCAGTCGGAGCGTCTTTCCAGGCTGTGTGCCGGGGTCTATTTTTATCTTCACCTTTGAGCCGTCGATTGTCGGAATCTCTACATTGCCGCCGAGAGCAGCCGTAGGGAAGTCGAGCAGCAGATTATAGATAAGGTCGTTGCCGTCTCTTACGAATGTGTCGTTAGGCTCCTCGCTTATGAACACCTGAATGTTTCCGGGTATTCCGTTGTGCCTTCCGGCGTTTCCTTTGTTGGGGACATTGACCACCATTCCTTCTGCTACGCCGGCCGGTATTGATATTTCGACAACCTCCTCGCCCTTAACGACACCTGTTCCGCCGCACTCGTGACACTTGTTCTTAATCACCTTGCCTTCGCCTCCGCATGTGTGGCACACCGTCTGTGTCTGCATCATGCCGAAGATGCTCTGCTGGGTGCGAATCTCAACACCCGAGCCGTGACACGTCGGACATGTCTCGCTGCCGCTGCCGCTTTCTGCTCCTGTTCCGTGGCAATGCGGACAGGTGATGTCTTTCTTCACCTTGAACTTCTTGGTGACGCCTGTTGCCACTTCCTGTAGCGACAGTTTCACCTTCAGGCGCAGGTCGCTGCCTCGATGCTGGGCGGGCTGTCGATAGCCGCCTCCTCCGAAACCGCTGAATCCGCCGAATCCTCCGCGCCCGCCGAACACATCGCCGAACATCGAGAAGATGTCGTCCATAGAGAACCCTTCGCCACCGAAGCCGCCGAAACCGCCCGCTCCTGCCGGTCCGTTAAATCCGAACTGGTCATACTGCTGGCGCTTTTGTGCGTCGTGCAGCACGTCGTAGGCCTCTGCCGCTTCCTTGAATTTCTCCTCGGCCTCTTTGTCGCCGGGGTTGCGGTCGGGGTGATACTTGATGGCAATCTTGCGATACGCCTTCTTTATTTCTTCCTCTGAGGCGTTCTTGTCAACACCAAGCACCTCGTAGTAGTCTCTCTTTGCCATTTCTGTTTAGCGTTGTCCTACTGCCACTTTGGCATGTCTGATAACCTTATCGTTAAGTGTGTAACCTGTCTGTACGCAGTCGAGCACCTTGCCGCTCTTCTCGTCGCCCATGCCCGGAACCATTGCTATGGCCTCGTGAAAATCGACGTCGAAGTCGGCATCGGTGGTGTCAATCTTCTTGACACCGAGACTTTCGAGAGCCTTCATGAACTTCTGGTAGATGAGTTCCATGCCCTCTTTCAGCACTTGCGGGTCGTCGGTCTTCTCGCCGTTCTCGAGTGCGCGCTCCATGTCGTCGGCAACGGGGAGCACAGCCTGTACAGCCTTCTCCGAGCCGTTAAGAATCAACTCGGCCTTCTCCTTGATTGTGCGGCGGCGGAAGTTGTCAAACTCGGCAGCCTTGTAGAGCAGTTGCTCTTTCAGTTCTTTTATTTCTTCGAGAGCCTTGTCCAGAGGGTCGGTCTCTTCTTCGGCTGTCTCTTCTGCCTTTTCCCCTTCTTCTGTAGTGTTTTCAGCATCGGCGGCAGCCTCTTTCTCCTGCTTTTCCTCCTCCTTGTTGAGTCCGTCGTCCTGCTGGTCGCCGTCCTCTATGTTTATCTTTCTTTCTTCTTTGTCCATGATGATTATTATGTTAAGACGTTTGGCACCATTGCCTGCACTTATGATGAGTGCAAAAAGTGTGCCATCTTATGAGTACATCTTCTGCTTCTGCTCCTTTATCTGTGCGTCGTAGATGTAATCGTCGTAGGTCATCAGTTTGTCGATGGTTCCCTTCGGTGTGAGTTCTATGATGCGGTTGGCCACGGTGTTGATGAACTCATGGTCGTGGCTGGCGAAGAGGATGTTGCCCTTGAACTGCACCAGATTGTTGTTAAATGCCTGGATTGACTCGAGGTCGAGGTGGTTGGTGGGCGTGTCGAGGATGAGGCAGTTGGCGTTTTTCAACTGCATGCGTGCAATCATACAACGCATCTTCTCGCCTCCTGAGAGCACGTTGACCTTCTTCTCCACTTCTTCCTGCTTGAAGAGCATGCGTCCGAGATAGCCTTTCATTGTCACCTCGTTGCCCGTTCCATATTGTGAAAGCCAATCGACGAGGTTCAGGTCGCTGTTGAAGAACTCGGTATTGTCGAGCGGCAGATAGGCCGTTGTTATCGTCACGCCCCACTTGAAGGTGCCGTTGTCTGCCTCGCGGTTGCCGTTGATAATCTCGAACAGTGCGGTCATGGCCTTCGGGTTGTGTGAGAGGAACACCACTTTCTCGCCCTTCTCGATGTTGAAGTTCACATTGTCGAAGAGCACCGTGCCGTCGGTATCGACAGCCTTCAGGTCTTGCACCTCCAGAATCTGGTTGCCCGGCTCGCGCTCCATCTGGAAAATGATGCCAGGGTACTTGCGGCTTGAAGGACGAATCTCCTCCACATTCAGTTTCTCGAGCATCTTCTTGCGGCTCGTCGTCTGCTTACTCTTTGCCACGTTGGCAGAGAAACGGCGGATGAACTCCTCCAGTTCCTTGCGCTTCTCCTCAGCCTTCTGGCGCTGGTTCTGCGCTTGTCTGAGAGCCAACTGCGACGACTCGTACCAGAACGAGTAGTTTCCGGCGAACACCGTAACCTTTCCGAAGTCGATGTCCACCGTCTGTGTCGATACGGCATCGAGGAAGTGGCGGTCGTGGCTCACCACAAGCACCGTCTGCTCAACGTTGCTCAGATACTCCTCAAGCCACTGAACGGTGTCCAGGTCGAGGTCGTTGGTAGGCTCGTCGAGCAACAGGTTGTCGGGATGACCGAACAAAGCCTTCGCCAGCATCACGCGCACCTTCTCGTTGTTAGAGAGTTCTGACATCATCTTCTGGTGCTGCGGCTCCTTCACTCCGAGGTTCTGCAACAACTGGGCGGCATCGCTTTCGGCGTTCCATCCGTCCATCTCGGCAAACTTCTCCTCCAGTTCGGCGGCGCGGTTGCCGTCTTCTTCGGTCATCTCGGGCTTCGAGTAGATGCGCTCACGCTCCTTCATGTTATCCCAAAGCGGCTGATGCCCCATGAGCACAGTGTCCATAACCGAGAACTCGTCGTACTTGAAGTGGTCCTGATCGAGCACGCTGAGGCGTTCGCCAGGTCCCAGTTCCACGCTTCCCTTGTTGGGCTCCAGTTCTCCGCTGATGGCTTTCAGCAGCGTTGACTTTCCTGCTCCGTTGGCACCAATCACTCCATAGATGTTGCCGTTGGTGAACTTGATGTTTACATCTTTGTACAATACTCGCTTGCCGAATTGCACGGCAATGTTCGTAAGTGTTATCATCCTTTTATACCTTATTTTATTATTGCGGGTGCAAAGGTACAAATTTTTTCCGTCATTCCTTACTCCTTCGCTTCTTTTTTCAAACACACCGCATTACGGGAGCACATCATTCGTGTGCCCAGAGATATGCTTCGGCATGCCCGTTTTTGTCTTTCTGCCTGCCCATATATATCCTTTCGCTTTCCGAAAGATATCAAACGGCGAAACAAAGTTAATAAGATTGTCGAACAAAGTTATTAACATAGTCGAACAAAGTTAATAGGATTGTTGAACAAAGTTAATAACTTTGTTGCCCCGTTTGTGTGCTTTTTGTAACCCATTGATACTCAGTGGGGTTGCCAAAGGGCATTTTTCGTCGGCTCAGAGCGTTTTTCGTGTGGATGACATCATCTTTTTTACCTTCCTTTTTTCGTGATTTCATTTATTCTATGTATATTTGCAACAGAATAAGTAAATAAGTTTGGAATTATGACAGCAGTACAATTAAATACGATGAACACTGAACTATGGCAAAGCATAGGTGCTATTGCCGATAGAGAACCGTTGATGAGGCGGCACTTGATATGCAATGCTTAGCAAAAAAAACAAACTGAAAGCATATAGCGGCCACTTTGACGATAAGTAACAGGCGAATTGTTGCATAATACAGCATGATACGGGGTATTATATTGGTGCCGAATGATAATAAAAGGGCATCGGAAGCGATTCCGATGCCCTTGTTCGTATGTATGCTTTTCGCCTTATAGTAAGGCTGGAAGCGGTTACTTGATGAGGTCGATGCTGCGTTTCAGGAACTTGTCGAGCGCTGCGCCCTTCAACATTCCGTTCTGCAACAGGGCTAGGTCGATGAGTTGGTGCAGTATGTCGTTGCCCTTTGCATAGTCGGCAATCACCTGCTGCTTCTTCGTTCGCTGCTCGTCGATGGCCTTCTGGGTGTTGCTCACGTCGTCTTTCTCCTCTTGTGAGATTTCCTCAGGCTTCTTCTTGTCCTGCGACTGGCGCAGAGCGGCGAGGCGAGCCTCCTGACCTTTTATCTCGCTCAGTATCGGCTTCAGTGTCTCAGCGGTCTTTTCCTTCTCGTCGTCGAGCACCTTCTTTATTAGTGGATGGTCGCTGTTGAGCACCAGACTGTAGGTGTCGGGCATCTCGGCATAGAACGCCATTCCCTGCTGATAGCGTGAGATGTCCTTCATACGGCGCATATACTCGCTCTGAGTGATGAGCACTGGCTGTGCATTCTCGCCCAGTGCCTGCACCTCAACATAAAACTCGGTCTTCTCAAGACTTGGCATCTGTGAGCGGAAAGCCTGTGACAAATTGTCAGCAGTGTCAGCGTCGAGGGTCTGCTTAGGAGCATCTTCCTTGACTATAAGGCGGTCTATGATGTCTGCATCGACGCGTGTGAAGCGACTCTTCTCGAACTTCTGCTCCAGCATTGACATGGCAGGAGTGTCAAGTTGTCCATCCATCAGCAGCACGCTGTAGCCCTTCTGTCGTGCAGCCTCGATATAGGTGTACTGCTCCTCCTTGTTGTTGGCGTAAAGATAAATGAGGTTTCCGTCCTTGTCTGTTTGTGTGTCTTTTATCAGGGTGCGGTATTCCTCGAATGTAAAGTA
>OCTX012272647.1_pt1 | contig 25358 bp, 23 predicted proteins | sample 1539691 | NCBI WGS metagenome assembly OCTX01 (sample SAMN02144231, study PRJEB22623) | gut metagenome | biome: sheep rumen | host: Ovis aries | place: New Zealand
CTCGCCATCGAGCATGATCTCGGCGCCAAATACGTCTCGGAATGCTGCGGTATCAAGTATTCCTTTATGGTAACCAAGCTGCTGCAATCCGCCCGCGGCTTTACCAGACAGCAGCTGAAAGACGCTGTCCGCGTCTGCGCGGAGACGGATATGCAGATGAAGAGCAGCGGCGGCGACAGCAGAGAGCTTTTGAAAAATGCTGTGCTGGCCATCGCGACGGAGGCTTCGGATGCAAAGCGTTAAGGAAGTTATCGTTGTCGAAGGACGTTATGACAAAAATACGCTTCTGCAGGTCGTGGATGCCGTTGTGATCGAAACATCGGGGTTTGGAATTTTTAACGATTCTCAGAAACAAAAGCTGCTTCGCACCGTGGCGGAAAAGAGGGGATTGATCATACTGACCGATCCGGACGGGGCGGGATTTGTGATCCGCAATTTTATTAAGTCCTGTATTCCGGCGGAACAGCTGAAACAGGCCTATGTTCCTGACATTCCGGGAAAGGAAAAAAGAAAAGCCAGGCCATCCCGAGAGGGAAAGCTTGGCGTAGAAGGAATGCGAGCTGAAATCCTGCTCAATGCCCTAAAACGAGCCGGGGCAACCTTTGAGGGAGAAGAGGCGGATCCGAACATTGAAAAAGTAACGAAGGCGGATCTGTACCGTATCGGCCTGGCCGGACGGGAGGAGAGCGCAAAAAAACGCGCAGAGCTGATCCGTTCGCTTGATCTCCCGGAACATCTGAGCGCCGACGCTCTTTTAAATGTGGTAAACGCCATTATGAGCCGGGAAGATTTTTTTAGCTGTGCCGCTCATCTATGAGAGCCGACGAAAGTATAGCAATCAGCAGCAAGCCCTGCGGGGTTTCCGCAAGAGATGCCGCCAGCTTAACATGATCGTATGTACAATCTGGTCCAATCAGAAGCAGAAAGGCACAGAAAAGCATTACACAGCTGAGCTTTATCGTTCCCATAAACAGGCACCAGGATTCCTTGCACATATGTGTCATGCCAAGAAGGCTTTTTTTCAGCATCGTTCATCACCCGCTGTCATTGTAGCGCGTTGCCCGCGTGCGCGCAAGGAACAGCTTTTCCCAACAGTGGAAAGACAAGGGAAACAGAATACGGGCGAGTACTGACCTGGGCATCAGACGGGACGTAAACAATGGACTCTTCATGGAAAAATATGGAATAGTCCATTTTCAGCTTTTTTCGGTATTGCTGATGATGTGCAGAGCAACAAATATTGACTGCCCGCATTTCAAATGATATATTATTTTAAAACATCATATTTCTCTCGAGCGTATTCGGCTTGTTCCCGCTTTTCGCGGCAGAATACAAACAGGGAACTTGATCATTACAAAGGAGGACAAGGACATGTTGAACATTGAAAAGGTAATTGAAAACGGAGAGGTTACTTTTATACTGGAAGGACGTTTGGACACGGCTTCTGCTCCGAAGCTGGAGGAAGAAGTTAAACAGTCTGCCAGCGTCGCAAACGCCATGATCATGGACTTTGAAAAGGTGGAGTACATTTCCTCTGCCGGTCTCCGTGTCCTTCTTCTCGCCTTGAAGCAGATGCGCGGGAAAGGCTCCCTGAAGGTCGTCCATGTCAACGATCTTGTCCGGGAGATTTTTGATGTGACAGGCTTTTCCAATATGCTTACAATTGAATAAAGAAAAAGGGGAATAGAAATGGAATCCGATATCATTCAAATCGACAATCTGGGAAATGGATTTGAACAGGCCGTGGAGGAAACAAAGCGCGTTGCTCAGTTTCGGGGATTGGATCATAAAAATTCCCTTCGTCTTCAGCTCTGCACAGAGGAAATGCTGAGCATGGCACACACTGTGACGGGAGAAATGCAGGCTTCTTTCTGGCTTGAGAGTGAGGGAAACTGCTTTGCGCTTCATATGACTACCAATACGGTAATGGACAAAATGAAGCGGTCACTTTTGATTTCCTCAGCTACATCCAGAAAGAATGAGGCCGCAAACAGCTTTTTGGGAAAGCTTCGTGATGCCTTCGAAAACGCTATGGCCTCGGAGGAGGAATCTACCTATTTCGAACTGCCTGTTGAATTGCAGGCGGATCTTGCCGGACGTGTCGTAGACGATCCGGACTGGGATCGCTATGAGCGTTCCGTACTGTTCCGCCTGGCTGACAATGTGAAGATTGATATTCGCGGCGGACTGGTGCACATGACTGTCACCAAGAGTTTTGCATAAAATCATTTTGCGGTCACCCGGAAAAACCGAACTTGATCCGGCAGAAAAAATATGACGGCGGGCAACAGATGCCCGCCGTTTTCTATTGCGTGTCTTTGAACAGCCGATGCTGCTATACGAATAACCGGATCGAAAGCCTGGAATAATTTTTCGAGGCAGAAATGTGTTTGGCAAGGCGTTTCCCGCAGAGCATAATAGAGATATATTCTCAATTCGATTAAGTGTAAACTTTTTATAAACTGCGCACAAAAGGAATATAGTTGTGCTATAATAACCGCCGGCTAATACAAGCAAAGGGGCCGTTTTAAGGCCCTGATGCAAAAAGCCGCAAGCATCTGCGGTGCAAATACTTGCGGCTTTTGATGGCACCCACGGGGGGATTCGAACCTCTGGCCTGCCGCTTAGGAGGCGGCCGCTCTATCCTGCTGAGCTACGTGGGCATTTCCAAAGAGCTTGCTTATTGTATCGCAGATTGAATCGGATGTCAACCAAGAGAAAGGATCCCCGGTATGCTGAAATTAAAAGATATCAAAAAGGATTACCTGACCGGCGACCAGCAGGTCCACGCCCTGAAGGGGATCAACCTGGGGTTCCGGGAAAGTGAATTTGTTGCGATTCTTGGACATTCCGGATGCGGTAAAACAACGCTGCTGAATATCATAGGCGGCCTGGATAAATACACCTCCGGAGACCTTATCATAAACGGCAAATCTACAAAAAACTTCACTGACGCCGATTGGGACGCATATCGAAATCATTCCATAGGCTTTGTATTTCAATCCTACAATCTGATCCCGCATCAGACCGTCCTTTCCAATGTGGAGCTTGCACTGACAATCTCCGGTGTCGGCAAGGCCGAGCGCCGTCGCCGCGCAAGGGAAGCGCTCGAAAAGGTCGGGCTGGGAGACCAGTTGAACAAAAAACCAAATCAGATGTCCGGCGGACAGATGCAGCGCGTTGCAATTGCCCGCGCTTTGGTAAATGATCCGGATATCCTGCTTGCAGACGAACCGACCGGTGCTCTTGACTCGGAGACATCGGTGCAGATCATGGAATTGCTCAAAGAGATTTCCGCCAATAAACTGATTATTATGGTCACGCACAACCCGGAGCTGGCCGAGAGCTACGCGAGCCGAATCATCCGCATCAAAGACGGTGAGATCCTGGGCGACAGCGATCCCGTCGGTGATGAGCTTCCGGAGGGAAAGGGCGACACGCAAAAAACCAAACACACCTCTATGAGTTTTCTGACAGCCCTTTCACTTTCTCTTAATAACCTGATGACAAAAAAGGCGAGGACGGTGCTGACTGCCTTCGCCGGCAGCATCGGCATCATCGGCATTGCGCTGATTATGTCTCTGTCTAACGGTATACAGAATTACATCGACAAGGAGCAGGCTGATACGCTCTCCAGTTATCCGATCACAATCCAGGCAGAGAGCGTCGATATGACGAATATGATGACGTCCCTGATGGGCGTGCGGTCCCAAACGGAAGGCGGAGCGCATGACAAGGATGCGGTGTATTCCAGCACGGTCATGTACGACATGATGAACTCGATGATTTCCGCCGACAAGCAGACGAACAATCTTAAGCCTTTCAAGGCGTATCTCGAAGATGAGACCAGTGAGATCGCCCAGTATATCAGCTCAGTTCAATATACCTACGACTTGGATATGAACCTGTATGCTGAGGACATAGATGGAAACATCTCCAAGACAGATGTGGTTCAGCTGATGCAGACCGCGATGAGCAGCATGTACGGCGGGGATTACAGTTCCTTCTTCTCGACCTACGGTTCCTATTATTCGGTCATAGATATCTGGCAGGAGATGCTCCCGGGCGAAAACGGGGAAACAATCAATCCCATGCTGAAGAAGCAATACGATGTTCTCTATGGAAAATGGCCGGAGAATTACGATGAAGCGGTCCTGATCGTCAACGAGAACAATGAGATCTCTGATCTGGTGCTGTACGCGCTTGGCCTGAAATCGACGTCCTCGATCGCGGATGACATGCAGTCCTTCGTATCTCAGGAAACGGTGGAAACAAAGGTCGAGAGCTGGAGCTATCAAGAGATCTGCGATATGAGCTTTCGCTATATTTTCCCGGCGGATATGTACCAATATGATGCGGAAACGGAAAGCTATATCAATCTCTCTGCTGAGGAACTTGGGCTCAGAACTCTTTACAACAACGGACTTGAACTGAAAATCGTGGGTGTGATCCGGCAGAATGAGGATGCCGTCTCCGGCATGATGACCGGCGCGATCGGCTATACCCATGCGTTTATCGAGCACATCGCCAAAGAAGCCGAGCAAAAGGAACTGATAAAGAAACAGCTGGACAGCAGCGAGTTTAACATTTTGTCCGGGCTGAAGTTTCTGGATACAGAAGATGAAGCGCTGACAAACGACCGCAAGCAGCAGGCTGCGCGGGATTACGTTGCTGCGGCTGATGACGCTACGATCGCGGATCTGTATATCACCTTCATGTGCCACCCCAGCGATGAATATGTCAAAGAGATGGTAGACGAGCAGCTTGAAGGTACCACGCGCGAGGATATTGAAAAACAGATTCTGGACAGCTATCCGGAATATGCCTCCATGCTCGAACAGATGGACGACGACATGCTCTTCGACTATATCGGAAAGATGGCAGGGGACCAGGTTCGGGAGCAGTATGCTGCCGAAATGGAAAAACTGTATCGCGAGCTAAGCGATGAGGAGCTTGTTGCAGATTTCTCAATGCTGGTATTGGAGGACGAAGACTATCTCTGGATCTACAACAATGCGATGCCGCCGGTATACTCCGATATCAACTACAAGGAAACGTTGAAGAAACTCGGCTACGTCGATCTTGACAGCCCGAGTGTGATCAACATCTATGCGTCCTCATTTGAGAATAAAGACAATATTTCCACAGCGATCAAGAACTATAACAACGCTGTTTCCAAGGAAGATGAGATCACCTATACAGATATTGTAGCTCTGCTGATGAGCTCCATTACGACGATCATCAATGTGATCAGCTACGTTTTGATTGCTTTTGTGGCTATTTCTCTTGTCGTATCCTCCATCATGATCGGCATCATCACCTATATCAGCGTGCTGGAGCGTACAAAGGAGATCGGTATTTTACGCGCCATTGGCGCATCAAACCGAGATGTCTCCCATGTATTTAATGCCGAGACCGTTATTATCGGCTTTACGGCCGGCGCTATCGGGATTATTCTGACACTGCTGCTGAATATCCCAATCAATATGATCGTACACGATCTGACCGGGATCATGTCGCTCAATTCCGCGCTGCCCGCGGCGGGAGCCGTTGGGCTGGTACTGATCAGTATGATCCTGACCTTTATCGCCGGCCTTATCCCCTCCGGCATTGCCGCGCGGAAAGACCCGGTAGAGGCGCTGCGAACAGAATAAGAAAAAACAGGGCAAGCCCGTCGGGCTTGCCCTGTTTGTCACATTGCTTCTATTTCTTTTATGTTATATTCGTTGCCGGTCAAAAGGTAGGTGTTTTCGCTGCCGCAGTACGGACAGATTTTTTTGTACTTCATGGTGGAGTAGGTCTTTTGACAGTCCACACAGTACGTGACAGCTTCCAGCGTCTCGATTTTCAGCTCAGCGTCTTTCAAAACTTCGCTGCGTTTTTTTGCCCATTCCCAGCAGTCCTGAATATACATGGGAATGATGCCGCTGACCTCACCGATCTCAAGTGTGACGCTGCCAACTTTTGTCAGTTCATTCTCCTTACATACCTTTTCGACCTGCTCTATGACATAAAAGACGGTTCCGAGTTCGTGCATGGCTTACGCCTTCCGCTTGATCTTGATAGCCTGCTTTGCAGCATGCTTGAGCATGGGGCCGACCTTGTCCTCGCAGCGTACCATGTTGGAGGCTGCAGGAACATCGCGATGCAGATGGATCGCGTCGAACATGCATTTCGTCGTGCACAGACCGCAGCCGATGCAGCGGTTGGGATCGACAACGCTCACACCGCAGCCGAGGCAGCGGCTGGCCTCAGCCTTGACCTGGTCTTCCGTGAAGGTAAGGCGGTCATGTTCAAAGGTCTTGGCCTTGCTGGCATCGTGACAGATGGCCTGACGCGCCGGACGATCAAAGCTGTCCATGTCGATAAGGAGGTTGTCCTTATCAAGCTCATAGAACTCACGCAGGTTACGGCCGACCGTGAGACTTTGTCCGTCGTTGACAAAGCGGTGAAGCGACTCGGCACCTTCACGACCTGCAGCGATCGCATCAATGGCAAACTTCGGGCCGGTGTAGACGTCGCCGCCGACGAAAATATCCTTCTGCTCGGTCTGATAGGTAACGGGATCCGCGATCGCGTTGCCCTTCTTGCCGGTCTTGAGCTCGCCGATATCCAGTCCACCCCAGTCGATCGACTGACCGACCGCTGCGAGAACGGAATCGACTTCGATGGTCTCAAACTTGCCGGTACCGACCGGGGAGCGGCGGCCCTTCTCATCCGGCTCGCCAAGCTCCATGATCTCGACCTTGAGGCCGCAGACCTTGCCGTCGTTGCCAAGGATCTCAACAGGCGCGTTGAGGAAGCAGAACTTGACGCCTTCAGCTTTTGCTTCGGCAACTTCTTCCTTGTCTGCCGGCATCTCGTCTTCACTGCGGCGGTAGATCACATAGGTCTCCGCGCCAAGACGGACAGCCGTACGGCAGACGTCCATGGCTACATTGCCGCCGCCGATGACGGCGCACTTCCTGCCGACCTCCGGCTTGTTGCCGAGGTTGACCTCGCGCAGGAAGTCCACACCGCCGTAAACGCCGGAAAGCTCTTCACCGGGGATGCGGAGCTTGGAAGACTTCTGTGCGCCGATAGCCACATAGAAGCCCTTGTAGCCCTGATCGCGGAGCTGCTGGATCGTGATATCCTTGCCGATCTCGGTGTTCATCTGGAAGTGAACGCCCATTTTTTCGAGGACTTCGATCTCGCCCTTAAGAGCGCTTCGATCCAGACGATAGCTGGGGATGCCCATCACCAGCATACCGCCCGGGGCCGGGTTGCGGTCAAAGACGGTAACGTTGGTATAGCCCATGCGAGCAAGATAGTAGGCGCAGCTCAATCCGGCAGGGCCGGCGCCGATGATGGCGACCTTCTGCTCATAGGGGATATCGACGGGACGGCGGCGGATCGGTTCGGGGATATAGCGTTCGGAGCTCTTGAGATCCTGCTCGGCAATGAACTTCTTGATCTCGTCGATGGCAAGCGCCTTGTCAAGAGAGCCGCGGGTGCAGGCATCCTCACAGCGGCGGTTGCAGACATAGCCGCAGACAGAGGGGAAGGGGTTGTCCTGCTTGATGAGCTTGAGTGCGTCAAGGTAGCGGCCTTCCTTGGCCAGCTTGATGTAACCCTGGATGGCGATATGAGCCGGGCAGGCAGTCTTGCAGGGGGCCGTGCCGGACTCATGGCAGTTCTTGCGGTTGTCCGTTACATAGTTGGGATTCCACTTATCCTCGCCCCATTTCAGGCCGGAGGGCAACTCCTGCTGCGGATACTTGACCTCACCTTTTTTGGTGCAGAGCTTCTGGCCGAGCTTGACAGCACCGGCGGGGCAGACCTCAACGCACTTGCCGCAGGCAACGCAGTTGTCCTTGTCGACATGGGCGCGATAGGCGGAGGCGGAGAGGTTGGGGGTGTTGAAATACTGGCTGGTGCGAAGGGCAAAGCAGACACCGACATCGCAGTTGCATAGTCCGAAGATCTTATCAGAGCCGTCGATGTTCGTGACTTGGTGCACATAGCCGTTGTCTTCGGCGCGCTGGCAAATCTGAAGCACCTCTTCTTTCGTGATATAGCGGCCCTTTCCGGTCTCAACAAGGTAGTCAGCAAAATCACCGAGACCGATGCAGCAATCATCCTGGATCTCGCCGGAGCCCTGGCCGTAAAGCCGGCGCGCGTTGCGGCAGGAGCAGTAACCGACGGAAAAATGACCGTCGTACTTTTCAAGCCAGTGGGAAATATGTTCGATCGAAGCGGATTCGTTTTTGGCGGGAATCGCTTTTTCAACAGGGATTACATGCATGCCGATGCCGTCGCCGCCGGGAGGAATCAGGTGCGTTTTGCCGGCGAGCGGCAGGAAGGTCATCTTGTCAAAGCTGTCGGCGAGCTCGGGATATTTTTCAACCTGCCAGAGAACCATGTTTGTCATTTCGGCAATGCCGGGGACAAACAGCTGGACATACCACTGCTTTTCATGATTGGGGTTCTCATAGTTATACTCGACAATGCCGTGATTGGCGGCATCAGTCAGAAGTTCAACAATTCTGTCTTCCGACTTGCCGGTAAGCTTTGCGATCTCAGCGGTGGTCTTGGGTTTGCGCAGACCCATTTTGAGCATGATCTCCGCAATCTCATCGCTGGAACAGGCTCGATCAAGAATGATGTATTCCGGGTCTGTTTCGGTCAATCTTTTAATGCCGAATTTATACGGGAGACGGTCCGTGATCATTTTGCCAAGATCAAAGAGAATCTCTCTTGCCATAGTGTTTTCCCTCCAAGTAATATGTTTGTCCCTCTTTTTAAGAAATGTACTCATTTCTAATCTATTTTATCTTAACATAGCTTCGTTTACTTGTCACGAAAAAAATAAAAAGCAGCACCGCATTTTTTGCGGTGCTGCACAAATACAAAGAATTTGTTTAGACAGATTCCTCCGGAAGTTTACACACGTCGATCCATCCAAGGGCGTTGGAATAGTGATAAAGCTCATCGAGGTTCAATTCGATCGCACTGCTTGCGCTGCCGACGGCGGGAAACACGGTCTTGAACCGCTGAAGGCTCACGTCCAGATAAACGGGAATGCCGTCGTTGATGCCAAAGGGGCACACGCCGCCGACAGGGTGTCCGACAAGCGCAAGCACCTCATCGGGCGAAAGCATTTTGGCCTTCAGGTGGAATTTGTCCTTGAATTTGTGGTTGTCGATCCGGGCGTCGCCGGCGGCGAGAATCAGCATGCAGCCGTCCGCGGTTTTAAACGACAGCGTTTTTGCAATACGCGCGCCTTCTACGCCGAGTGCCTGAGCAGCCAGATCGACAGTCGCGGAAGAAACGGTAAATTCGATCACGCGCTCTTCCATGCCGAGAGCACGAAAGTATGCGCGTCCTTTTTCGATGGACATGGGATACCTCTTAGAATGTGATATGAAGCAGCTCGACAAAGTAGCTGGCTGGGAAACGCGTTGTCTTGCGAAGAAATTTGTTGTAATCCCGGATGGCCTCGTCGACATCGTCAAGGTCCTTATATTTCTCGCCGGAAACAACAGAAGCCTGATAGTTGTGAATCAGCGCGTTATAATCGCCGCTTATGAGCGTTGCTCGCGCCTGGCTTCGCAGATCCGTAAGGCCGTTTTTTTCGGCAAACTCGTCTATTTCTTCGTAAACCTCATCACAAACTCGGTCATAGCGCTTTTCAAGACCGATTTTGGCATTCAGGCAGGTGGAAAGGATAATCAACAGCAGGCAGAAAACAACGGCAAAAACAGGGTTTTTGAACAGCTTCATATCAGCCCTTCATCTCCAGCAGCTTCTGCTTGAGCTGACCCTCGATACGGCCAAGCTCCTCCTCAGCCTGTTGACGCTTGGCACGGCCGTCGTCCTGGATCTGGCGGACCTCGTCCAGAGTGGCGATCAGTTCCTGGTTGGTCTTCTTGAGCGTTTCAATATCGACAATGCCGCGCTCCGACTCCCTGGCGACGTTCACGCTGCCCTGATGAAGCTTCTTCGCGTTGCTCTCCAAAAGCTTGTTGGTCACATCCGTCACCTCACGCTGGGCCTTCATGGCTTCTTCGGAATGATACATGGACAAGCCGAGGACCATCTGGCTCTTCCAGAGGGGAATGGTGTTGACGATGGAGGAGCGGATTTTCTCAGACATGAGGGTGTCGTTGTTCTGAATCATACGGATCTGCGGAGACATCTGCAGGGAGATCGTACGCGTCAGCTCAAGGTCATGGATCTTCTTCTCAAAGCGGCCGATCATGTTGGCAAAGTCATTCGCTGCCTGCGCGTCCTCGGGCAGGCCGGACTCCTGAGCCTTGCGCTGCAGTTCGGGAAGCGCGACATTCCGAAGCTCTTCGATGCGCATTCTGCCGGCAATGATGTACATCGTCAGCTCTTTCATGTATTCCTGGTTCTTCTCATACATTTTGTCCATCAGGCTGATGTCCTTGAGAAGAACGACTTCGTGGCGCTCAAGCTGTTCGACGATCTTGTCGACGTTTACCTCGGCCTTGTCATACTGGGCCTTGACGGAAGCGATATCCTGCTTGGCCTTGTTGAACAGACCGAACAGGCCTTTTTTCTGCTCCGGGTCAAAGTTCATGCCCTTCAGCTCAACAACAAGATCGCTGAGCATCGTGCCGACCTCGCCAAGATCCTTTGTACGGACGGCGTTGAGGGCGGAATCGGAAAATTCGGAGATATTCTTCTGGGCGTTGCTGCCGTAGTTGAGAACCTGCTCGGTGTTGAGGATATCGATCTTCTTGGCAAATTCCTTGACAGCGGCTTGCTCGGCAGGGGAGAGCTTTTCCAGTTCCGGACGTTCAATGGGGATCTCTTCCTGAACTTCTTCCTTTTTCTCCTCGGCGGCCTCGGCAACGGCCTGTGCATTAGGCTCAAGGGTCAGGCTGGGAACGTAGGCTTTTTCTTCTTCGTTCATAGTTACTGTCCTTTCTTTTATTGAGGCATTTGCTGAAGCATACTCTGCCCCGGATTCTTTTGATCACGTTTGATTTTTTCTTCCTGTGCACCGACATCGAAATCACCTGTTCCAGTCAGACCCTCGCGGGCAAGCATGGTGTTCATGACTTCAATATCTGTTTCTATATCCAGCGCCTGGTTCGCAAACAGCGAGTCAAGACGCTTTTTATAGGCAATAATTGCCGCATCGAGCATTTCATTGATGTTCTTCATGCTCTTGTCAAGATTTTCGCCTTCAATGCCAAGCGCGCTCATCCTGTCATAGGCGTTGAGCAGCTTCAAGGTCGTTGGCAGATAGTAGTTCATAAACTTCTTGATCTGCGGGATATCCTTCGGATCGTCAATGGCATCCTGGGTAATCTTGTCCGTGATACGCATGATCTCATTGATCTTTCCGCGCACCTCGGGGTCCTTGATCGACATATACAGCCGGCCCATTTCACTCAAGGCCCGGTTGCCCTCTTCCAGGATCGGATCGACCTCGGGACCGTAACTTTTTTTCTTCGCGTTTATTTTGGCATCGTGTGAGGCCTTTGCCGCTGCCTGCGCCGCAGCCGCCGCCTCATCCGCCTGCTGTTTTTTCATCGCACGCTTTGCCGAGGCCTTGCCGGCGATAAAAGCGCCAAGCGAGCAGAGCCCCAATGTCAGAAGAATCCCCCAGAGATCATAAAGCGGGAAAAAGACGGACGAAAAGAGCCATATGATAGCAAAGACATATATCGGAGCAAGAAAGCTTCCGCGTCCTCTGCGATTGCGCACTTCGTATTCCTCCGTTTTATTTTTTATCACTTTATTTTATATCGAAAATCAGAGCGCGTCAAGAGAAAAGCCCTTGATAGAAATGAATGCGCTGTGAAGAGCAGATGAACAAAAAATGAAGCCTTTCGTTTCAACGCGAAAAAAGTCAGAAAAACAATGAAATTCAGCCATTTTTACTATTGCCGGGGAGAGCGGCAAGTGATAAAATAACAAAACATGGCAGCAGTTCATATCCACAGACAAATTTGTAAACCGCCAAAGGAGAAGCATATGATTAAAATTGCTCCCTCGATTCTTTCCGCTGATTTTGCCAGGCTTGGCGCCGAGGTGGAGGATATTCGCATCGGCGGCGCCGATTATGTCCATTTTGATGTGATGGACGGCTGCTTTGTTCCCAACATTTCCATCGGGATTCCGGTGCTGAAATCACTCCGTAAAGCGACGGAACTGTTCATTGACGTACATCTGATGATCCGCGAGCCCGTGCGGTATGCAGAGGCATTCTGCAAGGCCGGTGCGGATCTTGTCAACTTTCATGTTGAGGCGGACAGCGAGGAGAATATTGCTGCCGCTATTGAGATTGCCCGAAAGCTGGGGAAGAAAACAGGTGTCACGGTTAAGCCCAACACGCCGGCCGAGGCTGTGCTTCCTTTCCTGCCCGCGGTGGATCTGATCCTTGTTATGACGGTCGAGCCGGGCTTTGGCGGTCAGCATTTTATGCCCAACATGCTGCCGAAGATCGAAACGATACGCGGCTATATCGAAAAAAGCAACAGCGACTGTGAGTTGGAGGTCGATGGCGGGATTGATCCGGAGACTGCTCCGCTTGTCAAGCGCGCCGGAGCCAATGTGCTTGTGGCTGGCAGCGCGGTATTCAATCGCCCGGACAGATCGCTTGCGATCCGGGAAATCCGGAATGCGTGATTAGGAGAAAACGGTATGTCTTTTTTCCCTTCTTCTCTTGAAAATCTGATCGACAAATTTGCCTCTCTTCCCGGGATCGGAAAAAAGAGCGCACAGAGACTGGCCTTTTATCTGCTCTCGCAGCCGGACGAGGAAGCAAAAGCTTTTGCCGACGCGATCCGTGAGGCCAAGGCCAACGTGCACTGCTGCAAGGTCTGCCAGAATCTTACGGATGGCGATATTTGCGCCATCTGCCGAAGCGACAGGCGGGATAAAGGATTGATCTGCGTCGTGTCCGAGCCGCGCGATGTTGTGAGCATCGAACGCGGCCGTGAATACAACGGAACGTATCATGTGCTGCACGGTGCCCTCTCGCCGATGAATCATGTCGGCCCGGACGATATCCGAATCAAGGAACTGCTTGTACGTGTCGCGGACAGTGACGTGGAAGAAGTCATTATGGCGACCAATCCGGATACCGAAGGGGAAGCGACTGCCATGTATATCTCCCGACTTCTCAAGCCTTTCAACGTAAAGGTTACAAGGTTGGCGTACGGGATTCCTGTCGGGTCGAATTTGGAGTTTGCGGATGATGCCACGTTGAACCGCGCCATAGAAGGCCGTACGGAAATGTGATTTACCGGTTTAGAATCGGAGCAAACAGGGAAAGAATCCTTTGCGGAGATACATACGCTGTGCTGAAAGATACATTTCTGCCCTGTAAAATCATTTGAAAATAAAAAGAATGGAGGCTTTATGATCTCAAAACTGAAAATTATCCCTCTTGGCGGCCTCGGAGAGGTCGGCAAAAATATGACTGTATTCGAGTTCGGGAGCGATATCATCATCGTCGACTGCGGTATGGGATTTCCTGACGAGGACATGTACGGTGTCGATATCGTTCTGCCGGATTTTGCATATCTCAAGGCAAATGCCAACCGCATCAAGGGCCTGATCCTGACGCACGGGCACGAAGACCACATCGGAGCTGTGCCGTATCTGATGCGCGAACTGAATATCCCGATCTATACGCTGCCTTTGACGGCGGCGCTTATCGAACTGAAGCTTGAAGAACAAGACCTGCTGTATAATACGCAGATCTTTACGAAAAAGGCGGGAACGTCCTTCCGCCTCGGCTGCTTTACGGTCGAGTTTATCCACGTCAATCACAGTATTCCCGATTCTGTTGCCCTCGCGATCGGCACGCCTCTTGGAACCATCATCCACACAGGAGATTTTAAGATTGACGTTACGCCGATTTCCGGCGGCATGATCGACCTGACACGCTTCGGCCAGCTTGGAAATCAGGGCGTCCTTGCTCTTTTGAGCGATTCTACAAATGCCGAGCAGTCAGGACACTCGGATTCCGAACGCAAGGTCGGGCAGAGCTTTGATAAGCTTTTCACCGGCTGCGATCAGCGAATCATCATCACGACCTTTGCCTCGAACGTGCATCGTCTTCAGCAGATCATCACGGTTGCCGCCAAACACAACCGTAAGGTAGCGATCACGGGGCGGAGCATGGAAAACATCCTCCGCGTTTCCACTGTGCTTGGCTATATGGATATTCCGGAGAATGTCATGACCGATATCGAGCATATCAATAAGCTCCCCAAAAACCAGGTCGTGATCATCTCCACCGGCAGCCAGGGCGAGAGCATGTCCGCACTGTATCGGATGGCTTTCTCGGAGCACAAACAGGTCCAGATCACACCGGGCGACCGCGTGATTATTTCCGCCTCGGCCATTCCCGGAAATGAAACGACGATCAGCCGCGTCATTGACGAGCTCTTCCATAAGGGCGCGGAGGTCATTTATGACCGTCATACGGATCTGCATGTTTCCGGACATGCCTGCCAGGAAGAGCATAAAATGATGCTTGCCCTGACCAGACCCAAATATTTTATCCCGGTACACGGCGAATATCGTATGTTGGTCCGTCACGCAGAACTTGGCCGCATCATGGGCATTGCTCCGCAGAATATCGTGATCGCCGAAAACGGCGATGTAATTGAGATCGGCAAGAAGGGCATCTCCAAAGCCGGCACTGTCCAGGCCGGCGCGGTGCTGCTGGACGGCAGCGGCGCAGGAGAGGTGGCCGGCGTCGTCATGCGGGATCGGCACAAGCTCGCCGAGGACGGAATGGTCGTAATCGTAATGTCCTATTCTGCCTATGACCACAAAATATTAGGCGATCCGGAGATCGTCACACGCGGTTTTATCTATGTGAAGGAAGCCGAGGAACTGATCGAGGAACTCAAGCGCGTGACGCTGGAGACGGTAAAGAGCTGTGACCAGGCAAAAATTACAGACTGGAGTGCCATCAAGAGCAAGGTAAAGAGCAACATTTCCGGATATTTGTTCAAGACGATGCACCGCAGCCCGATGATCCTCCCGGTCATTTCCGAGGTCGAATGATCGTCTGAGTCAACTTGATATTTTTAGCGGGTATCCTGCTTTTTGGCAGGGATACCCGCTTTTTTTAAAATACAGGAAGAGATGTAGTGTCTTGACATTGCAAGCAAAGGTGCTGCATGATATACTGAATTTGGTTGATAACTGTTTGTATAATTATGGAAAGGAGAGAGGCTCATGACATCCTATAACACCCTGACGCCTGAGATAGCGGAGCAGCTTTGCTCAATTGTCGGAGAAGGCCGGTTCCAATATGGCAGGGCGGTGCGGGAGGAGTATTCCCACGACGAGATGCCGATTTACGGTCGATTTCTTCCGGAGGCTGTATGCCTTGTGGAGAGCACGGAGGAAGTTTCCGCGATCCTGCGTCTTTGCTATGAACATACGATACCTGTTACGGTGCGCGGGGCAGGGACAGGCCTCGTAGGCGGCTGCGTTCCCATTCAGGGCGGTATCGTTATCAGCACAATGAGGATGAACAGGATCCTGTCTTATGACATGAACAATCTGGTCGTCCATACGCAGCCGGGCATCAGACTGTGTGATCTGGCGGCAGACGCGCTTGCTCATGGGCTGATGTATCCGCCGGACCCGGGTGAAAAGACCGCAACAGTCGGCGGAAATGTTTCAACAAACGCCGGCGGAATGCGGGCTGTAAAATACGGCGTGACCCGCGACTATGTTCTTGCGATGACTGTTGTGCTGCCGGACGGGCAGATCATGAAACTGGGAAAGACCGTATGTAAGACAAGCTCCGGCTACAGCCTGCTGCACTTGATGATCGGCTCGGAGGGGACGCTTGGCGTTATAACGGAGCTGACGTTGAAGCTGATTCCCAAGCCGCGCATGGACGTCAGCCTGATCCTGCCGTTTGAGGATATTGCGAAAGCGATCGCTTCCGTTCCTTCCATAAAGCTTGCCAACCTTGACCCTCAATCGATCGAGTTTATGGAACGCGATATTGTGGACTCCTCCGCTTCGTTTACAGGCAATGCTGTCTTCCCGACGGCCATTAACGGCAGAGAGGCCGGTGCGTATATCCTGGTAACACTTGTCGGAGACAGCGAGAGCGAGCTTGCGGCCAAAATGGACCGGCTCGGGGAAGTGGCGGAAAGAGCCGGCGCATATGACACGCTTGTCGTCTGGACGGACGGACTGAAAAAAGATGTGTGGGCGGCTCGAAGCGCCTTCCTGACGGTAATAGAGGCGGAAACAAAACTGCTTGATGAGATGGACGTTGTGGTCCCGGTTGACCGTATCGCGGAATTTCTTGTCTACACGCACGACGAGGCGGAAAAGCAGGGGGTGACCGTCAGATCCTTCGGCCATGCCGGTGACGGAAACCTGCATATTTATTGTTGCTCAAATGAGCTGGATGAAGAGGAATTCAAGCGTCGTGTGAAACGGCTGATGGATCATTGCTATGCGAAATGCACCGAGTTTGAGGGACAGGTCTCCGGTGAGCACTCGATCGGACATGCGAAAAAGGAATATCTCCGCGAGTCTGTCGGAGATACGGCTTACAGCCTGATGAGCGCCATCAAACGGGTTTTCGATCCAAAGGGGATTCTCAACCCCGGAAAGGTATGCCATGATCCGGAGGGAGGTGCGGCAGATGCTTAACATTCTTGTCTGTGTGAAACAGGTGCCGGACGTAAATCTTGTCAAAATCGATCCCGCTACGGGGAGCCTGATCCGCGCCGGCGTTCCGGCAATTTTAAACCCGCTGGACGCCAATGCGCTGGAGGCGGCAGTGCAGATAAAGGAGCGGTACGGTGGAACGGTGAGCGTAATCACCATGGGGCCGGATCAAGCTGCGGAGGCGCTGCGGGAATGTCTCGCAGCCGGCGCTGACAGGGCGATACTTCTGTCAGACCGGGCTTTTGCCAATGCCGATACGCTGGCAACCAGCTATGTCATCGCAAAGGCGGCAGAGATGATCGGAGGCTTTGACCTGATTTTCTGCGGGAAGGAGTCCCTTGATGGAGCCACCGGCCAGATGGCCAGTCAGCTTGCCGAGCGTTTTGACGCCAGCCTGCTCAGCTCGGTAAAGCGTGTTCTGTCTGTGAATGAAAGAGAGAAGGTCGTAATGGCAGAGCGTGAATACACAAACGGGACGCAGACAGCATGCGCTATCATGCCCTGCCTTATGACCGTGGAAAAAACGAATTACCATCCGCGAATCCCCAATCTGAAAAGCTGGAAGGCATCCCGCACCGCGCCGATTGAAAGATACACGTCCGAGACGATACCAGGCCTTGACCGGGCGCAGATCGGCGACCCCGGCTCACCGACAAAGGTGCCGCGCACGTACCCGCCGGAAAAAGGTCCCGGAGGAAAAATGCTTCGGGAAGGAAGCGCGGCAAAGGATGCAGCCAAGCTTCTGGATCTCGTTGCTGACCTGATCTGAGGAGGTGACGGAAGATGAAAAAAAGCGAATATAAGGATATATGGGTCTATATCGAGCATGACGGAAAGAAGGCCCAAAGTGTATCTCTGGAGCTGTGCTGCGAGGCCAGGAAGCTTTGCGATGCATCAGGGGAAATGCTTGTCGCGGTAATTGTCGGTAAGCTTTCAGAGGAAGAAAGGGAGAAGGTCATATCCTGCGGTGTGGACAGGCTGCTCTGCGTATGCGGAACGGGATTTGAGTCGTTCAGTGTGGATGCCTATACAGAACTGTTTACCGTCCTGTGCCGGAAATACAAGCCTTCGGCCGTTCTTGTGGGCGGAACGATAGACGGGCGTGACTTCGCGCCGCGCTTTGCCTGCCGTCTGCCGACCGGCTGCACATCAGACGCAACGCAGCTTGTTTACGATACAAAAACAGGGGATATCGAGTTCATAGAGCCCGCCGTCGGCGGGAAAATGATGGCTGTTATAACGGTTCCGGTCATGCGGCCTCAAGTCGGAACGATCCGCCCGGGAACTTTTAAATATCAGCCCACAGGAGCACGTGCATTTGAGATACGGGAAGAACATTTTGATTTTTCGCCTGAAAAAATACGGACAAAGGTGATCGGCTTTCTGCCGGATGAACTTGACGAAACGCTGAACATAGCGGATGCCGAATACATTGTCTGTGTTGGAAATGGTCTGAAGGGTGCCGATACGCTCCCGCGATATCGGGAACTGGCAGAGCTCCTGGGCGGAAAGCTTGCCTGTACACGCCCCGTCTTTGACAGAGGGGTCCTGCCGTACAAGCTGGTAATAGGACAGTCCGGCGTCGTCGTCAAGCCGAAAATATACCTGGCCTTTGGCGTCTCCGGCGCGGTCAACCATGTGACCGGAATCCTCGATTCGGATGTGATCGTCGCCGTAAACAAAGATCCTGACGCTTCCATTTTCGGGTATTGTACCTATGGCATTGTCGGGGATATGGACGAAATCTGCGATGCGCTGATCGCAGAGCTGAAAGCGAGGCATTAAATGATCCGGATCCTATACGGAAAAACTTACCCTGAAATCGATGAAAAAGGCGCGCCGGTTTTTCTTCCTGCATTTCTGAATTGAAGGCAGAAGGAAACGGGGCCGAAATTGTACGCAAGGCGATGGAAGAACCGATCGACAGCCCGCGCGTAAAAGAACTGGCAAGCGGAAGCTGAGCTGTGATATTATAATCCACAGTCAAATACTGATTCATCACAAGGTTTTTACTACAAGGCAGGAACTGAAGCCTATGGTTGAGGAGATGAAGATGCACCATGCCGCCAGACTTGAAGAAGTACTGGCACAGGCAGCCTCACTTGGAAAGAGAGATGTGACATTCATCCCCAACGGCATTTCTGTGATTGTGAGCCCTTGAACGCTAAACAGAGAAAGGAAAGAAAAAAAGATATGAAAGCTGTTGCGCGTGACGACATTTTACGATATCGGTTTCTTTCAGAGCTTCGCGCAGCTCCTGACGGGAAACGCGCGGCCTTTGTTGTAAGCGAGGCCAACGCCGAGGAGAACAACTATGAGTCCAGACTGTGGCTCTATGAGAACGGGGAAGTCCGGCAGTTGACAGATCTTGGACAGGAGAGGGGCTTTGCCTGGCTTGACGATGAGCTTCTGGTCTTCCCGGCCTGCCGTTCAGCCAAAGAGAAAAAACGGCGCGAAGCGGGGGAAAGCTTTACAAGCTACTATCTGCTGGATCTGCACGGCGGCGAAGCAAGGCACTTCTTTACGCTCCCCTTTGCGGCAGGCGCCGTCCGCGTTCTGGATAAAACCCACTTTGCCGTGAGTGCGAGCGTCGACAAGTCTCGTCCTGAGCTTTGGGACGCCACGGAGGAAGAAAAAGAAAAGGCGCGTAAGGAGCAGAAGGAAGAGAAGGATTACGAGGTATTTGACGAAAAACCGTTTTGGTTCAACGGCGCAGGAGTACGAAACGGACAGAGAAACACACTTTTCCTTGTTTCTCTTGAACCGCTGACGATTACGGCTCTCACTTCTCCGCCCGAGGAGTGCGGCTCCCTCGCCGTATTGGGCGATGAGCTGTTTTATACAGTAAGCTCCTGGAATGTCAAGATGCCGATGTTTGGCTGCGAGCTTCGGGCGGTAAACTGGAAGACGGGAGAAAAACGATCGGTCTGTCAGGAGGACGGACTTTCTGTTTCTTCTGTTGAGGCGGTAGGCGAAGAAATATGGCTCTTCGGGACAACAGGCGAGCGCTATGGTCTCAACGAAAACAACTGGGTCTGGCGCGTTGATCCCAAGACCGGAGAGAGAGCATTGCTGCGAAAAGAAGAATACAGCCTCTATAACAGCGTTGGAAGCGATTGCCGTTTTGGCGGCTGCCGCAGCATGGCCGCACATGGCGGTATGTTGTACCATCTTACTACGCGGGAAGGGAACTGCCACCTCTATCGCATGAGCCGGGACGGCTCCGATGAACCTGTTCTCACGTATCCGGGCAGCGTTGAGGGCTTTGCCTTTTTGAATGATGCGATACTCCTGATCGGCCTGCTTGATATGCGCCTGCAGGAACTCTATACGCTGCGAACAGAGACTGGCGAACTTAAGCGTGTCAGCAGCTTTAACGAATCCGTGATGGAGGAGGTCTATGTTGCCGAACCGGAGGCAATTGAGATCGAAAGCGCAGGCCTGAAGATCGGCGGCTGGATCCTCAAGCCGAAGGACTACGATCCGAGCAGGCATTATCCGGCGATCCTTGACGTACACGGCGGCCCCAAAACGGTTTATGGACCGGTTTTTTATCATGAAATGCAGCTGTGGGCCGGAATGGGATACTTCGTGTTTTTCTGCAATCCGAAGGGAAGCGACGGCCGGGATAATGCTTTTATGGATATCCGAGGAGAATACGGCGTGACCGATTATCAGAATCTGATGGATTTCACAGACGCGGTACTGGCCCGTTATCCGCAGATCGATCCAAATCGCGTCTGCGAGACAGGCGGCAGCTACGGCGGATTTATGACCAACTGGATCATCGGCCATACCGACCGCTTCTGCTGCGCAGCCTCACAGCGTTCGATCTCCAACTGGATCAGCTTTTGCGGCACGTCTGACATTGGATATGATTTTGCTTCTGATCAGAACGCGGCCGAACTGTTTTCCGCGCCGGAGAAGTTATGGGAGCGCTCGCCGCTGAAATACGCCGGCAATGTCAAAACACCAACTCTCTTTATTCATGCAGACGAGGATTATCGCTGCCCGCTTGAACAGGGCCTGCAGATGTATTCTGCCCTTGCCGAGAGAGAGGTTCCGACGCGCCTGTGTCTGTTTCACGGTGAAAACCATGAATTATCCCGCTCCGGAAAGCCGCAGCATCGTCTGCGCCGCCTCAAGGAGATCACCGATTGGTTTGAAACATACAGCAAGGAGAAATAAGATCCGGATAATCAGCAGCATGCAAATCAAGTCTGCTGCCTGAAATCTGTTTGGAAGTATTTGCTGATGAGAAGTATGCGCTGCGGTCACGCCCTTCTTTTACCGGATGGCTTTTATCCGCTGTGTTTTCATATGGCTGAGAAGTTTTTAGAGCAAGGAGTTGACATATGAACATTCAGATATATGGAAAGTCAAAATGCTTTGACACAAAAAAGGCAGAGCGTTACTTTAAGGAGCGCAGGATCAAATACCAGTATATCGACGTTCTGAAATATGGCATGAGCAGGGGAGAACTGAACGCGGTGAAAAATGCCGTCGGACTTGAGGCGATGATCGACACGTCGGATGAGGATTATCCGCTTATCCAGTATTTGGCCGGGACAGAGGCAAAGCTTGACAAATTGTTTGAGGACGCGTATCTGATCAAGACACCGATCGTAAGAAACGGAAAACAAGCGACGGTCGGCTATCAACCCGATATCTGGAAAACCTGGGAATAACGCCTGTAAATAAAAAAAGCTCTCATTCCGATCGGAATGAGAGCTTTTACTGTGAATCGTGTCAAATAATGTTCAGAACAAAAGTCAGAACAACAAAGACCAGGGCAAAGACAGGGGTGAGCTTGGCAAGCTTGGCATCCCAGGTCTTGGCTTTCCCTTTGGAAAGGAAGTTATCGGCGCCGCCGGAAATCGCACCGGAGAGACCAGCGCTCTTACCGCTCTGCATCAGAACGATAACCGTAACGGCGAGACCGGAGAGAAGCTGAAAGATAGCAAGAATGATCTGAAGTGTCGACATTTATTTCAATCCTTTCGCGTGTTTCATATTCGCAACATAATGGAGTATATCATAGCGAGATACACAATTCAAGTGTTTTTTCACAGCATTTTCGACAGGCGAGTACGACCCGATCAGCCTTCCTCATCCCAAGTTTTTTCGCTGATAATATAACGGGGACGGTGTTTGGTTTCCAGATAGATCTTGCCGATATATTCGCCGATGACGCCGATGCTGAGCAGCTGTACGCCGCCGAGAAACAGGATAATGCAGACCGTAGACGCCCAGCCCGCGATCGTTTTATGCAGCAGGACTTCAATAACGGCCCAGACGATTCCCGCAAAGCCGAGCAGACAGGTGATGAGGCCGAGAACGACGATCAGCGTGAGCGGTTTGATCGAAAGGCTTGTGATCCCCTCTATCGCGAAGGAAAGCATTTTGCTGAGCGGATAATGGCTCTTCCCGGCCAGGCGTTCGTTCCGGTCGTAATACACACAGGTGCTCTTGAAGCCCACAAGCGGAAACATCCCGCGCAGGAAGATATTGACCTCGCCAAATTCCGCAAAATGCTGCAATACTTTGGCGCTGACCAGGCGGTAATCGGCGTGGTCATATATCATTTCCACGCCCATTTTGCTCATCAGCTTGTAAAAACTGCGGGCGGTCGTGCGTTTAAACCAGGTATCTGTTTCGCGGCTTTTGCGAACACCGTAGACGATATCGCATCCCTTGCGGTATTCATCGACCATCTGTTCCATTGCCGAAATGTCGTCCTGACCATCGCAATCAATGGTGATCGTCAGCTCACAGCGATCCTTTGCTTCCATCAGCCCGGCGAGAAGCGCATTCTGGTGGCCGCGGTTCCGGCTTTGCGAAATGCCGCAGAAATGCTCATCCTGCTTGGAAAGACTGCAGATGATATCCCAGGTTTTATCCCGGGAGCCGTCGTTGACAAATAAAACGCGGCTGTCGGAAGAAATCTTCTTTTTAGCGATCAGCGTATTCAGCTCCTGCAGAAAGAGGGGAGCGGTCAGAGGCAGAACCTCTTCCTCGTTGTAGCAGGGAACGATGATCCATAATCTGTCATCCTGCATGTTCATATTATCTCCTGTCATTTGTTCACGTTTTGTTTTGGCCATTATAACAGATTATCCCGCTTTTTCCTATCTTTTCTTTTGGTGTTGCCATACTGTATAATCTATTTTCACCAAAATGTTGTTATAACAACACGACGCGTCAAACCGCAGTGGTAGAATACGCATAAATAATAGTAAAACGGAGGCTTCGACGTGACGAACGAGATCAAATCTTCTCCAACACGGGAAATGATTCAGCAGGAGCTTGCAAAGCGGGATTCTTACCCACAAAAAGATTATTCCAACAAAAAGGAACGGGCGTCAAGTCTGGAAGCCATAACCGGTCATCCGCTCTCTTCTTTCAAAAAAGAAAATGAAAAACTATCTGAGCTGATCCAGCGGTATAGAGAAACGCACGAGGAAGAGCTGCTTGCCATGATCCGGGAGCTTTCGGTTCATTATGCCAAGAAAGGCGATCTTCTCTATCCCTTGCTCAAGGTGAAATATGGCGTTTCCGGCCCATCTGATGTCATGTGGACGGATGATGATGAGATCCGAGATGAGATCTGCTCAGCCGTCAAAATGCAGAACCGGGATGAGACCGGCAACGCGCGCCTTGATGCTGCCCTGAAACGGGCCGAGGAAATGATCTATAAGGAACAGAATATCCTCTTCCCGATCTGCGCCGTGAATTTTACCGATCAGGAGTGGGTGGAAATCTACCGCGACGCGAAAGACTATGACATGTGCTTTGGCGTTGAAAGAGAAATCTGGGACGAGGCAGAAAATGCGAAAAAGCCTGTACATTCCACCGATAAATCCGAGATCGTCATGCCGGGTGGTCACATGTCGCTCGAGCAGCTGACCGCGCTGCTCAACACGATACCCATGGAGATCAGCTTTGTTGACGCTGATAATATCAATCGATTCTTCAATGAGGGCCCCAAGGTGTTCAAGAGGCCCGGAATGGCGCTTGATCGGGAGGTGTTCTCCTGCCATCCGCCGAAGATCGAGCCCATGGTGCGTCAGATCATAGATGATTTCCGGAACAATCGCCGGGACTTTGTCCCGGTGTGGATGGAAAAGGGCGGAAAAACCCTTCTTGTCAAATACATGGCGGTACGAGACCGTGAGGGAAACTATCTCGGAACGGTCGAACTGGTTCAGAACATGGAATTTGCAAAGGAACATTTTTGCAGATAAGCAGTGTCGCCTTTATCTTGTTATTTTGCTTGTTCACTTAAAACATCGGGCCTTATCGGATATTCGAATAAGGCCCGATGTTTTGACAGCGGAGAGAAACAGCTCATCTCTCGATCACATCTACGATCTCCCCGATAAACATGGTGTGGGGCGGCACACGGGTGTAGATCCAATCCGCCACATCTGCCGGGACCTGTTCCTTTTCAAATTGATGCGAGTAGAGCTTTTTGCAGACAAAGGTAAGGTTTTTTTGTCTTTATGTCGCTCCCCGCCACCGGTGATGGCAGTGTGAGTGCCTTCTTGCATTCAACGATCAAATCCGAATATATCCGGTATAGCATCCTCGCCAAATGTCAGTTTCCCCATTCTGTACATTGCTTTGGCATGAATCCTGTCATGCCAGATGAAACGCCTCAAAACCTTTTGTACTGACCATTTCTCTCCATAACTGCCTATTACAGGTTTAAGGGATAAATAACCTGTGATGGATTCAAGCGATTCAAAGCCTTTTTCCCTACAGGAAAGAATTGTTCCCTCGTTGTCAGCCGCCGCACCAATTTCGGAAAAGTAATACTCGTTTACATTTTTCGTATGCTGATACATTTCCTCTGCAGTACGGGGAACAGAACCGTAAAAAGTCTTTCGACATGGAAGCACGCTCTTGTTTTTATCAGGGAAGGAACTGTAGAGAGCATGAAAATTCTCAGCTGATTTTAAAACCAGAGATTTGAGATATCGGTATTCTTCAGCAGTCAGTGGCTTTTCCTCGGTAGTGAACAAGACATCACTATCTGCGTCTCTGACTTGCAGATCGGACTCCTTTTCCTGCACGATTTCAATATCATAATTGTCAGACGGTGATTCATCCAACCACAATTGAAACCGTTTTATTTCTTCCGGCATTTTCCGTATGGCTTCTTCTTTAGTTTCGCCTCTTGTAAAGGCTCCAATAAAGTTGTTGGCATATAGGATGCTATCATCGCCGTTATGTTCCCATACGCAATGAATTATCTTTTTTGTCGCCATAAATATCTTTCCTTAACTTCCGCTCCACGCCGCCGATGATGGCAGTGTGAGTGCCGTGATGTATCTGTTATTTTGATACTAGTTTCAAAAACTTAGTGTCATTCATCTGCTCATTGGAAATATATTCTCCATCACAGAACAAAGCATATGTCGTAATCGGTGTCGGAGCATTTTGTGCCTGTTCCTTGCTCTCAATATGTATTGCCTTAAACGGTATGCCGTTTTCTTTTGCTGTTTGCTCTACAATCGGAACATACTTTGCATTGAACGGACACTGGCTGGTATAGTACAGAACATAGCCTGCTTCATCAACATGAGGGTGTTTAGCGCAGTCCTTGAACTTAGGCTGGCGAGCGTCAGCAGAGAAAGGCAAGTACCACAATTGAATACCATTATCAGCCTCGTCAC
>OCTX012056427.1_pt1 | contig 25354 bp, 20 predicted proteins | sample 1539691 | NCBI WGS metagenome assembly OCTX01 (sample SAMN02144231, study PRJEB22623) | gut metagenome | biome: sheep rumen | host: Ovis aries | place: New Zealand
TCCAATCGCCGCTACCATTTCGAGTGGTGATAACTGATTCCAGTTATCACCACTCTTTTTGTTTGCTTACGCGGGAAGCGCTTTGGAGAGGTAACTCACCGCCACGCCTTTGCGCGTGTTTTCCGTCACCGGTTCTGTCACGGGCAGATCCAGATACCCCACGAACTGGTAGCAGATCACGATCCGCTGGGTCCGATTCTTCCCACGGCCTTCCACTTCATGGCCCTCGATCCGGTCGATCAGCTCCTGTAAAAGCGGCGCGGTCAGCGTCTCCATGTCCATGAACCGGCGCACCGCGGCCAGGAATGTGTCCCGACCCTTCTGCGCCGTTTCCATGGCGGACAACTCGTCCCGGATCGAACCGACCTTCGCTTTCAGCTCCATTCGCTCCGTTTCATACCGGCTGGCCAGCTGCAGAAACCACTCGTCGGATACCTTGCCGGACACGTTATCTTCGTACAGCTTCTGCACCGTCTGAGACACCGTATCGTTTCGCAGCAGCGATTGCTGGAGTTCCGTTTCCAGATGCTTCCGTTTTGCAAAGAGTTCTTTGTCAGTTTCCTGAGAAAGGAGTTCTACGAAGGCCTCTTCGTCTTCCCTAAGGAAGGCTGACAGCCGCCTTAACTCCAGGGTTACCACCTGATAGATGGCATCCTCCCGAAGGTAGTGCCTTTTCGTACAGGTCCCTCTATAATCGCCCTTGTAATTGGAGCAGCCAAAGAACCGGATCCCCCTGCTGGTATTGAAGTGGTAGCAGAGCTTTTTACCGCAGTCAGAGCAATAGAGCAGGCCTGAAAAGATGCTCTTTTCGCCGTTCTCCGGCTTGGGCTTTCGGTGCTTTGTTTTCCCCAGCTGACTTTGGACCAGTTCGAAGGTGTCCCGGTCAATAATCGGGTCATGAACGTCATGAAACACCTTCCAGTTCTCTTCAGGATTTTCCAGCCGCTTCTTGTTCTTGAAGGACTTCGAATAGGTCTTGAAGTTGATTACATCGCCGCAGTATTCCTGTTGACGAAGGATCGTCCAGACCGTACTCATGTTCCAGCGGCATGGGTCGATGCGTGTTCGTTTTCCACCCCGCTTTAATCCCTTGCTGAACCAGTATGCCAGGGGGATCATGACATGGTCCTCCTGGAGCATGTGGGCGATGGTCTCCACGCCGTTCCCTTCCAGGTACAGCCGAAAGATTCGCCGCACCACCTCCGCCGGTTCCGAGTCAATGATCCATCGCCCTTTGACATTCGGATCTTTCATATACCCGTACGGTGGCTGGGACAAGGGCACGCCCATGTTTCCTCGCAGACGGTGAGAGGACCGCACTTTGCGGCTGATATCCCGGGCGTACATTTCGTTCATGATGTTCTTGAACGGCGCCAGTTCGTTTTCACCGTCAGCGCTGTCCACCATATCGTTCACGGCTATGAACCGCACGTTGTGTTCCGGGAAGTATATGTCGGTATAATGACCGACGGACACATAATCCCTTCCGAGCCGGCTCAGGTCCTTTACCATGACCGTGGCAACATACCCCAGATCGATGTCCTCCAGCATTTGCTGGAATCCGGGCCGGTTGAAATTGGTCCCGGTGAAGCCGTCGTCCACGTAGCAGCGGGTATTGGTCAGCCCGTACTCCTTCGCTTTCTGCTGCAGCAGGGCCCTCTGATTGGAGATGGAGTTACTTTCGCTCTCCGTTCCGTCATCCCGGGACAGTCGGCAGTACAGAGCTGTCACGCCGTCCCGGGTAATAGTGCTTTTGTTGTTCGACTGCATTTATGCCTCCTTTCCGGCAGCCGAACGACCATATTCCAACGATAGCATATCAGAATCAGGAACGTCGCACAATTCTGCGGCGCTTCTTTTCAGGATCCGGCAAAACCGGTCCCTAAGCGTCACTCGCCGCTTAGGCTGTTGTACGAACCGGGAGGAAACGACGTACCGGACGCCGTTGATGGTATAATCCGAATCGGATGGCGACCGGTAAGGCAGTATACGATAATCAGCCTTCATCTCTCTGCCTCCCGGGATCGCTGCTTCTGCTTAACCGGAGGAGTATTCTGCTCCTCCAGCATCCGCAGAATCGACCGCTGAATATCGTGCGTGCTATACTCAGCAGGAAAGAAGCGCCGGATGTCCTGCACCGGTATACTGACCCGTTCCTGCTGGTTGGCCTTCTGTTCTGACATCACTGCCATGATGCCGTCTTCGTCCAGATCGCCGTCCCGGAACAGATTCTTCATGCGGACCGCCTGGGAGTAGGAGGGCGTGCAATCCTCCGCTTCCATGGCGTCCAGCACCATATACTGCATGTCCTCGTCCAGATAGGACAGCGCTTCACCGACGGACAGTGCCATCTCGTCCCGGTCCATGTATTCCAGCAGTTCCGGGATCAGGTTCGTCAGGCGCACATACCGACGCATCGTATCGCCGCTGACGCCGAATGCTTCGGCGGCGGCATCGTCACTCCGGTAATTCGACGCAGGTTGCGGCGAATTATCTTTTTTGCGTCTGCCCGCTTTCCGACGCATGGCTTCCAGCTTCATTTTGTAGGCGAACGCCTTTTCTGACGGGAGCAGGTGCTCGCGGTGCAAGTTGCTGTCCACCATCTGTATGACGGCTTCGTCCGGGGAAAGATCGGACACGATCACGGGTACGGTTTTCAGTCCGATCATCTTCGCCGCGCGACAGCGCCTGTGACCTGAGATGATCTCGTACTCATCCGTGCCCTCCACGGGCCGGACAATGACAGGCGACAGGATACCGTTCTCCCGGATGCTCTCTGCCAGCTGGTCCAGGGATTCATCCTCGATCACCTTATACGGATGATCGGGGAACGGCCACAGCACATCCAGCGGCAGCGTCATGATACCCGGTTTCGTCACGTCATGACGCTCTGCGGGTTCAGGGTTCGTCGGAACATCGACGGTCTGAGGTTCTTTCCCCAGCGCCTTCCGTACGATGTCCCAGTTGGGATTCTGTTTCTTTTCTTTCATGGTTTACCTCTCTTTGCTCATTTTCCGTTCGATTTCCGATCGCAGCTCCGGCGGTATGCTCGCAAGCAATGCCACCGCGTGATCCTTTTCCGCCTTGAGCTGCAGTACACGCGCCTCAGACGCCGTCAGATCCAGGTCCGTCTCTTCCAGCCGGTCGCTCAGGGAAGCAATCTCTTTGTCCTTTTCCGCGTTCGCCAGCTCCAGACTCCGGGCGTAGGCATCGATCTGCTTCGCGTTCGCCGCCAGCGTGTAGAAGCCGCGGAGATGCTCTCCGAGCTCCTTCTTCGCCTCTTCTTTCTTTTTGCCGGCGTTGAAGACAGTGATGTCGCTCAGCAGCCGGTCGACCGTATCGATGCTGTTTACCGCGTCGTCCAACGCCCGGAACAGATACGGCGGGATGTGCTTGCGGTGCGTGACCGCCGACGGCAGCCCGCGTTCCAGCTCCGGATAGAACCCGTGCATGTACTCGTAGAAGTCATCCTGCCATTCCGACATCCGCGCACGGTTGCCGAGGATGTCCTTTGCGGACAGGCGGCCGTCCTTTGTGATCGGGCAGAAGCAGAGGTGCATGTGCGGCGACGTTTCGTCCATGTGGACGATCGCCGAGATCACATGCTCCTTCCCGATCCGGTCGTATAGAAAAGCGGCAGCCCTTTCAAAGTACTGCCGCTGTTCTTCGGGATTCAGTTTTGAGATGAACTCGGGCGATGCCGTAAGCATCGTTTCCACCATGACAACGCTGTTGGCGCGTGTCCGGCACCCGGCTTGTTCGATCATCTCCGTATACCGCTGTTTGTATTTGCCGTTCGGTTCCACCAGATGATAGTTGAGATGGGACCGGTTCAGGTCGATCTTCGGGTTGCTTTTATACTCCGATTTCAACCGTTCGTTGTGCCGGTTTCTGGCGGGAACGCCGCCTGCGGCACATTTCTGAAAACGCATGATCGCGTAGCTCATATGGTTTTTTCTCCTTTTCTTTTTTTATTTGGTCGTTTCAAGGGAACATTGCAAGGCTGTGTGTATTTAGGGATTGCAATGTTGATTCACTCCCTACGGGGGGCAGAATCCTGCATTGCCGCTGCAAAGAAATCTCGGGAACGCACTGTGTTCCCTCGTTTTCTTCGCCCGCAGGCGACTGCTCGAATCGGGTTTCTCCCGATGCGGCAAAGCAGTATAACACATTACACCTATACGATAGGTGGTGTGCCCTTGCAGGGGGCTTGCGAACGGTGTCAAACCGCGCTCTTCGCACGTTTCTTCCGTTCGCGGGGACGTCGGCAACGGTAAAACGATCGGTATCGTTTCCCGATCTTGCCTCCTTCGGAAGGTTGCAATCCCTATATACTGATGAGATTGCAACCTTCATTCTTCCGCTGCGGCGGGATGCTGTCCGAACGTACCCAGTACCACGCGTCACCGCGCTTGTCGGAGCGGATGGACTGGGAAGATCACACATCCATATTCACCACCTCCGGTTCACTTATGATCCGTGTCAACGTGATCAGCCGCGCATCCCTGGTTCGATGGTATGCGTATTCGATCCCGTTCTCCTGGAGGAACACATGATGTTGATTCAGCAGTTTTGTAACAGCTGTAGGCACGATCTCCGTTTCGCTCATTGCTTCGATCAGTTCCGTTGCCGTGCCCTGCCAATGTTCCGGGGGCATCCATTTGAGCACTCGATGTATAAACGGCGGGATTCGTTCCTCCTGGATCTGAATAGCATCGGCACGTTCCTGCAGCGTCCATCTCCCTTTGTCAAAGCGCATAGTCAATTTCTGCTGTTCCATATCCCTGCCGGTGACATATAGGATCCCTGTATTCGTTCCGCGCTCCCGCTTCAACACCATCAGGGTGTCCGAAGCGCCCTGCAGACCGGTGGAGCCGGTCAGCATTTCAAAAGGATCGGAGGACCCGAGTTTACGCAGATGGTGTACCAGCACGATGGACAATCCGATGCTTTCCGCCAATGCCTTCAGACGGGTCAGGCACTTATAATCATCGGCGTATGCATTCAGATAGGGATCCTGTTCTCGAACCATCTGGAGAGTATCGACCACGATTAGCCGCAGGTTTGGATGCTTATCCTTGAAGTCACGGATCTGGTCTTCCAGTTCATTTCCAATGACCCCTGCGCTGACAGCCATATGCAGATTCTCCGGCGCATCGTTGTCCGTAAGCTTAAACAGCCGTTCCTGCAACCTGCGAAAGCTATCCTCCAGACAGAGATACAGGACATCCGCCTGTTCTGTTTCCATATCAAAGAACGGAGCACCGTCTGCAACCGCCAGACACAGTTTCAGCATGAGCCATGACTTGCCGCATTTGGAGCCGCCGCCGATGATGGTAATTCCTTCTCCGATCAGGTTCTGAACCAGCATTTTCAGTGGTTCGAATGGAGTTGCGATCAGCGTGTTCGCGCTGACCGTTTCAAGTTCTTTCATATACGTTGTTCCTTTCAATGTAATATTGGTTCTCAGCTTTTTCCGTTCCCGTTTCCGGTGCGAAGCAGATTTCCTGGCTGCATCCCTCCTTTCATGTGACGGTTGTGACGGCGGTGACGGTAAATTCTCTCGTAAGAGAGATCACCGTCACGACCGTCATCGCCGTCACGCATCGTTTTTCTTACCTTTCCGGGCCGTCGTCCTCACGCATGTCTTCTCAGACCCCCGCATCCCGCGGAGCCGCCCAATGCTGTGACGCGTTCAAGGCGGAAGTATCATTCTGGTGTTGCCCGGATCGGCTATTCAGTTTTCAAAGTGCTTAAATAATAGAGAATGATGATTTATTCAATCATCATTCTCCAAGCAGAATTATAAGGGGCTCTTGACTTGTTTGCAATAGTTTTGTATAATGTTGTTTGTAGTGATGTATATTCTCCAAATATTGGCAGATATGGATTATCTAAAAGCGAGGAAGATCATGAGCAGAGAAAAAGACTATTCCGAATATAAGTTCACGGCGTATGACCGGTACATGATGCGACGGAATAACCGGCAGGATATTGATCTGGATTATTTCGACAACAGAGTACGATTTGACTCGGACAAACGTACGATCGAGATCCTTGTAGATCCTTCTCATGAAGAAAAATTCATCAAGGATCTGATTCCGGAGTATTATGCGGATATTGAGAAGCGAACCGGCATAGCGATGCATGACGAACCGCTTCCTCCGGAGGAATATGTCGAAGAAACCAGAATGGCACAGGATCGGCTGGTGAAGATGAAGGAGAAATACCGTATTAAGCGAACAGCCGACTTTGAGGACCTTACCGGCATTCCAGAGGAAGAAATAATGAAGGACGGTTTCGAAGCGCCGATCCGCTATCCCATGAACGACGTTCTCAGTGACACACTGGTAGAATTGCAGTACGGAGAAGGCTTGCTGGATTTTGTGTATTCTGATCTCGTCACTCCTATGAAAAAGACATATATGGTGTTTCGCAAACTTCGTAAACACCTGGAAGCCGTCAGAGAGGAGCAAGTATCACAGGAGGTACCGGAAAAAGAACAAAAAGAAAAAATCTATAACCGTACGCAGGAGATCATGGAGCAATATTATGATTTTGCTCTCACATGCCACATCATGGGAGATGCGTTGTATGCGTCCATTTACTCAGCGATGTTTCCCCCGTGTTTTTATGAACCTTTCCAGGATGGAGATAAGAAGATTGAAAGATACGCAGATTATTTGATCACGCTGCAAAACGAATACAAGGAATTACTTGAGTTTTGTTATGATGAAGACTTCTATCCGGAAGTGCTGGGCAGTCTGTATCCAAGCGAGCGGTATATGGTGTATCGGAATATTCATGATCTTCCCATTAGTTTTACGCGGCGCGAAGAATTGCTGTTATCTCACCACTTCACCGGAAAGATCGAAAAAATGCCCTTTGGAATGCCGGATGCGGAATACTACCCTCGTCTCAGGCATGCGTTGACAGGAAAGTTGAATGATGTTGAAAAGGAGTTTGCACAAAAATACGGGTTCAGTGAAGCAGAGCTTGCGCTGATGATTCATCGACCGACCTTTATGAGTATCCAGTATAATGTTTCTACTGCTGCCGAGATGCTGGAACTGGAATTCACAAAGATGCTGGAGGAGAACATCCGTTTCCGTAAATGCAAGCGCTGCGGCAAGTATTTCATTATGAAGGGGAACTACGATACCAATTATTGTGATCGTGTTGCTGAGGGCAGTACCAGAACCTGTCAGGAACTGGCGGCTATTGACAATTACAAGGCAAAGGCGGCAGGCGATCCGGCGCTTCCGCTTTACAGTAAATACTACAAACGGTATGCTGCAAGGGTGAAGACAAAACAAATCAAGGAAGAAGCGTTCAAAAAATGGAAGTATCAGGCTCTGACAAAGCGCGACGAGTGCTCCGACGGCAAGATCACCATCGATGAATACGAAGCCTGGCTGGAAGAATCCTTCCCCAACCGGAAGAAAAAGAAATAATATGGAGTACCTGTATCAATAGTACCGAGCCCTTTAGGAATTGTGTTTGCCCGAAAAAGTGATCCGGAACAATAATACTGTTCCGGATCGTTTCTTTATCAGCCTAATTGTTCTTTGAACGTATTTGCCGCAGCGATGATTTTGGGATCGCTTTCAGGCATATATCGTGGATTGAGCATTAAATCCGCTTCCTTATACCCTGCATTGGGAAGTAATGTGATAGCAAGGCTGTCCAAAATATCGGCCCCATCATATTTGCTTGCTTCAAAACTCACACGATAGTACAGATAACCCAAAAAACGGTGAGGATCTGCAATCGGTTTATCCGCCCAATAATACCCCCAATAATTGTGAGCGAAATTTACGGCGGATTCCGGTGTCAAGCAGTACTCGTGTAAATAGTTTTCCGCAGCGGCGAATACTGCATCCCAACCATAGGACGAGACTATGTCATCTGCGATGGCTTGCAGCGCATCTTCCTGCTCGTCGGTCAGTCCTTCATCCCAGTACCGATCGAACAGATATTTGATTTTTTCTGATAATGTATCGTTAATCATGATTTTTGCTCCATTTTGAATTTTTGTCGAATAAGTTTGGGTTTTTATTATACAGCGCTTGTAGTGCTTTACGGATTGATTTTTCCTCCGTTCTATGTTATTATATAAATATATACTTATAGGAAGGGAACTCTATATCGGAATGAGCGACTATTCAGCCGAGTATTATAAGGCTCTTGCTGATAAGAGCAAAAAGAAGAGCGAGCGCCTAAAAAAAGCTGTGAGCCATGCGGGATCCTTGATTACTGATGCACGAACCGAAAAAAAGAAGCTCGTTTCCAAATCGAAGCCATCCATCTGGAAAGGATCAACAGCGGATTCTTTTTCGTTCTATTCAGATTTTATGAACCAATCAGCCGGTCGATTTATCGATCAAATGGATTCCGTTCGTGACGGATACAATCTTGAGCAGGCAGCTGCAGACAGGAGTTATTGGTTTTTTATCAATCAATATAAGCAGCTAAAAGCAAAAGTCGAAAACGCTCTCAATTGAAAAGGGAGGGAGTACTCATGCCACAAATCATTTTAAACCCGCCAGAAGCGAAAAGCATCGTCAAAGAATTCGGAGAAACAAGTCAGTTGTACAAACGGTCAAATAATAGTATGAGGCTTCCTGGGAATCTGCCAAAGGCTTATCAATTTGCAGATTTGGTGGCTGATTTCACTTTGGCGGTCGAGCATTATGTGTATTTGATTGAAAAAGATGAAAAAAGGATTAACAACTACATAGACAGAGTGATCAAAGCAGATGAGGCTTCTTGATCGTTTTCTGTCATCATAGGGGGCGAAGATGGGGCAAGCATACCATTACAATGCAGCGCAAATCAGAGAACTGCGTAATGAAATAGTATCAAGGCTGATAACGTGTTGCGAAGCGTTTGCTGAAACAGCGAAACGATGCAATACCATTGCCACTACGGACGCTATGCAGGGGCAGGGTGCAGACAAGATTAAAGAGTATTTGAGTATAGTTCATTCCTCAGTACTATGTGGCAGCTTTTGCGGACTTGCTGAACTAATACTGGAAGGAATTTTAGAATATGAAACCCAGTATCATAACCTTGACAGCTCAATTGATGCTGTAATTGATACGGCTGAGCTGGATGAGATCAAAACCAGTCTGAATAAAATGAAAGAAAGCTTCGCTTCTCTTTCAAAAAGCTTCACGTCACTCTCGACTTCAGTAGCTGATATTACAGCTTATCGATACATGGCTGATAGATCAGGGCTATCAGAAGACATTGACAGCGCAACAGAATACATTGAAAAGGTTGTTCAAGGTATTGACTCCATAGAGAATGCACCTTTTTGCATCGAAACTGCAGCTGGTTTGTTGGATAGAATTAACGAACGTATCCATGATGGCACCTGGCTTTCTCTGGAAAGCTTTGACCGAACGGCCTACCTATCTACTGTAGGATATGCAGCGTTCTATGATGCGGTGATGTTGGCAAAAAACGAATTGGACGAATATGACCTTACCGCTGCTGAACGGGAAAAAGCTATAACTGAGATTGAAGAAGGATGGAAAGAACGAGCTGAAAAGGCGGAGAAGATCAAACAGGGGATCGTGATTTTTGAAACTGTCGCAATCATCGTTGTATCTGTTACTGCTGGATCAGGAATCGCCCTCATCGTTTCGACGGCTACAGGCGCGATAAATGGCGCGGTCAGTGAATCTGTCACACAGTGGAGCAGCGGCACCGCTGCGGCAGATGAAGGTTATGATTATTGGAGAATAGAAACCAAAGCCTGCTTCGGAGCTCTCAGATCCGTGGCAAACACCGCGATCAGCGAGGCGTTTGGTGCGGCGTGCCCCGGAAGCTTTGGTGGCAAAATTCGGGTAAACATAGGTGAAGAATTCGTCACCAATGTTGTGGATACTGGCTTCGATTTGGCTGAAGCCTGGTATTATGATGAATGGGATGAAGAAACAGAACGGGTCTTCACGGAAGAATACTGGACTGAGCTAATAACAAAATCTGCGGTGACAGGAGGCACTAAGACCATCGTAAAAGAAGCTTATAAGATTTATGACAAGGCCGTTGAAAAACCAGTTGTTTTCAGGAACAACGCCGGAGTAAAGACCGGCCTAAAAACCATTTTGGGAATGGAGAAGAAACTGGTTTCAAAATCCTTAGGGGACATAACTGACTATGTTATCGAAACTTCCCTGCCAGCAGACGAAGAGGGATATCTTGACTTTTCTAAAATCCCGTCTAAAGAGGAGTGGGAACAAGGATTGAAGGAAACGTTTAGCAAGATTGCGGATAAAGCCGGGGAGCGAGCGGCTGCAGGTGCTCTTGAGAGCGCCGCGCCAGAAATAGTGGCGCACAAGACAAAATATCAAACAAAAATTGCAGTGGAAAACGGCAACGGTGTTACGATTTATCGGAGAAAAACAGAGAATTCTATCGAAGCGATCGATACAGCTGAAGATGAAACTGGGGCCATTGTGATTAACGACATCAGAACCATACCCATATATGAACAGCCTCAAAAATCAAAACATTATACCGATTATGAAAAGGAACTGATACAGGGAAAGACTTCCACAGCGAAGGCGGGGACCAAAACAGCTACAAAGCTGCTGAAAAAATGCAGCAAACAGGAGTACGACACATCTGTTTTTGACAAAAAGACTCTTTTTGCAGATATTCCAGTACCAATAAACAATAATGCAACAGAATTACCGATTAATAAGAAAAAGGAGACATAACCATGAAAACAATCAATTTTCTTCCATTGGGCAGCATTGTGCTGCTGGATGGCGGGACGCAGAAGCTGATGATCATCGCTCGCGGCCTGAACGTTAATCACGGTGACCGAATCGTGTTTTTCGACTATGCCGGAGTGCCGTATCCGCAAGGCCTGACCGGGGACAAGCTAGCGTATTTCAATCATGATACCGTTCGTTCCATTTACTTCATCGGCTGCAACGATGGGGACAATCAGGTAGTGACTGATACTCTGAATAAATATCTTGAGCAGCACGAGGACATCGTCCGTGTCACTCCAGAAGAATGGAATGCCTCAAAAGAGTAAAAAGAAGCCCTGCATATACGACATCGAGAATTATAAGGAGGATTAGCTATGAGCAATATTAAGGTAACCCCGGATGAGTTGGACAGCATGGCAAAGAAATTGAACAGTTTAGCCAAACAGGCGACATCTTTAGCCAAATCGGTGAAGTCTGCAATTGATGCCGGAACCGGCGCGTGGGAAGGGGATGCTCAGCGTGAGTATGTCGCCCGCTATAAAGAGATTGAACCAACACTAAAGAAAACGCTTCCTGAACTTCTTAACAGCATGGCTCAGAATGCGCATAAGCGCGCGGACGCATACCGAGAAGCTGACAAAGTTTAGCGCTGAAACAGCACTCAGGAATACAATTCCCAGCGTAAGTGCTTTGCTGTTATATCGGGACGAAGGTTGATTCGGAGAACAGAGGATATGGATAAGAAAAGCGCTCTGCTGTCCCATTACGACGCTTCAAATGAAGAAAAAAAGGCCTTGAATATGGAACGGGGAACTGTTTTTCAGCAAAACATGCTCCTATACTCCATTAACGCTCCTGTGTGCGCGATATACTTGGTTACCAAACCTGATTTCATGATTGGAAGTGCTCTCGATTGCGATGCTGTCCTTCGGTTCTCCAGAGAGGTTAGCAGACACCATGCCCGTATCATATGGAACAATGGGACATATATGGTCGAAGACCTGGGGAGTACAAACCACACGTTTATTAATGGCGATGTTCTGGCCCCGAATCAGCCTCAACCGCTGCAAAACGGGGATCAGGTCTCTTTTGCCTCTTTTTCATTTGAAGTAAAGGTAGCCAATCTGTAGGAGGACAATTTGTTATGGGAGATGGCCTGCTTGTGATTTGCAAACACAACGGAAAAAGCGTCGACGTTCTCATCCCGAGAGATATTCCCGTCGATCAACTGATAGTGCTCCTGCATCAAACTCTGCAGAAGCCTGTTATCCACGCATCTTTCATCCGCAGTGAAAACCCAATACGATTACTGGCGGGCAGTATTCCCGTTTCAAGTTTTGGATTGCATGACGGTTCCATTTTATATCTTCAGTAAATTAACGTATTATGGATAATCGCTTTGTAATTGAATTACGTAACCGTGATTGGACAGCCAGTATTCGTCCTCAAATTATGTGTGATCTTTGGACAATAGGGGGAGACTGCTGTGATATCGCTGTCCCAGGGTGCAGTCACGAAACAGTTATCAGCGTAAAAACTGCTTCTTTCGGAATAGAACTATCTGTTCAAGGGGGATTTTTTAAAGAAACGGAAAAGAGAGAGCTCTTTTTGCCTGTTGTGACAGTATCCCGGCTTCATGTGTATGCAAATGAAGAAAATGAATTGTTCAGCCTGACGATTCATCCCGATCCTGATGCAAACTTACTGTGTTTTGACGTGTTATCAACGATTCCCGACGGTCGTCCGGTCATGATAGGAAGCAATGCGAACGCAGACATTGTAATTAATCATCCGCTGGTCCCAGGCCATGCTCTCGTTATAGAAAAGCATCAAGAAATATGGAGCGTTAAGCCTCTGTCGAAAATGCCATTGGGGATTTATTTGAACACAACCGACATTGTCGAAGCGTCCGAAGCTTCCGACGGAGATTTCCTAACCTGCATCGGTTTTCAGCTTCAACTTACGAATGACGGATTGCTGCTTTGCAGCAGGGATCCGATTCGAATCAATAATCTTCATCAATCGAGTCTGTCTCAGGACAATGGATATCCCTGCCTGAACAGATCACCACGCCTGTTTTTGAACAAGCCAGATGAGCCGATTAGGATACAGGACCCTCCAAACGCACCGCAAGAGAGCAAAGGGAATTTGCTAATTTCCTTACTCCCAATCGCTGCCATGATTGTTCTGACGGTGATTTTGCGGACTTCCTCAAATCCTGACAATAACAGCATGATCCTTTTCTATGTGCTTTCCATGCTGGTAGGAGGAGTCGGATCGGTATTGACATATATCCAAACCGGGAAAGAGTTTAGAAAAAAGGCTGCTAAACGTATAGAAGAATATACAAGATATATTTCGGAATGTGATGAACACATCAGTTCGCTCCGTAGGCGGGAACACCATATCCTTCATGAAATATATATAGATTCGAAAGCCGAACTGGGAATAGTAAATCAATTTTCGCCTTCGCTGTTTGACCGACGACCAGAAGATGAGGACTTTTTGGATATCCGTTTGGGATACGGTCGTATCCGCTCTGCGCAAATCGTTCAATATGTCAGGCATGAAGTTTTTGAACAGACAGATGATTTGAACGGTCTGCCCAGAAAACTTAGCGACAAATATGTATTTGCGGACGATCTCCCTGTATATATCCAAGGCCGCAAAGCAAATGCTTTCGGTATCGTTGGAAGCAAGACAGAACTTGCCGAAATGCTAAAGATACTGATCCTCGATATTACTGTTCGCCAACATAATGAAGATGTTGGCCTATATGCTTTTCTCCCCAGTTTTTTCCAGGAAGAGCTTCAGGCGATCCGTCTTTTCCCCCATCTGAATGCTCCGAGAAAAGACCGCAGGTCTCTGGCATATGACGAAGAGAGCTATACTTTCTTAACAGAATCATTGTTCCAGGATATCTCCATCCGGCAGCACGCGGGAAACGATGTTCAAAAGATGCCCTGGATTGTCGTGGTTATCGATACAGGGTTGGAGAGCATTATGCGTCATCCGCTAAGGAAGGCGATCCAGAATGCGGCGCAGTATCATATCCTCTTTGTCTTTCTGTCAGAGAACAGGGAATCGTTGCCACAGGGGTGTTCTTCGATCGTTTATCTGATGAGCAATATCAATATGGGTCTACTGTCTTCGATGGATGCATCAATACATGATCAATTGTTTTCTTATGATCAGATAACCGCCACAGAACTTCTGAAAGCGTCCGAGAAGATGGCCCCGGTCTATTGCGGAGATGCTTCGCTATCAACTCATCTAACAGGCAAGGAATCTCTATTTGATATGCTGCAGATTCGATCTGTAAAGGACATTTCTATTCAGGAAAGATGGAGAAGAGCGGATACTTCAGCCAGTCTAGCCGCCCCGATCGGCATTCGCGACAACGGAGAGATCCTGGAACTAGATCTTCATGAAAAAGGAGATGGACCGCATGGCCTTGTGGGCGGCACCACCGGTTCCGGCAAGAGCCAGGTGTTGATTAGTTATATCCTTTCCTTAGCCAGCCTTTATTCTCCAGAGGATCTTACGGTTGCCGTCATAGATTTTAAGGGTGGAGACATCGTCAAACAGCTGCCGGGGCTCCCCCATATTGTAGGATCAATAACCAATCTAGAGAAGAATGAGATAGAACGTTCTTTGAAGTCGATCAACGCCGAGAAGAACAGAAGAATGGTATTATTCGATCAGGATCATGCGAACGTAAGCAGTATTTATGAATACCGGAAGGCCTTCCGGGATGGAAAGGTCAAAGATCCGCTACCGCATCTGCTGATCATCGTCGACGAATTTGCGGAATTGAAAAGCCAGTATCCTGATTTCCTGTCTTCACTGATCAGCGTGGCTCGCGTCGGACGAAGCTTGGGCATCCATTTGATACTTTGTACACAGAAACCGGGTGGCGGGATTGTTGATCCGCAAATATGGAGCAACAGCAGTTTCAGATTGTGCCTGCGTGTTCAAAGCCACGAAGACAGCAATGAGGTCCTTCGCTCTCCTTTGGCCGCTGAAATACACGAACCCGGTCGAGGCTATCTCCAATCAGACCAGGGCCTCTTCGAAATGTTTCAATCAGGCTACTCTGGTGCGCCTGAAGAAAACACGGACACCCAACACAAACAGATTTCAATACTTCAACTGGACCTTGCCGGAAGGGCAGCAGAGTTATACCGGGAAAAGAGCACCGCACCAGCTAATCAGCGTACGCAGAGGGAAGCTCTCCTTGAATGCATCGTTCAAGCATTCAGAGATTCTCATAAACCACTGCCTGCACCGCTATGTCATCCCCCGATCCCCGATGTCATAATTTATCAGGCGCTGGAACCGAATAGATTCGGGTTGGTGCCGATCGGCTGGATGGACGATCCTGACAATCAGACGATACTTCCTCTTACAATTGATTTGTTAGGTAGTAACACGCTGATCGTCGGAAAGTCACAAATGGGGAAGACGAATCTCCTTCTTGTGGTTCTGCGCTGGCTGGCAGAAAACAGCAGGTGTTCGGATGTTGCCGTATACGCGCTTGATTTCAACACATATGCGTTGAAATCCATGCAGGGGTTGAGCATAGTCGGTGGGGTGGTAACCGAGAGAGAAGAAGAACGACTCAAAAACCTTATTAAGCTGCTTCATCGTGAAATAAGCCATCGCAGATCCCGGTTCGATTCGGCGCGTGTTCAGAATTTCTCTGCTTACCGGAATCTGTACAACGATTTGCCGATCATCGTTGTAATGATCGACAATTATGCCGTTTTCCAGGAATTATACAGTGATCAGTTCGGTGACGATCTGCTCAACTTGATTCGAGACGGTACTTCGTACGGTATCATATTTATTGCAACGGTTCAGCATATTTCGTCGCTGTCCTATAAACTTAGTTACTTCTTTTCACAGCGCATAGCGTTGCCGCAGAGCGAAAAAAGCGATTATGGTTCTGTGCTGGAGGGGTGCCGTCTGATGTTGCCCGATACTCCGGGGCGTGTGCTTGTCTCTCGGAACAAAGCGTTCTATGAAGGGCAGGTTTTCGAAGCCTTCAGTGGCAGGAGCGAGACTGAAAAGATTGAGCAGATGCGCTCTTTAGTGGATGCCCATCTGCCCGAGCGTATGGGGCAATGCGCTCGACCCATTCCGGAGGTCCCGGATAAGCTGAATCTCAACTTCATAAGGAACAATTATCCGGAGGCGTTTGCGGAGAATGCTTTGGTTTATGCCATGGGTTATGACACCATCGAACCCATAGGGTTGCGTATAGGAGAAATTGGTTCCTTGTCCCTGCTGGGGGGAACTGAGCAGTTGCGATTGTCCGTTACAAGGATGTTAATCACCAATGCGTTGATCCAGTTGAATCATCCCAAGACGTATATTTTGGACGACGCAATGCGCCCGTTTCGCGATTTGAGAGGGGATCCGCGCATAACAAAGTATAGCTGCACTCCGGAGGAGCTTCCGGACATCTTTTCATCGATCATTGATGAATTGGAACGTCGAAAAGATATAGCAATGCTTGATGATGACGCAATAGACCGATTTACTCCGGTTTTCGTGGTAATCAATAGTGCGGAGATGCTCAGGTATATCTCCGATGATTCGGATCTGTTGGACAACTATAAGCATATCGTGGAAAACGGTTTCCGATTGAAGGCGTTCTTCCTGCTTTCCGATGTTCCAAACAAGACGGTCCGCTATAATTCGCCGGATTTGATTCGAATGATATCCGATGACAGAAAGAGCCTCATCCTTTGCGATCTGTCAGAGGTTAAGATGTTTGACATCATGGGAAGTGTTATCAGAAGCCAGGGACGACCGCTTGGATTGAATGAAGCGTTTCTGCTCAACGGGGATGACATTTCTCGCGTGAAGCTATGTACGAACGAGCAGTGAACATACACCATAGTGAAAAAGGAGCAACAGGGATGACAGACTTAGCGACTTCAGAAATCAGATTGCCCAATAACTGGGAAGCGGTTGATGTGATTGGCCAAGGTTCCTTTGGCATAGTATATCGTGCTAAGCGAACCATAGGCCAGCACACCGAATGGGCGGCGGTGAAGCATATTTCCATGCCCAGGAGTCAGGCTGAATTAAAGACAATTTGTTATGAGTTGGAAACAAGGGACGAACGGACGGTCAATGAGTACCTGAACAATAGTCTCCAGGATATGCTGGGCGAATACTTCCAGATGAAGGCGCTGCTTGGGCATCCGAATAAGGATATTGACAGTTGGCAGATCGTTCGTCTCTCAGTGCGACAAAAGCAGATAAGAAGAATGATGTTATCTCATGAATACGTGAATGGGTCTTCGACGAATTGAGATAGGGAGAGTAGAGGATGGAAAAGCAAAAAACAGAGGGGATCCAACTTCCCAACGGCTGGGAAAGCGTAAGCGAAATAGGCAAAGGCTCCTTTGGCGTGGTGTATAAGGCCAAACGGGTCATCGGGCGAAACACGGAATGGGCTGCGGTGAAGCATATCTCCATGCCTGCTGACCCGGACGACCTGAATCAGATCCGAGCTGAATTAGGCACGGCCAACGAAGCTACGATCAATGCGTATTTGTATGAAAGCCTGCAGGACATGCTGGGAGAGTACTTCCAGATGAAGAGTCTGCAGGGGAATACGAATATCGTTGCCTGCCATGATATCCAGCAGATCCCGAAAGCGGACGGAATCGGATATGATGTCTTCATCTGGATGGAGCTCCTGGATAGTCTGAGCAAGCGGACAATCGACGAAAAAATGAACCGCGAGGAAGTGGTCCGCATGGGCTTGGATATCTGTCAGGCGCTGAGTCTTTTGCGTTCCAAAGGGATCGTGCACCGGGATATCAAGCCGCAAAATATTTTTGTCAACGAACGCGGTGATTACAAGCTGGGGGACTTTGGCTCCGCCCGTGGGATCAAGGGGACTTCCACCATATTGACCATGAAGGGGACCTTCTCCTACATGGCGCCTGAAATCATGCAGGGGCGGCCTGCAAACTTCACCAGCGATATATACTCGTTAGGGCTTGTTATGTATCGGCTGCTGAACCGAAACCGTCATCCGTTTATGCAGGAAGGGGAGGTCAGCAGCGCACGTGTGATCGAAGAATCGAATTATCGAAGGTTGGGCGGGGAAGCCTTACCCATTCCGGTGAATGCAGACGAGGAGCTTGGACGCATCATTTTGAAGGCCTGCTCCTTCGAGCCAAGAAACCGCTGGCAGACGCCGGAGGAGATGTACAGTGCTTTAGCTAATTTGGAAGAAAAAACGATAAATAAATCATCGGTTTTTGTCCCTTCGGCGTATGTACCATCAAAAACGGAGGCAAAGATCAATCCTATCGCAACATCATCTGCACTCCAGGAACCAACAGTTGATCTGTATACCTCCGTACAAGAAGGGCCCACTGAACAAAAAGTAGAACAAAAAATGAACCGGGAATCTACACATGTGGTAGCTGTATCTGGATCGCAGACAGCAATAGATTTTAAGGCTTTGAAGGATACACAGTCCGGATCGTCTGCCTCTATCGAAACAGCTTCTGTCTCTGATAGAGATAACATCAAATCGGGCAAAGATAATCAAAATAATATCGAGAAAAAAAGCTACCTATTTTGGATGCTGCTGGGAGCTGTCATTGTGATAGGAATTGTTTACGGTGTATTAAAGCATGAGTGGTCCCCTTCTGATTCCAACTACACCACCGATAATACACAAGCAAATGAGACAACATTGCCTACGTCCACACTCGCCCCTTCAGCGACGCCTACGCCCACACCCGCACACACAATGGTGCCCACACCCAAGCCAATGCTTTCAACCGAGCCCGCTGACGAGCCCACTGACGAGCCCGCTGACGAGCCCGCCGATACAGCAACTCCTGAAATTATTACTGGTGTGATTTCAACTGCTTATTATGCTAACACTAATGATGCTTCATCGGCTATGGCACAGTTGCAAAGCTCTTGCGAACAACAAAAGAATGCCGAAGGTTGGATTTCATACAGAATAACATCTCCCGAGCTAATCACATGGCACCTCCAGGAAGAAGGAGAAGAATATATAGCTTATGCGAATAATGTAGGCGGCTATAATATTAATGTAACAACACTAGAAAACGGAGTAGTAATAGTCACATACGATGTAGATGTGTGGTATATCGAAGCTTACTTTGATTATTATGAACAATAGTAATGCTGGTTCGCTCCATGCATAAATGACCTCATCCCCGTCTGCCCGAATTGCCATATGGCGCTGCACAGCTAGGAAGACGATGTTTATACCATCGAAGAACTACTTTTGATACGTCAGGCAACAGCGCATTAATGCATAGGGTATAATCATACTTTTTGAGAATATGGTCGTTCGCCGCTGAATCCGTTATCACTACTCGTACCACCTAAAAAGCCCGAGAGATCGGGCTTTTTTCGTGCCTTGAGTTCGCTCGGGAAAGCTCATTTTTGTACCCATTCGGGGTTTTGACCCCTTTTTGACCCCCTGCTGCTGCGATTTTAATCAGGTCAAAAGGCCGACGCTTTTCAAAAAGTCATCCGCTGACTCACACAATGGCCGGCTTCCTGCGCTTTTTCGAAATTTGCCGTTGCCTGTTGGATACAGTCGTGTTACAATAAAAACGATACCAATTCATATAGGAGATTCATATATGGAAGACGTGAAGTTTGTCGTCTCCCCCAAGCGGTACACCGAGGAAACTCAGGTGTTCTCCGTTCGCATGCCCAAGGACATGATCCGCGAGCTGGACAGCCTGGCCCAGCGGACGGGCCGTACCCGGAACGAGCTTATCATGATGAGCCTTGAGTTTTCGTTGGAGCACATGGAAATCACCGATGACCCTAGCAAAAAACAATAAGGGGAGAACGATATGGCTATCTTAAAATGCAAGATGTGCGGGGGCGACATTGAGCTCTCCGCGGACAAGACCTTTGGGACCTGCGAGTTCTGCGGGAGCACCATGACCTTCCCCAAGGTGGACGACGAGCAGCGGGCGGCGGCCTTCAACCGGGGTAACCACTTCCGGCGCATCGGCGAGTTCGACAAGGCGTTGGCCGTCTACGAGCGCATCGTCCAGGAGGACGAAGCGGACGCCGAGGCCCATTGGTGCTGCGCCCTGTGCCGCTTCGGCATCGAGTACGTGGAGGACCCCAACACCTTCGAGTATCTGCCCACCTGCCACCGGGCCAGCTTCGACAGCTTCCTGGAGGATGTGGACTATCTGGCGGCGTTGGAGCACTCCGACGGCATCACGAAAAGGCAGTATCAGAAGGACGCCGCCAAGATCGCCGAGGTCCAGCGGGGGATCCTCGCCACCTCCCAGAACGAGGAGCCCTTCGATGTGTTCCTCTGCTACAAGGAGACGGAGGACGACGGCAGCCGGACCCGGGACAGCCTCTACGCCCAGGATATCTATTACCAACTCACCGAGCAGGGGCGGCGGGTGTTCTTCTCCCGGATCACGTTGGAGGATAAGGCGGGCACGGAGTATGAGCCCTATATCTTCGCGGCCCTGAACTCTGCCAAAGTGATGGTCCTGGTCACCACCAGCGCGGAGCACGCCAACGCGGTGTGGGTAAAGAACGAGTGGAGCCGCTACCTCAGCCTTATGCGCAAGGATCGCACCAAGCTCCTCCTCCCCTGCTACCGGGACATGGATCCCTACGATCTGCCGGAAGCCCTCTCGGTCCTGCAATCCTACGACATGTCCAAGATCGGCTTCATCCAGGACCTGATCCGGGGCGTGAACAAGGTGCTGGAGGGAAGCAAGCCCAAACAGGCGATCAAAGAGACCGTGTTCGTCCAGCAGCAAAGCGGCCATGCCGCCCCCTTGCTGGAACGAGCCTTTATGTTCCTGGAGGACGGGGACTGGGCAAAAGCGGACGAGTTCTGTGAACAGGTACTGAATCTGGAACCCAAGAACGCCCTGGCCTATCTGGGTAAGCTGATGGCAGAGGTCCACGCACGGAAACGTGAACAGCTAAAGGACTGTACCGACCCCTTCGACAACCGGAACAGTTATCAAAAGGCCATCCGCTTCGGGGATGACAAGTTCAAGAATGAGTTGACGGGAATCAATGACAGCATCAAAGCCCGCATTGCCGAGGAGAACAGGCGAGCAGAGGAAGCCCGAAAGGAAGGCGTCTATCATCAGGCGCAGGACGCCATGTCCCGCGCTCAGTTAGCACACAGTCGGGCGGTCAATGATGTGACGCACGGGAGGACTTCCATATATAAGGAAGACGCGATCATCCGCGATTACCGAGGCGCTGTCACTCTTTTTTCCTCGATCCACGACTATAAAGACGCTGCCGACAAAGAAAAGGAATGTGCGGAAATTGCAGGAAATTTACCCAAGGAGTTCACGTATCATCGAGCAACCTTTCTGATGGGCAGCGGTTCCTCAATAGATCACCGAAAGGCCGCAGAAATGTTCAGCGGGATATCCGGGTATAAAGACGCGGATGCCAAATCGCGGGAGTGTTTGATAAAAGCCGAATCGGCACGAAAAGAAAGTATCTATACTTCCTGCAAACAGGTGGTGTTGAGCGGGCGATCAGCAACTTTTGAGAGCCTTTTCAAAGCGATCAACGGCTTTGAAAGCATTGCCGACTATAAAGACTCGCGTGCGCTAGCGAAGCAATGCCGGGATCTTGCATATTCCCTCCTGTGCAGAGAATTGGAAGCATCCACCGATCCGGAGGCGCTGCAAAAGACGCATGATGCCTTTATCGGAATGGGGGACTATAAGGACTCGACAGAAAAGGCTCGCGAATGCTTGGCAAAAGCGGAAGATTGCGGCAAGCAGCGAATCTACGCCGATGCCGTAAAGACGATGAACGGGGCAGGCGATTCTGTAGAACAGCTGGAACTGGCTATTCGTAAATTCGCTTCCATCGCCGGTTGGCAAAACGCCGATGAGCTGACCGAGATCTGCCGCCGCCGCATCAGGCAGATCAGAGCCCAAGAGGAAGCTACAAGGCAAGAGGCAGAGCGTCAAGCTGAAGCAGCACGGCTGGAGGCGGCTCGAAAAGCCGAAGCCCAGCGCAGGGCAACGATAAAAAAGACTAGAACAAAAAAGATATTGATCGTTCTTTTCGTTGTTGCCGCTTTGCTTATTGTTTCGTTTGCATATTGGAAAATCGCATATGTGCCTAAACAGGCGTATAGGCAGGCTTATCAGCTATACATTTCGAAGCAATATGAAGAAGCGATAGCTGCTTTTGACGCTTTGGGCAGCTATAGAGATAGCGCCAACCAGAGCAAACGAATCAAAGAAGAGGTCGCTGCTGCGGAGTTGGCCCAAAAGATTGAGGAAGAAAACGCCGCCGCTTATGCAGAGGCTGAAAAGTTTCTTCAGATCGGCGATTTTGATAAAGCTATAGCTGGTTTTTCGGGACTTGGGAATTATAGGGACAGCAATGAAAAATTGGGAGAAGCAAGAAATGCCGCTGCTTATGCACAGGCAGAGGAACTGCTAAAGACCAAAAGATACGATGAAGCAATATCTGCTTTCTCAAGCTTAGGTCCGTACAAAAACAGCGAGCAGCGAGCTGAAAACGCTACAAACGAGAAATATATGACAACATATGCAAGGGCCGAGTCCTTTTTTAAAGAAGGAAAACTGTATGAGGCTGCCACCATCTTTTATTCTATACAGGATTATAAGGATTCGAGAAAACGTTGTTTTGATCTATGGAGCAGGATTACTGACCGCAGAACTATTGCCGCGGGGAGCCATCATACCGTTGCTTTGCGCACGGACGGAACATTGATTGGAGCTTACGATGGAGACAAATGGGGTTCCCATTCTGGCGCATGTAGTTTTTCTGATTGGGTAGATATCATCGCTGTAGCGGCTGGCTCCGAACATACAGTAGGTTTGAAAGCAGACGGAACTGTAGTTGCGACCGGATATACCGTATTCGGTTGGGAGGACATCGTAGCCATTGCTGCAGGTTACGGTTTTACGGTAGGTCTAAAGGCGGATGGAACAGTTGTTGCAGAGGGAGATAACGATAAAGGTCAATGTAATGTGACTGGTTGGAAAAACATCGTTGCTATTGCCGCAGGGGATAATCATACGCTTGGCTTACGAGCTGACGGGACCGTATGTGCTGCGGGATACAATTATTCAGGGCAATGCGATGTGCAAAACTGGAAGGGCATCGTCAAAATAGCGGCGGGCATGACCAATTCTGTAGGGTTGCGAGCAGACGGTTCCGTTGTTATAGCCGGTGATAACAGCGAAGGTCAGAAAGAGGCCGGGAATTGGATGGATATCGTGGATATAGCTGCGGGACCGTATCATATCGCAGGAGTACAATCAAACGGAAAAGCATTTGCTGTTGGCTCCAATCATTATGGCAATGCGTGGATATGTGCGGTAGGAGACTGGACTAATATCGTGTCAATAGCTGCGGGCGAGGAACAGACAGTCGGTCTTCGAGCTGATGGTACTGTTGTTGCCACAGGATCTTATACGCGGTCGCGTGACACGTCATCGTGGAAGGGAATTAAAACAAAATAGATAAAATCACAGTTAGGAGAAGCGATATGAGTTGGTCAATGTCTGATATTCTGTCTGCAGTATCAATCCTTGTTGGCGTTATAACTTTTCTGATTCACTTTGTCAGGACCAAAAAGGTTGAGACAATGAAGGAGATCGATAAGATATTTGAGCTGTCTGATGAGTTAAAAGGAAAAACAGTTAACAGTAATTATGAAGACTATGTTGCGTATATGCGCGAAGTTGAACGCTTCGCTATCGGGGTCAATGAAAAACTGTATTATCGTTGCATGGTCAAACGACAGGTCTCAATCCTTTTGTGCAATCAATACGATGATTTTATGAAAGACATCATAAATCAACGCCGTAAACAGTTTAAGCGAACAAGCTATTATCAAAACATAGAAAAGCTAATAGATAAGATAAGAAAGCATAAGCGCTGGAATAGAAAGGAGGCCCACCATGTCTAAATTTGTCATCGAATGTCCCGTATGCGGGAAGTATGTGGAGGCGAAGACCGGGTTCTTCGCCAAGAAGCGGATCGAGTGTTCCTGCGGGAACGTGATCAACGTACGGACGGACAAGCTGTCGAGCCGCCGCTGCGCCCATTGCGGAAACGACGTGGTGTTCGACCAGTCCAAGGGGGTCAGCGCCAAGTGCCCAGTTTGCGGAGAGCCCATCAACACCGTGGCGGAGCAGGACAAGACCGTCACCTTCACCTGTGAGCAGTGCGGCATCCACCTGCAGGCCGCCAAGGGCACAGAATGGTACACCTGCCCCGTGTGCGACTTCCAGAACGACGTGGTCAAGCGGGTGGAGGCAGAGCGCATCCGCCGGGAGGGGCTGGCCAGCATCATCAAGTACGAGGGGGACAACAGCACCTTCGTCTGGAAGCACCCCATCGAGGACTTCAACGCCCTAAGCCAGCTCATCGTCCATGAGAGCCAGGAAGCGGTGTTCTTCAAGGACGGCCAGGCGCTGGACCTGTTCGGGCCGGGCCGGTACACCCTGGAGACCCAGCAGCTGCCCCTGCTGGAGAAGCTATATAAGCTGCCCACGGACCCGGAGCAGACCTTCCATTCCGAGGTCTATTTCATCAACAAGACCGTGCAGATGGGGATCAAGTGGGGCACGCCGGACAAGGTGCGCTTCATCGACCCGCTGACGGGGGTGCCCCTGGAGCTGGGGGCGTCGGGCGAGATGAACCTGATGGTAGCGGACTCCCGGAAGCTCCTCGTCAAGCTGGTGGGCACCACCAAGGGCATCGCCTGGGAGAACGGACCCGGGTTCACGAAATCCCTGCAGGCTTCCTTCCGGCCCCTCATCACCAGCGCCGTGAAGGCGAACCTGGGCGCGGTCATCAAGAACAACGCCATCGACATCCTGGAGGTGGACGAGAAACTGGAGCTGATCTCCTCCGCCCTACGGGAAAAGATCAACGAGGGCTTTGGGGAATATGGTCTCGTCGCGCCGGAATTCTATGTGACAAACGTGGTGCTGCCGGAGAACGACCCCAACTTCCGCCGCATCCGCGATCTGCACACCGTGGTGCTGCAGACCCGGGTCATCCAGGCGGAGGCCACGGTGAAGACCGCCCAGGCTCAAAGCCAGGCGCAGTATCGCACCGCCGAGGAGCAGAGCAAGGCTGCCATCGAGGCGGCCCGGCGGGAGGCGGAGCTCCAGCGCCAGACCACGGAGACCGAGGTGGCCAAGCGGGAGGCGGAGCGGAAGGTCATCGCCGCCCAGGCGGAGGCCCAGGCCCAGCGCATGGCGGGGCTCACCGAGGCGGAGATCATGGCCGCCAAGGGCTACACCCAGAAGGACGTGCTGCAGGCCGAGGTGCAGAAGAGCTACGCCCAGGCCATCGGCGACATGGGCCCGGCCATCACCGCCGGCGGTGGCGGCGGCAGCGGCATCATCAGCGACATGCTGGGCCTCGGCGTGGGCATGGCGGCGGCCAGCACCGTCGCGCCCCAGATCGGCAGCATCTTCCAGAGCATGAAACCTCAGCAGCCGGAAGCGCCCGCCCAGCCCGCGCCTAACGGCTGGGATTGCGACTGCGGCACCCGTGGGATCACCACACGCTTCTGCCCAAACTGCGGCAAG
>OCTX012292007.1_pt1 | contig 25343 bp, 22 predicted proteins | sample 1539691 | NCBI WGS metagenome assembly OCTX01 (sample SAMN02144231, study PRJEB22623) | gut metagenome | biome: sheep rumen | host: Ovis aries | place: New Zealand
GGTGAGCTTGCCTTTATTGTGAATACCTCAGAAATTGTGATGCAGACCCGCATCCATGGTAGCCAGGGCGGACTCTCGAACGCTCGTATCGGTTCTGATAGTGTGGTTGTTCTTCCGATTCCTAATGGAAAGATGGGGAGTGTGAGTTTTATTGGGGGCTCCAACCTTGCGATTCCGGCTAGCAACAATCGTAAAGAGGCTTTGGACTTGCTCCTGTTCCTAGTAGATGACGATAACTTAGATGCCTACACCAAGCAGATTGGTTTGCTCCCTCCTTCTAAAAAGGTGCTTAAGGCTTGGGCTGAAGATGAAAATTATCGTGTCTTGGTTAACGCCCTTGAAACGGGAAAAACTTATGTCGCCATTTCTGAATGGGGTGAATTGGAACAACTGCTTGGTGCAATGTTCAGCACCGTCTGGGAACAAATGGAAATTCCCTCGCTGTATTCTGAAGATAAACTATATGAAATTTTCAAGCAGTTTACGGTTGAAATTGATAAAAAGCTGAACTACCCGACTGCAAATATTATGACGGCTGCCGAATTTAAGGTGGCTTGGAATAAGGCCAATGAGTTGAATGAACCTCAAGTGGAAGTCGCTGTTAACGACAGTACCGAGGATGTCCTCAAGAATAATATGAAAAAGGCTCCGTTTGTATTTGTTGTTGTCCTGATTCTTGGGTTCTTGTTTGCGTTTTTACGTAAACGGAAAAAATAATAGGTTTTGAGATTCTTCATTTATGGCAGTTAGGTTGTTGTCAAGTTTTTCGCGAAGCATCGTCTTTAAGGTGCTTGTGGTGTTGATTGTTTCCATGACCTTTGTGGTCACGGGAAGTATTTTCATATTCAACTCCAAGCAGACAAACCTGATGCTCGAATGGAGCTTTAATAACAACGAGGCCCTCCTTAGTCAAATCGCCAATGTTTCGTCTGGAGAAATGAAACAGTTTGGTGACCGCCTTACTTTGCTCGCGAAGACTTCCGAAATCCAGAGCATGGATCCGATGATTGCTGCTGGTTACCTGAAGAGTTTTAATATCTCTTCGTTGTTTATTTCGGGCGAAACGATTATGTTGTATGATAAGGACGACAACTTTATATGCGATAATTCGATGGTGGGGTTGCCGTCTGAGTTGCCTTATCCAATTGATTTTTCTCGCATTACGCCTCACCGCCCTTACATTACTCCTTGGTTTAGAGAAGCAAAGGATGCTCCTCCGAGGAGAATCTTTGGTATCAATATTTCAAATCGCGTTACGGGTGATGGCTCGTTGATTGCCAACTTTTCGCTTCGTCGACTTTGGACGAGTTTCCCGAATTACAAAATTGGCAAGAGCGGTTTTTTGGTCGCAGTCAATGGTCAGGGTGAAATACTGTATCATCCTGATTTAAAGCGTTGGCTTAGTGATTCGCATAAGATTTCGGAATTGGGGATAAAGGATATTGACCCGCATAATTATAGCGTGTCGAAACCGCAGTTCCAGAAGCTCTATGATGGCCAATCTTATTTGGTCAATTATAAATACGATCCTAATTATGATTTCGGTTTGTTCGCCTTTCAACCCAAAAGTGAAATTGATGAATTGATATCTTCGGCTACGCAGGCAAGCATTGTCATTCTTGTGGTTGCTATTTTAATTATCCTTATTGTGGCCGTTTGGATGTTCTACATCTTGGGTGTTCCGTTGACTCGACTGACGCAACATATTAATCGGATTTCTGAAGGGTATTTGAATGTCGAAGAAATTAATGTGGGTAAGCGTCGTGATGAAATTGGCCAGTTAGGAAAGGCGTTTAATTCGATGCATGGGACTATCAAGCGTCAGATTGAAGAGCTGTCTGCCCATAGGGATATCCTTGAACAGGAAGTGCGCGAGCGTACCAAAGACTTGGAACTGGCGAACAAGAAGCTTGATTTGATTTCTAAGACCGACGAATTGACTGGCCTCCCGAACCGTCGCGATATGAATGAGACGATTTCGAACGAGATAGGACGTTCGCAGCGTACTCAAAAACCGTTCTGCTTTATCTTTATTGATATCGACCACTTTAAGAGGATTAACGACACTTATGGCCATGCTTGTGGTGACGTTATCTTGAAATCCGTGGCGCATACGATTCGTGGGTTGTTGCGCAAGTACGATGTATTTGCACGTTATGGTGGCGAAGAATTCTTGACGCTTCTCCCGGAAACGGATCTGGATGGGGCTGCAGTTGTTGCAGAGCGTTTCCGCAGGCAGATTGAACGGATGACCGTGCGCTATGCCGACTTTACCATCAAGGTTACGATTACGCTTGGTGTGGCTAAGTTTGACCATCGTTTGGGAGCTGATCGCAGTATCCAGATGGCCGATAAGGCGCTTTACCAGGGCAAGGAAGGTGGCCGTAACCGCGTTATTGTCTGGAAGCCGGAGTGGGTGACTAATGCTGATTATGAGGCTGCCGCTGTGGAGATTGCCGCCCAACAGAAAAACGATGGTGATAAGGACAACTTTGAAGTCAGTTTGGATTACAATGATGTCGACAATGCAAAGCCTCTCGAAGGAGAATCGTCGGCAACGTAGGATTTTGAGAATGCAAAATAAAAACGGCTTCCGAAAAGGAAGCCGTTTTTATTATCGGGATGACTGAATTCGAATCAGCGACCTCTTGAACCCCATTCAAGCGCTCTACCAGGCTGAGCTACATCCCGAGTTCTTAGGTGGGTCAAAATTAGTTAAAAATCCCTATTTTTGCAAGGTCGAACGGCGAAAAAAGCGGAATTTTTACTTCCAGTAGCCGATTACCAGAACCTCGGGTGTGGCCTTGGGGTGCTTTTTGCTTTTGAATGTGACGATTTTGCGGATGCTCTGCTGCTTGAGTTCCCAGCCTTCGCGGCTGAGGGTCTTGGTATAGAGCGTGACCTTGAGGCCGGGGACCTTTCCGCCTTCCTTGATTTGGTCAAGCTTGTCTACGTTGAGCATGACGGGCTTTGTCTTGATGCCGAACTGCTTGGCCGATTCGGCGTCAATGTTAATGTCGGGGCGTCCCTTCTTGTCGGTTTCCCATACGTAAAAGGTCCATTCGCGTTTTTCACCTTTGGCATAGTAGCCGGCGTCAAACATCTGCTCGCTAAAGAAGAACGGTGCCTTTACGATGCCGTCCATGGTAGCGGTGTAAGGCTTGCCGGTTGTATCGACGAGGACGACTACCGGGGCGATGGGACCGTCCATGTTCGAAAAGTCAAAGTCGAATTCGATGGAGATGGTCCCCTTGGCAGGGATCTTTTGGGGGTATTTGAAATTTGACATGCCGACGCCTTGTCCAAAGACGTTTTCGAGGACAATTTCTTTGTCGGTGACGTTTGCGCCCTTAAGCACGAAGTGCTTGACGTCGCCCTGGTCGACGTAGCCGATGGGGTAGGTTTCGGGGATAAAGCGGATGGCCTCATCGGCAAGGGCGCCTTGGAACAGGCTGAACGCCATGAGGAGCGTAGGGGCGATAAACTTAAATTTCATGTCGATAATATACAAAAAAGGGTCTAGGCTACGGTAGCGGATTTTTGCGAGGACGTCCGCGTCCGCGCTTTACGGGGGTGCCGTCGGGCATGGCGGTTGCTTCGGGGTGCTTTGCCTTAAAGGCGGCCTGGATCTTTTTGGTGCGTTCTTCGGCCTTTTGTTTGGCCAGGTCTGCCGCGTTGACAATAACGGCCTTGGGCTGGTCTTTCCCCTTGACTCCAAACGATGCCTTGAGGATTCGCCCCGAGGCGGGCTTGGGGACTTCAGAAATCATGGAGTGCAGCTTTTGCTTGGGCTCCGATGAAAACGTCGAAAAACTGTGGCTCTCGGGCGTAAATGCGGTCCGGAGCATTTCTTGTTTTTCGGAATTCAGCTTTAGAACCTCGACGGGGGACGGTGCAGGTTGCTTATTGCCGAAAATTTCGGCGGCAAGGTCTTGAATTTCTTGGTGGGCTTGTTTTGTCTTGAGGGCGAGACGGTCTCTTTTGGAGGGCCTTGCTGCACCGTTTTTGCGGCTCCCGCTAAAATCCTTCTTGATTCTTTCGGAATTCTGGATGATTTCTTCGTCGGTCATGCCGCGGAGTTCCTGGGGAACTTCGATGATTTGGAGCGTGTTTTGAGACAAATTTTGATTCATAAAACCTTGATTTTTCACGATTTTTAGCTTGTCAAGACCCTAAATTGTCATTTTATTGTAAAAAATGTAGGCCAAATTTAAAAAAAATTAAAAAAAATGCTTGTCAAGGTCTAGAAAAAATATTTTTTTTGGACTATTTTTGGCATAACATGCTTCGGTTTACACAAGATATATTACTTGCACTCCGTGCCATCTCCAATGAGGAGGAGGCTCATGAAATGTCTAAGAAGGCTCGCGAACAGTTTGACTTCCTTGGAATTCGTCTTGTTCCCCGCCGTGAAGTGACCTATCCCATTTTCGACAAGTATCCGCCGAAAGACGGAGACGAGTTGGTGGCCAGGGTCGAAGACATGTGGACGCAGCCGTATCGCGAAATCCAGTATGCGGCCTGCGACTACCTGTTCCGCCACAGACATCTGCTTGGGGGGCAGCATTTAGCCTTCCTTAAAAAGTTGATTAAGACTCGCGCTTGGCGCGATACCGTCGATACTTTGGCCGCATGCGTCCTGGGTGACTTGGCTTTGCGTTTGCCTGCATTGCGCTCTAAGATTGTTTCTTGGATTCGCGATCCGAATGTGTGGGTCCGCCGTAGTGCCATTATCTTCCAGATTCAGTACAAGGACCGTACGGACTGGCCGCTCCTTAGACAGTTCTGCTTGACCTGCGCAAAGGATGACGACTACTACATCAGAAACGGTATTGGAAGGGCCCTTTCGGAATATGCCCGAATCAACCCGACCGAAGTGCGCCGTTTTGTACAAGATAACACCTTTGCTGAACAGACCGCTCAAGAAATCTTGAGATTGATTTAAAACAAATACTTAAAATTTTAATGGCCTTTTCTACAGGGATGTAGGAAAGGCTTTTTTAGTATGGTGTTGCTATTTCTTTTGTTCGTATTTAGACGGTTTGTCCTTTGCGGATTCGCTAAAGGGGAATACGAATCGTCCACGGAGTACGCACCCCGGTGCGCCAGGGTCACATTCCTTTTTACGTTTATTGCAAAACGTATTCCGTAAATGCCTACATTCGTAACTCATAGTTGTAAGTATAAAAAAATAATGAAAAGACTCGTTATTTTCTATAATTTACACCATGCGTTACGGTGACATTTCTTACTTTCAGAGCGGCGTAGCCGTTCCTCTTTTTAGTCTTTATAGCAAGCAGAGCATTGGTATCGGTGAATACCTTGACTTGATTCCATTTGCCCGTTGGGCACAGTTCTGCGACTTTAATATCATCCAGCTTTTGCCGGTCAATGATACGGGGTCTGAATCTAGCCCGTACAGTGCACGTAGCGCTTTTGCGTTGAACCCGGTGTTTATCAATGTGCAGTCGGTTGAGGGGTCGTCGGAATTTGAAGGCGAAATCCAAAAGGCCAAGAATGATTTTGATGCATTTGGCAAAATCGACTACTATAACATTTCTTCTTGGAAACGTTTTGTCCTCCGCAAGATTTTTGACAACCGCTATTCTGACTTGAAGAAGGATAAAGGTTTGCAGGCTTGGATCGAAGAGAATTCCTGGGCAAAACCTTATTGCGTGTATTGCACCCTGAAAGCAAAGAACGATGAAGCTAGCTGGAAGGATTGGCCCGAATACCGCGATCCGTCTGCCAAGGATATTGAAAAGCTCTGGAAAAAATTTGAGAAGGACAACCTGTTCCAGGCTTGGATGCAGTTCGAGGCCGAAAAGCAGTTTGGGACTGCTGTTGCCGAAGTCTCTAAGATGGGCGTGCGTCTGAAGGGCGACATTCCGATTCTGATTAACGAAGACAGTGCCGATGTGTGGGCTGACCGCAAGTACTTCTCGCTCGACGATCGAGCCGGCGCACCTCCTGACATGTTCAGCTACAGCGGACAGAACTGGGGCTTCCCGACTTACCGCTGGGACGTGATTGAAAAGGACGACTTTGTATGGTGGCGTCGCCGTCTTGCGCAGGCAAGTAAGTTCTACCATGCCTACCGTATTGACCATGTGCTTGGATTCTTCCGCATCTGGTCTATTCCGCAGCGCGAAACGACCGGTATCTTAGGCTACTTTAATCCGTGTGTGCCGCTCACGTGGGAAAAGCTTTCTTCGGCTGGATTTATGCGCGAAACGCTCGAGTACCTGCGCCGTCCGAATTATGGTATCGATCAGCTTCGTGAATTCTTGGGTGCCGATGCGGACCGCCTTGCGGCAGAATGCTTTACTCAGCTCGAAGGCCATCCGGGCCGCTTTATCTTTAAGTCGGAGTATAGTTCCGAAAAGGCTATCCTTGCGATGTTTGAATCGCAAGAAGTCAAGGACCGGTTGCTCAAGGTTTATTGGAACCGCGTGTTTGTGCCGTCGGGTGACGAAAATACGTTCTACCCCTATTGGTACTGGTACAATGCACCGGTGCTTTATACCTTGCCCGATTACGAACAAGAAAAGTTGCGCAACCTTATCCGAGAAAATGAAAATTCTCAGAATGACTTGTGGGAAGCCAACGCAACCAAGCTTTTGACGGTTCTTTCTCAGGAAACTGACATGCTGGTCTGTGCCGAAGACCTGGGCGCCGTGCCGCCTTGCGTGCCGTCGGTGTTGCATAAGTTGAATATCCTTTCGCTACGTATTGAACGTTGGGCCCGCAACTGGAATGCCCCGTATTCTCCGTACTACGAAATGGACGAATACCCGCGTATGTCCGTATGTGCAACGAGTTGCCATGATTCTTCGACACTGCGTGGACTTTGGCAGGAAAAGGATTTTGACCGCGACCTGTATTGGTCTCATGCCCACTTGCCGGGCAAGGCCCCCGAAGAACTGACGCCGTCCGTCGTGCGCCAGATTTTGGCTCACGTGTATACGGCGAACAGCTTGTTCTGCATCTTGCCGGTGCAGGATTACTTGGCGCTGTCGGCAAGTCTTTCTAAGGGAACTCCCGAGTCGGAACGCGTGAATGTGCCGGGAACTGTGGGTGGTGCCAACTGGTGCTACCGTATGCCTTGCTCTGTTGATGAACTGATGGATTATTCGTCGCTGAGCTCCGATATCCGCATGCTTGTGGATGTGCGCAAGCGCCGCCCGATGTGGAAGATTTAGGATGTTCGCTCCTGCCTGGGTTAAAGACGCAGTCTTTTATCAGATTTTTCCCGACCGGTTTTGCCGTTCGGAGCGTTACCATGCCGTAGGAAAGTTCGTGGAGTGGGGGAGCAAGCCCACTCGCGAAAACATGTTCGGCGGAAACCTTGCAGGTATCGAAGACAAACTGGAATACATTGCTGGCCTGGGCGTGAATGCGATTTACCTGTGCCCGATTTTCAAGAGCAATTCCAATCACCGTTACCACACGGTGGACTATTTTGAAATTGATCCGGTGCTTGGCTCGCTCGAAGATTTTGACCGCCTGGTCAAGAAGGCTCACAAGCTAAAGCTGCGCGTGATTCTGGATGGTGTGTTCAACCATTGCTCCCGCGGATTCTTTCAGTTCAATAGCCTGATGGAGTTAGGTGAGCATTCGCCTTATGTGGACTGGTTTCATGTGAAGGGCTGGCCGCTGAACGCCTATACCGACAAACCCAATTACGAATGCTGGTGGAATTTTCCGGCGCTCCCCAAGTTCAATACGGACTGCCCCGAGGTACGAGAGTATCTTTTTTCGGTCGGTGAATATTGGATGAAACGGGGCATTGATGGTTGGCGTCTTGATGTCCCGAACGAAATCAACGATGATTCGTTCTGGCAGGAATTTCGCCGCCGTGTGAAAAAGGTGAATCCCGATGCTTATATTGTGGGTGAAATTTGGGATGATCCGTTGCGTTGGCTTAAGGGCGACCAGTTTGACGGCGTGATGAACTACGTTTTTCGCAAGGCGGTGATGCAGTTCCTTTTCGACGAAAATCCGATTTCGGCATCGGAGTTCTGCGAACGGGTGCGCGGCGCCTTTGTTGCTGAACGTGGCGATGTCCCGATGAACCTGCTTGGAAGTCATGATACCACCCGCTTGATGTCGCAGCCTTGTGCAAGCTTAGAACGAATCAAGCTTGCGTATGCCTTGATGTTTTTCATGCCGGGAGCCCCGTGCATTTATTACGGTGAAGAACTTTCGATGAAGGGCGGAAAGGATCCCGATAATCGTCGGAGTGTCCCTTGGAGTAAACTTGCCGAAATGCAAGCCAAACCGTTGTATGAGTTTATCAAGCAGATGGTTGCGCTTCGCAACAAGAATGCTGTGCTTCGCGACGGAAATATGAACATCGAATGCGAAGGGAACATCTTTAGTGTAGTCCGTACCCTTGGCAAGAAAAAGATGGTGTTAAAGGTATCGCTAGGCGAACAGGAACCGGCTTTTGAAATTGGCTAGGGTCCTAGTATAAATAATCGTAATAGTAGTAGGTGACGATATGATTCTGGGTATCCCAGTAGGCCATGGTCATGCCGTCTTTGTAAATCGTTAGCTCGTCCTCGTCTTCGTAAAAATGGAAGTAGGGGCCGTATTCCTCGTCGTAGCCTTCATCGTATTCTCTTTCGAGGTAATAGTAACGTTTTCCGTCAAGATTTAAACGGACAAGGCCGTCGCTGTCGACGCGGATGCCGACGAACATGGGTGGGCTAAGGGGATGGGGCTGGGTGCAGTCATATGCTCCGAACTCATCGTAGCGACATTCCTGCACGTCGTAATAATAAAAACGTCTGCTAAAGCGTCCTCCGTCCGCATCGGGGTCTGGACCTAGACCACAGGCGGAAAACAGTATGCAGCTTAACAACAGCGTTGCAAGGGCAGCTGAAAAAAACGACGCCTTTCTCAGCGCCGTTTTTACAAAAGATTTTTTGTTGACGTATCTCATTACGGGTTGTCGTAATCGCCGCCGTAGAGTTCTTCTTCGGCTTCTTGAGTGTTTTCGTCTTCGTAGGCTTCAGGAGCCTGCAGGTCGCGGGTGCTGCCGTACTTGCGCTTTTCTTCGTCGGTCAGCTTGTTGGTGAGCACTTCGACTTCCTGTTCCTGGTTGGCGACTTCCTCTTCTTCTTGCATGATCTTTTGACCCTGTTCGATGCGGCGTTTGACGCGTTCGTCTTCCATCTGCTTGAGGTTGGTGCCGACCTTGGCCTGGTCTTCGGACATTACGTAGCGCTCGTTGGCTTCGTCCATGGCATCCTTGATGCCGACCAGACGGCCACGACTATCGACTTCGAGTCCGGCCTTGCGGAGGGTAGAAAGCGGCAGACGGCGTGCTGCAGTCTTGTATTCATCCTTGAATTCGTAGCCGTCCGAGGTGGCGATGGCGTCAGCTTCATTCGGAGTGACGTAATCAAGAGCTTCTTGCCAACGGGAACCCTGCACGCAAGAGGTAAAGCCCACGAGGGCGTTGTCCAATGCTTCTGGGTCGTCGGCCCTAGAACCTGCACAGCCGGTCAGGACTAATGCAGCAAGAGAGATGCTAGCTAAAATTTTTTTCATAGGATAAAACCTCCGAAAAAATAGAATTCCAACTAAATATAAACATTTTTTTCCAAAGTCAACGAATTTGAACAAATTTTTTCAATAAGTACGCCTTTTTCTTGCTATCATTTATGCCGATGAACGAAAATACCGATATTTACCGTATAAAGAAAGACGATAGAGAGATTATTTTAATTGGAACGGCCCATATATCCCAGGTTTCCAAGGATCTGGTCCGCTCGACCATAGAGTCTGAATCGCCCGATACTGTTTGTGTAGAATTAGATGAAGGCCGTTTGAATTCGATTAAGGATCCCGATCGCTGGAAAAAGACGGACCTTAAACAGGTGATTAAGAATAAGCAACTGGGTACCTTGATTGCAAATCTTGTTTTGGGTTCGTATCAAAAACGAATGGGCGCCCAGACGGGGGTTAAGCCCGGTTCCGAACTCAAAGAAGCGGTGGATGTGGCCGAAAGTCAGGGGGCCCAACTGGTGCTCGCCGACCGAGACATTAAGATTACACTTAGGCGTACTTGGGCATGTACTCCGTGGTATCGCAAGTTGAGTCTTTTGGGTGGACTGATTGCAAGCATCTTTGATAAGACGGAAGTCAGCGAAGAGGACTTGGCGAAAATTAAGGAACAGGACGCCTTGAGTGCCATGATGCAGGATTTCGGAAAATCCTTTCCCGAAGTCAAGCAGGTGCTTATCGATGAACGAGACCAGTTTCTTGCAAGCAAAATCAAGAATGCTCCTGGCAAGAAAATTGTGGCTGTCGTTGGTGCCGGCCACATGAACGGGATTGCAAAGAGTATTGAAGAAGACAGAGCTTTGCCGAGCGAAGAATCGATTAGCGTGATTCCGAAGAGTTCCCCGATTTGGAAAATTATTGGCTGGGCGATTCCGGTTGCGATTATTGCAAGTATCATTGCGGTTGGCGTTCATACGGGAGCCGAAAAGGCGGGTGAACTTAGCCTGCAGTGGGCGATGCTTACGGGCGGTGGTGCCATGCTCGGTACGATTATTGCCGGAGGGCATCCTGTGACCATTTTGGTCGCGTTGGTCGCGGCTCCGTTTACGGGGCTTACCCCGTTGATTGGGGTTGGCTTTTTTACGGCTCTGACGCAGGTGTATATGAGACCTCCGCGCGTGTCTGAAATGGAAACGCTTACGGACGATATCTGGCAGGTAAGGCGCTGGTGGAAAAACCGTGTGACCCGCGTGATTCTATGTTTCTTGTGTCCGGGGATTCCTGCAATTGTGGGTAAAATCCTTGCGATTTTCAAAATTTACCAGGCGTTTTAACGCTTATAAAATTCAAACGTTTCTGAATAAATTAGATTTTTGTAAATCTTTATAAATATCGCTTGGATATATTGTCCAGGCGATTTCTGTAAGGGTGTGCTTTTTTGAACTCCTTTGAATTTATTTTCAAGATAAGCAAAAGGAGTGCTTTATGAAAAAAGTGGTTTGGGAATCTTTGGTCGTTGCTTTTGCGATGGCGGTGTCGGCGAATGCCTTTACGCTTTCGGGAAAAGTGAAAGATGAACAAGGTGCTGCTGTGAGCGGCGCGTCAGTTTCTATGCTGCAGAAGGGGCTAGAAACTAAGACCGATAATCAGGGCAATTTTAGTTTACATCAAGATGAACAAGGTGGCGGTTCTGAGGCGATCCTTGGACGAGTGCTGCCGGGCTATATCAGCGTAAACAACGGAGTGCTTTCTTTTTCGCAGCGCTCCAGTGAACCGGTACAGGTGCAAATTTTTGATATGGTTGGCAACCGTCTGCTGAGCGAAACCTTGTATGGATCGGGAAGCCTTGATTTGCAGGCATGCGTCAGGTCTCAGGGAACGTATTATGCTCGAGTAAAAATCGGCAGCGCACTACGCAATATTCGCTTTACATCTAATGGAAACTTTGGGGCTTCTTTTGAAGGCCGTAGTGCAGGCGTCAAGAATGCTCTTAAGAAAGAAGCCGATAGCGAGGTGCTTCGCGTGATTGCCGAAGGCTTTGATACGCTTGATGTTGAACTTGCGAATTTAGACACGACTCTTGCCCTCACTTTAAAAAAGACTGTGGTTGAACCGGAATACGCTTACGGCTGGGGACTCAAGAATGCTCCAGTGCCGACACGCGGTTGTGGCAAGACTTGGAACCGCGTCAAGTCCGGCAGCTACGAATTCCAGTGGAGCAAGGGCAAGCGCACGATTCGCATTGATATTCCTGACAATTACGACAACAAGAAACCGTACAAGCTCATTTTCGGCATGCACTGCATGGGCGGCTGGGCCGGCGGTGTTCAGCAAGAAGGCTACTATGGTTTGAAACCGCTCGATACTGAAAAGACCGCCATTTTTGTCGCTCCCGAAGGAAACGGACAGCAGGCCCCGTGGGGTCAGGATGACTACCTGCTCTTCGATGAACTTTTGGCCGATTTGCAGAGCAACCTTTGCATTGACTCTAGCCGCGTGTTCTCGACTGGCTTTAGCTACGGTTCCATGTTCAGCAATGGCCTCTCTTGGAACCACCAGGACGTGCTCCGCGCTGTAGCCGTGTACGAAACTGCCGAACGTAACATTTGGCTCCCGCAACGCCAGAACAAGGGTATCGGTTGGATGGGTGTGCTCGGCTTGCAGGACAACCTCTGTACTCCGGCAATGGGCCGTGCCGCTCGTGATATCATTCTGGAACTCAACTCTGAAGGAGGCAAGGCCAAGAACGAACGTGCTCAAGAATATGGTGGCAACGGTCCGCATGTATGCTATGACTACACGACTGTCGAAGAACGGTTCCCGGTTCGTTGGTGTACGCAGAATGGCGGCCACATCTGGGATCACAAGGATCCGGGGCAGCAGAAGTCCTGGGTGCCGCAGGCCACTTGGGATTTCTTCAGCAAGTTCTAGAGTTTCCTATAACACATCCAAAAAATCCCCTACTGCAAAGCGGCGGGGGATTTTTCGTATTTTTAAAGTGGCCATATTTTCTAAATTTGGGCGCATGGAATTCAAACGTTTTGAGGCCTTAATCGAGATGTTCCCGCAGGTGCAAATTTTTAGCACCGAGGGCGAGGACCTGGATCGGGTCATTACTCATTTTTTGAATCAGCAGAAAAATGTCTCCACGATGTCGGAGGCGATGCAGCGTAAAATTCAGCATGCGTTGGCGCCGTTCTTTCAGCAGCGTTTTATCAGTTTGCATGACGAAGAAGCCCCGCTGGTGCGTCAGTTGCTCTTGAAGAAAAAGTTCTTTTTGCAGACAGACCGCTATGTTGACGATATGGCATGGCCCGAAACGGATCCTGATAAGTTGGATGCTGCGTTAAAGATTGCGGATTTGTCGGTAGAAGTCCTGGACCGCAAGCTGTTGAGCCTTTCGAATGGTGAACTGCGCCGAGTGCTGTTGGCCCGCATGTGGATGGAAAGTCCGGAATGGGTTTATTTCAATGACTTGTTTGGAGGCCTTGATCCAGAATATCGTAAGCATTTGGCATCGAGTGTGGTGCAGCTTTCTAAGCGAGAAAGCTTGAAAGTTGCTGTGCGCTTGGCGCGTGAAGATGAGTTGCTTCCCGAAATACCGGCGTTTGTTTATGCGAATAAAACGTTCACGTCATATGACGGTGAACTTCCGAGCGAAATTGCTGCTCCCAAGTATTCTAAGAAGGAACTCAAGGGTTACGAAATTGTCGAGCTGGGCACCCCTGACCGTTCGGACCCAGAAGTTCTTTTTGACCTCAGAAACGTGAATGTTCGCTTTGGCGATACCGATGTGTTAAAGGACCTGAACTGGACTGTTCGCAAGGGGGAACACTGGGCGGTGATGGGCGAGAATGGTGCCGGCAAGAGTACGCTCCTTGGAATGCTTACGGCGGATCATCCCCAAATTTATAACAACGACATTACGCTTCTTGGTGAACGTCCGGGGCATGGCCTCAATATATGGGACCACAAGGCGAAACTCGGGTTCTTTTCTCCGGAACTGGCTCTCCAGTATCGCGAAGACCTTAGTTTGTCGGAAGTCCTGTGCACGGGATTTACGGCCAATCTTTGCAGGGCCGAAAATACCACTTGGGAAGAACGTGCGAAGGCAAAAGAATGGCTGAACTACCTGGGCTTTGAAGACGTGAACGACCGCTACCGCGACCTGTCGCCGATTGATAAGCGAGTGGTATTAATGGCTCGCGCTGCCATTCGACCGCCCAAGGTACTTTTGCTCGATGAACCGACCCAAGGACTCAAGGGCGAATACCGCGAAAAAATCTTTAGCTTGTTGCAGTTGCTTTCTAAAGAAACGACGATTATCTTGGTAAGCCATTACGAAGAAGAATGGCCGCCTTGTATGACGCATCTGCTCCGCATGCCTAAATTCTCGATGGAGAAAAACTAACCATGCAACTTAATGAACAAAATATCTTAAGAGCCTTGCAGGCGGTTCAAGACCCTGACCTGCATAAGAATATTGTCGAACTGAATTTTGTCCAGAATCTAAAGATTGATGGCGACAAGGTGAGCTTTGACCTTAGGCTGACGACTCCCGCATGCCCCATTCGTGATAAGTTTAAGGACCAGTGTATTGCTATTGTGAAGTCGATGGGGGCTAGTGAAGTGAATGTGACATTTACTGCTCAAGGCCGCGTAGAGGGCTCCAATACGGCAACTCAGGCTCCAAAAGTCTCTTACATTGGCGATGTTGCACATGTGGTGGCGGTTGCAAGTGGTAAAGGTGGTGTGGGCAAGTCTACGGTGACGGCAAACCTTGCCATGGCGCTTAGCCTTTCTGGGGCACGCGTGGGTATTTTGGATGCCGATATTTATGGCCCCTCGATGGGACTTATGTTTGGTATTGATCGTGCTCCCGAAGTTTTCGAAGACAATACGATTGCTCCGGTCGAGGCGAAGGGCGGCATCAGCATTGTTTCGATGTGCATGTTTGCTGATTCCGACAAGGCGACCATTTGGCGTGGTCCAATGGTATCGCAGATGATTCAGCATTTTATCCATCATGTGCGGTGGGGAAAGCTGGACTACTTGCTGGTGGACTTTCCTCCAGGAACGGGTGATATTCAGCTGACACTTACGCAGAATTGCCCCATGGCCGGTGCTGTGGTGGTGACGACACCGCAAGAAGTAGCGTTGGCTGACTGCCGCAAGGGACTTGCCATGTTTGATTCTGTGGGTGTGCCGGTGGTGGGCGTTGTCGAAAATATGAGCTACTTTGTATGCGACCAGTGCGGCAAGGCTCATCATATATTCCGTGAAGGTGGCGGAGAACGTATTGCCAAAAGCTGGGGCGTTCCGGTTATTGCCAAGGTGCCGCTTGAACCTGCGGTTGCCGATTGCGGTGACCAGGGAACACCTGCCGTGTTGCGCTATCCGAATTCGGAATCGGCCAAGGCCTTTATGCAGGCTGCCGATGCCATGGTGCGCACGCTCTCGGTGTTCAAGACCGAAGGCGATGGTGTGCTCAAGACGTTCAATTATGAATTTGCGGAACTCCCCGAGGAGGATGTATGATCCAGCCCAAGAAAGTTTTTAGGACAAAGGATGGTCGTCTCGGTTTTGAATGGAACGACGGTACGCGTGGTGCCTGCTTAGTGCGAGACTTAAGGCTTGCGTGCCCCTGTGCTTTGTGCGTTGACGAACATACGGGTGAAAAACTTTTGGATGATTCTACTGTGCCAATGGATATTAAGCTTGTAAAAGTGCAGTCTATTGGTCGTTATGCGGCGGGTCTTTCTTTCGATGACGGCCACAATTCGGGAATTTACCCATACGATAAGTTATATAACTTGACGAAAATAAAGTAAAAAGACATATTTGGATTGTCTGTGAGGAAATTTCCTTAAAGAATCAAAGGTATGTGTTACTATGAGTGATGCTAACGAAGCGCTGTATTTCCGGGATTTGAATCGATACCCGACACTGACTCCACAAGAAGAGTCGGCTCTTTTGTCGATTGTCAAGAACGGAGAAACCGAAGAAATTCGTAAATCAGCCCTGCAGCGTCTGATTCGTGGAAACCTCCGTTTTGTCGTAAGCGTGGCTCGCAAGTATCAGGGACGTGGTCTGTCGCTTCTTGATTTGATCAATGAAGGAAACCTGGGCCTGTTCAAGGCTGCGAAACGCTTTGACATGGGGAAGGATGTCAAGTTTATCAGTTATGCTGTGTGGTGGATTCGTCAGTCCATCCAGAAAGCCCTGTTTGAACAGGTGGGGGCGGTTCGAATTCCTCCTAACAAGCTTGCATTGGTCAATCGCTTTAAGCGAGCCCTAATGCAGAATGACGGTGACTATGACCGCACTATTTCGATGGACGAGTTTGCTCCTTTCGAAAAGGACATCGTCGAGGTCATGGAAAAAATTGTGGATATTTCGCTCGATGCCCCAATCGGTGATAGCAATGTAGTCGCCAATACGAGCGAATCGGTCAGCACCTTGATGGATGTTCTTGGCTCTGACGGTAATCAGGACGAAGACATGGAAAAGGATGAACGCCGCAAGCTCATCCAAGAAACCTTGTCGGCGCTCCCGCAGCGTGAAGAAGAAATCCTTCGCATGTTCTATGGGCTTGATACTGTAGAAGATACGACGCTTAAGGATATCGGCGAAGATTTGAAACTGAGCCGTGAACGAGTCCGTCAGATTAAGAATAAGACCTTGCGCCGCCTACAGAAGAGCAAGGAACATAAAGAAAAATTGGCTGATTTTTTGGAAAGGTAATGGCGAATTCATCTTTGGCAGCCCGCAAGGCTGCATATTTATTTTTAGTCCTGTGCTGTGGAGCCTTGCTCACGTTTGCGGGCTTTAAGGTCTATGACTACTATGGACCGAGCAAGATTGTGGTCGGTGGAATTCCGTACGGTTTGCCGGCTGGGTCTATCGTGCTTCGTGGCGATGCTCCTGATTTTTCTGACGAGATGTCTAAGTTGCCGGTGCAGACGCAAACGGAATTGCGCCGTGCGATGGAGTTGTATCGAAGTGGAGCCCTTGTTTCGGCGTTCGAAATTTTTGACGGCGTCGTGGTCTTGTATCCGGATCTGTATCAGGCTGTTTGGGGTGAAGTAAATACTTTGTTTGAAATGCCAAACCTTTCGGATTCCCAACGTGACCGCCTTACGTTGCTAGTTGGAAAGTTGCAGGGACGTTTCCCCGGCTCTGGAATTTCTGCTTATCTAGAAAGCCGAACACTTTTTCTGTCGGGCAACGAAACGGCTGCTTTGGAACTTGCCAAGGCTGCAGCCGAAAAATCTTCGGCCTTGCCCGAAGCCAGGCTTTGGCTCGGCGAACTCTTGATGCGCAATGGCAGGGGCGTTCAGGCTGAAAACGAACTGAAAACGGTCGTTAGCCTTTCGGGGGGCGGAATGCCTAAGGCCTATGAACTGCTTGCTGAACTTTACCATCAAAATGGACAGCTTGACAGCTGCTCTGCCCTTGTAGAGTATTCGCTGGCTCAATATCCTGTAGATGCAAAGTTGTTGCTGTTGCAAGGGTATCTGCATGAATACCAGGGACGTTTTGATGCCGCAGAAAGGTTGTATCAGCGCATCTTGGCCTTTGATCCTGACTTTGCTCCGGCTCGTGAAGCTGCCGCGACTTTGGGTGAAAAATCTCCGCCGGGCCCCGGAACTGGGGTGGTGCTCTCGCCGCAGGACCGCGTGCAGACCGCTTGCGACATTTTGGAGCCTCTGGTCGAAAAGTATCCTGAGAATTTGCCGTTGCGAGAAGCCTTGGGACGTGCCTATATGAAGGGACGCCTGTTTGACCGCGCACGGATGCAGTTTCAAGAAATCCAAAAATCTGATCCTGAATATCCAGAAATTCAGCAGCGTATTCAAGAAACGAACATTACGCGCCCGGCCCCCATTGCCAAGAATGACGGGCTGGCTGCAAACCTGAATCGTGCCTTGGATAGCCTGCGTGAGAGCGCCGGGCCGTCGAGTTCGCATGACTTTACAACGATGCTTGGACATTATGTTGTTCGCTACGGTGCAACCCCGAGAGAGTTTTTTAAGAAATATTCGATTGGCAATTTTAGGCCGGTTGCAAACAACGTGTGGCAGGAGTCGTTTTATATAGCCCCTTACATGCATACGTACACGGTTGTCTTTGATTCGTTGAATCATTTCCGTGAAGTGCATGTTGTCGTTTATGATTCGGCGTCGACGACGAATCACTTGGGGATCGCGCCCGAAATATTCACACGCCTGCTTAAACAGAATTCTAGAATTTCGGGTATTGGCAACAGTACTGGCGAGACGGATTGTGGCGATGGACTAGTCTTGGATGCCGCTGTGTGGGAAACCCAGGATAATTTTGAAATGCTTGCTCGCGTGGTGGGCAAGCCTGCCGAAGTCCGCATGATTCGTTTTGACAAGAGTGCTCTTCCGCCGGGACTCAAACTTTGCGATTATAGCAAGTATCTGAACCAGTACTAAAATCCTGAATACTGCGCCGAAGGCGCAAATTTTGTATCTTTATACCATGATGTTGCGTTTTATGGCATTGGCTATAGTCGTCCTCTTTTTTGAGGGGTGTACTTGCTGTGCCTATTTGAACCACATGTTCAATGCGGAACGTCTAGATGAACAGGCGGGTGAACTGCGTGCTGCCCGACTAGATAGCATCCCTGATAGTGAAAATTCGTTGCCGGGTTCTGAGGAACGTCTTAAGTACGACAAGATTATCGAAAAAGGCTCCCGCGTCTTGGAACGTTTTCCCAAGAATAAAAAGCGTACGGCCGAAGCGGTTTTCTTGATTGGTGAATCTTTCCGCCACAAGCATGAGTGGAATAAGGCGATTACCAAGTACGATGAATTTGAACGCTACTTTGCCGACCATGACTCGATGCAGGCGGTAGAGTACCAGCGCGCCTATTGTCTGTACCGTAATCATGAATTCAATATCAGCCGCTTTGCCTTGGAACCGGTGATTGCCTCGAAGGATCATCCTTATTATTTCCAGGGTTTGAACTTGCTGTCGCTTTTGGACGAAATGTCCGAGGCTCCGGACCAGGCTATTGCTTCTTTGGAAGCCTTGCTTGCCGATACGGCGGGAACGCCTTTTATGCGTGGCAAGGCGCACTTTAGACTTGCGGGGCTGTATTTTAAGAAAGAAAACTGGGACAAGTCCCGTGAACATTATACCGCAAAAGAAATTAAGGAACTGAACCCTCGCGAGCAGCAGACGGCGGGTGAACAGGCGGCGGAGTGCCTTGCTAACCGTAAAGAATATTTGCAAGCCGCCGATGAATATAAGGAACTTTACAAGAATCCTGAGTACGAGTCGAAACAGCCGGATTACCTGGTACGAATTGGCGAGTTGACGATGCTCGGTGAACGTTACCCCGACGCCATTATTATCCTACAAAAGGTGAATTCGGAATATCCGCGTACCGAGGTGGCTTCGCGTAGTTACTTCTGTCTAGGTGATTACGAACAGCATAAGACGATTGACTATGACAAGGCGGTCGTCTATTACGATAGTAGCTTTATATCTCGTACCATCAGTAAGTGGGGGCAAGAAAGCCGTGAGCGTCGTGATGCCCTGAGACGTTTGATTGCCATGCGCAACCAAAATGACAAAGAACGCAAGGATTCTATTCCGAATGTAGATAACTTCTTTAAATCGGAGTTCCTGATCGCAGAATTGTTCTTGTTCAAGTTGTCTGAGGTGGATAGTGCCATTACGCGCCTAGATAACGTCATTAAGGAATCGGGCGATAGCGCTAAGACCTTACGTGCTATTTATGCCAAGGCCTTTATTTATGATGAATTTATGCATGATCCCGATGCGGCCGAAGAAATCTATAAGGAAATTATAGAGAAGTATCCGGATACGGAATATGCAAAACAGGCACAGCAGAACCTGGGTATGCGAGTAACCTTAAAGACTAACGAAGACATTGCAAAAGAAAAGTACATGGAAGCAGAAAGCCTTTGGACGATTGCTGCCGAAATGCCTTTAGACCAGATGGATTTGGTTGATTCTGCCTATGCGCGTGCCTTTATGCAGTTTGATAGTCTGTATCAGCAATATCCCGAAACCCAGGCTGGGATTCAGGCTCTCTACATGAAAGCGGTTTATTTCCAGATGAATCCGGAACGAATCGATAGCACCTTTAAAACGTATAAGGAACTCCGTGACAAGCACGGTCAGACCCCTTGGGGCAAACAGGCTGCAATGCTCATGAGTAACCGGTTGACTTTGACCGATAAGGATCTGGAGCGTTTGCGTAAGCGTGTCAAGAGCAGCGAGGCTCATGTGGATAAGCTGTCTGCCCAATATTATGAAAGCTTAAACAAGGCTCCCGAAGAAAAGAAGGCCGAAGTCAAGAGTCAAGAAGACGAAATTCTTGAGAATACTTACAATAGTATGTATGATTTTGAATAGTCGAAAAATGACTGTCGTGGCGGCGGTGCTTGTCGCCTTGCTTTTGGATGGGTGCGCTGCCGGAAACTCAAAGATTGCATCGCGCAAGGGCTATGTGCGTTTTCCTGGAAAACATTACGCTTCGGGTGAAAAAGCTGAAATCGGTACCAAGATTGAGGGCGAGGCTAGTTATTATGGTCCCGGCTTTCATGGAAAGCTGACCGCTAGCGGTGAAACCTTTAATCAGAACGATTATACATGCGCCCATAAGACGCTGCCGTTTGGAACGGTGCTTAAGGTGGTTCGTAAGGATAACGGTGAGAGTGTTGAGGTCCGCGTGAATGACCGTGGTCCTTATGTAGGCGACCGAATCTTGGATTTGAGCGTTGCTGCCGGTAAAAAGATTGGCCTTGATAAGGTCGGTCATGCGTACGTGACGGCGACGGTTATTGAATAATCTAATTCCTGTAAAAACAGTGTTTTTAGAATGTCAAATTTTGACATCTGAATAGTTCTATATTTCGTTGTACAGAAAAGCACTTGTCCGTTTGTGTGTTTTTCTAAAGATTAGAGGAAAAAATGTATAACGAATATGAACGCGTTACTCTTTGGAATTCCGGTTATTCAACTTTCAAGCGTCGTATAGACGAACAACTTCAGCTGAATGGATTTGATGATTCTTTAGTAGACGACGAAACCCTGTTGCCGTTTTATCGCGCTGGTGAAAGCGAAACTTATGTGCTTTCTGCCCTAGGCTGTGCCGTGGGCGTGTGATGGTTTTCTTTTACTTGTTCTTGTAGCTAACAAAACGGATGTTGCCGCAGTAATCCTTATGGATGCCGGTAAATTCCAACCATGGATAGTTGGTGGCTTCGTCCTTAAGGACTTCTGCTTGTTCCGAGCCGATTTCAAGGAATATGGGTGCGCCCATGGAGAGCTTGCCTTCGGTTTGCTGCAGAAGTTTACGTACAAGTGTTAGTCCGTCGGGACCGCCGTAGAGGGCGAGTTCCGGGTCGAACTTGTCGACTTCGGGCTGGAGCTTCCCCTTTTCGCTATCGGGAATGTAGGGAAGGTTTGCGATGAGGCAATCAATTTTGGTGTCGGTTGAGACTGCGTCGAGCAAGTCGCCTTGAGCGAAAGCCAGATTTGAACCTTCGGCGTTTGCTCCCAGCTCATTCGCATCGGCATTTTCGCGGGCGAGCGAAAGGGCTTCTTCAGAAATGTCCGTGGCGAGCACTTTCGTACCGGCGATTTCTTTTGCACAGGCAATCGAAATCGCCCCTGTTCCCGTGCCCACTTCGACGATAAACGGGTTCTCGTTTCCCTTGAGTGCGTCCTTGGCCATGTCGACAAGCGCTTCGGTTTCGGGGCGCGGGACCAGCGCCCGCGTATCGCACTTGATGATAAAGCCGCGGAAACTCGTGTCGCCGATGATGTGCTGCAGGGGTTCACGATTTGCACGGCGTGCCACTAGCGGACGGAGCGTGTCGAGTTCTGCTGCGGTGAGCGGCTTTTCGAAGTTTAGGTAAATATCCATGCGGCTCTTCATGCCGAGCCCGTGGCTAATGATGTACTCTGCGTCTAACCGCGCATCGGGAACCCCCTTCTTCTCGAAGAAGACCTTGGTGCGGTTCAAAATTTCAAGTACAGTCATCTGTGGCATGGATTACCTTAAGCGTTAAACTTCCCGAGCTTTTCCTGAGCGTTGGCCATCTGGAGTCCGTTGATGATTTCGTCGAGTTCTCCAGTGACAACTTTGTCCAAATTATACAGCGTCAGTCCGATGCGGTGGTCTGTGACGCGGTTTTGCGGGTAGTTGTAAGTGCGAATCTTGGCGGAACGGTCGCCGGTGCCCACGAGGGCCTTACGGCTGGCTGCTTCTTCCTGTTCTTTTTTCGCGATTACGGCATCAAGAATTTTGGAACGGAGCATTTCCATGGCGTGCAAACGGTTTTGCAACTGGCTACGTTCGGTCTGGCAACTCACCACCACGCCTGTCGGAATGTGGGTGAGTCGCACGGCGGAGTCCGTCTTGTTGATGTACTGACCGCCTGCACCCGAAGAACGGTAGGTGTCCATGTGAATGTCGGCTTCGCGGATTTCCACGTCGACTTCTTCGGCTTCGGGCAAAATGGCAACTGTTGCTGCAGACGTATGTACGCGCCCCTGTGTTTCTGTCTCGGGTACGCGCTGCACGCGGTGCACGCCGCTTTCGAACTTGAGCGTTCCATATACGCTGTCGCCTTCAATGAACACGCGGATTTCTTTGTAGCCGCCCACGGTGCCTTCGCTCGCATCCTGGATGGTCATCTTCCAACCCATGCGGCTGCAGTAGCCTTGGTACATGCGGAAAAGGTCCCCTGCAAACAGTGCGGATTCGTCACCGCCGGTACCGCCGCGAATTTCGAGTGTTGCGTTGCGGTAATCCCACGGATCCTTCGGGACCATCAAAATCTGGAGCTCGTCGGTCACTCCCGGCAACTTCTTTTCGATGTCGGAAAGTTCTGACTTTGCCATTGCGACCATTTCGGGGTCGGAATCGCCAAGGGCGGCCTTCCATTCTTCCTGGTCGTTCAGCATCTGCAGGTATTCTTTGGCCTTGAGTACAGCCTTTTCGATACCCTTATACTGCTTATGAATCTTGTTGTAACGAGCCTGGTCAGCGAGAACGTCCGGATTTCCGAGTTCCGATTCCAGTTCCTCATACTTTTCAATCAGTTTTTGTGCTTTGTCTTTCATCGTGCCCAAATTTAAAAAAATGAACATTGGTGGTCTCTTTTGCCGTTGAGAAGATGCGACAAAAAGAGTATATTTTGCATAATTGATATCCGTATCGTTTAGGAGGAATTGGCTATTATGAAAAAAGCAGGGATTGTTGCCGGTATATTTGCATTGCAGTCTTTGTGCCTGATTGGGTGTGGTGACAGCTCGTCGAGTAGCGCTCAGGGTGCCGGGCGTAATTATTGTAAGGTCGTTAAAAAAGATCCACTGGTGATTGAATCTGTAGAAGATGGTTTCTTTAGCAAGAGTTCCTTTTCGTTTGACGAAAACTTGCTTGTTGAAACGGTGGAATTTGAAAATTCGGCTGCGTTAAAAGAGGCTTGTTCGATATATAAAAGCGATTCTGATTATGGCACGGTAATATGTAATGCCAATTCTATTATTGCCGTTGGAAAAGCAGAAATGACTAGGGCGGACTATGATTCTTTGATGAATGAGTTTGCAGACGATTGCGAACATGCTTATGAAATAGAATCGTCTTCTAGTGCAGCGAATATGTCTAGTATTTCTTTGCCTTTGTCGAGTTCGAGCATGTTGAATCCTGGGAATCGTAGTGCTCGGGATTATTGCCATGTGCTTTCTTCTAAGAATCCTCTACAATTTGAAGCCCTTGAGGGGGGCGATGTCTATACTTTAACGACGATTGAATATAAAGATGGCGTCTTAACCCAAAGGGTTGAATTTAATAGAAAGGCCGCCCTTGAACTTGCCTGTGAAAATTACAAAAAAGATGCCTCGTATAAGAGTGTGGAATGTGGTACTTCGACCGTGATTGCCACGGCAGACAACTTGAGTGAATCCGATTATCTTAATCTGGCGAATGGATTCATTGACATGTGTAAGGAATTTAATGATGTCGAAGTTGTTCCAGATCTCGAAAGCTCGTCCAGTTCGGAAGCTCTTTCGGATGAGAACATTTTAGATTGGTATAATGTTGCTCATTATAAGAAAGATAAGGTCGTGGCAGCAAATGCAAGTGAACTTGCTTGTGATGATGCCGTCAGCACGGCCTCTTTGGAAGGCTATGATGTCGCTTATGAATTTAACATTCCCACTGACTTGGGACGTGATTATTTTGGAAAGAACAATGCCTATATAGACGACAGGGTTGCTCCAGTAACGGCTGAATGTGGAAGCCTTGTTTTAAATGGATCGAATGGCTTGCTTATTCCGCTGAACGATGTCTTTAAAAGCAATGGGTTCGTTGTTGAAGTCCGCTTTATGGCTACATCGGAAGGAGACATCAGCAACATATTTGTCGCTGAACCTCCGGGATCTAGTGTCGATGGCTGGCAAATACGCCTCGATGGTTCTAACGTGACGTTCCATTATCGTGATGCGGATGATGATACTCGTGATTGGGTCGTTGAAAAAGTGGGCGAAATAACACTGAATGAATGGCATGTTGTTCAGGTGAGTTTTTACCCGTCTGAATCAACAATACCCGGCATGTCAAGTATCGCTTTGGATGTTACCTTGGACGAAAAACCTAGCGTTGCAGCCTTGTTCCATGGGGATATTTCGGATATAAAATACGGTTTGGGAATCGGTTATGATGCTATGTATCAGGGATCCCATGAGCGAAGATTCTTTGCCGGAAAGATTGATTATATTCGCTACAAAAAAGTTTCGGAATAATGCTTAAGATTGTCCCTATTGGCGTTTTTTACGGTGATGCTGTTTATAAGTATGACGCTCCCCGACAGGGGCGTCTTTTTGCAGGGCATCTGGGACGAATAGAACTTAAACCGGGGCAGAATTTTGAAATGGCGCTCCGCGATCTAGAAGGCTTTGAACGCATCTGGGTGATTTTCCAGTTTCATGAAAATGAAGGCTGGCGCCCGACGACAAGGCCTCCGGTGCCACCCAAAGGTAAGGACCGTGTGGGAACCTTTGCCAGTCGCAGCCCCTACCGACCGAATCCGATTGGACTCAGCTGCGTTAGGTTGTTGAAAGTAGAAGGTCTGACGCTGTATGTTGATGAGGCTGACCTGCTGAATGAAACGCCTATTTTAGATATTAAACCTTATATCCCAATGGCTGATGCTTTTCCTGATGCCAGGGCGGGTTGGGTCGAAGAACAGGTCGGCGATGTATGGTCTGTCGAAATGTCTGATAATTTTGCAACGCAGAGCAAGTGGATTGCCGAACGTAGCGATTTTGATCTGGAAAGTTTTGCTCAGGTGCAGCTTTCGCGCGGGAATTTTTCGAAAGATGTCTTTGACAGTTCGCGTCGCCGCTTGACTGTAGACGAAAATGCCTGTACGGGTGTGCTTGCTTATCGAACGTTCCGTATCCATTTTAACTACGATGAATCAGCCCGTAAGGTTGTGCTGTTGCGAATTACAAGTGGATATTCTGCTGAAGATTTAATGCCTGGAGCCGTAGACAAGTACGGTGACAAGGATTTACATCGTGCGTTTCTGCAATTTATACTTTAAATACCCCGCCATTTGGAGCGGGTGATTAAAGGTGCCGTCGACCATTTTTGCTTGTAGTTCGTCGTCGCTTAGCAACAGGCTTTCGATGTCTTCGGTGCTGTCAAAATGCGTGCTTCCGCCTTTTTTGACGCCGTCAATGAAAACCACATGGAACTTGCCTCGGTGCCTGTCCGGGTTTACGGGAAAAGTGCCAAGGTAAGTGACTTTGTCGGCAGA
>OCTX012281231.1_pt1 | contig 25340 bp, 17 predicted proteins | sample 1539691 | NCBI WGS metagenome assembly OCTX01 (sample SAMN02144231, study PRJEB22623) | gut metagenome | biome: sheep rumen | host: Ovis aries | place: New Zealand
GGGTGGTGGGCGCCATCTGGCCGCCGGTCATGCCGTAGATCGCGTTGTTCACGAAGATGACGGTGATATTCTCGCCCCGGGTGGCGGCGTGGGTGATTTCCGCGGCGCCGATGGAGGCCAGGTCGCCGTCGCCCTGATAGGTGAAGACGATATTGTCCGGATTGACCCGCTTGCAGCCGGTGGCGACGGCAGGCGCGCGGCCGTGGGCCGCTTCCATCATGTCGCAGTTGAAGTAGTCGTAGGCAAAAACGGCACAGCCGACCGGCGCGATGCCGATGGTTTTTTCCTGCACGCCGAGCTCGTCAATCGCTTCGGCCACCAGGCGGTGGATAATGCCGTGGGTGCAGCCGGGGCAGTAATGCAGGGGCTTGTCGGTCAGCAGCTTTGTTTTCTCGTATACAACAGCCATGGCTTATTTCCCCTCCTTTGCCAGGGTTTCAACCTGGGTGATGATTTCCCGTACGGTGGGCACAATGCCGCCGGTGCGGCCGAAGAAATGGACAGGCTTTTTGCCTTCCACCGCCAGTTTGACGTCGTCCACCATCTGGCCCATGCTCATTTCGACGGTCAGGAAAGCCTTCGCGTGCTCCGCTGCCTTCGCGATGGGGGCGGCGGGGAAGGGCCACAGGGTGATGGGCCGGATCAGGCCGGCTTTGATGCCCTCGGCACGGAGCTTGCGCATGGCGCTGCGGGCAATGCGCGCGGTGGTGCCGTAGGCGACGATGACAAAGTCCGCGTCATCGGTCATTTCCTCCTGCCAGCGGCATTCGGTCTGCTCCATGACGGCGTACTTCTCGTACAGGTGGTTGACGTGCTTCTCCAGCACGGCGGGATCGATATACAGGGAATTGATCACGGCCCGGTCCCTGCCGCAGCCGGGCTTCCAGCCGGTGGCTGCCCAGGTTTTGGGAGGCAGGTCGGTCCGGTCGTGATGCTCGGGCATCTCCACGGGCTCCATCATCTGGCCGATGAGTCCGTCCCCCATGATCAGCACGGGATTGCGGTACTTGTCCGCCAGGTCGAAGGCCTCCTGCGTCAGCTCCACCGCCTCCTGCACGGAGGAAGGCGCCAGCACCAGCATGCGGTAATCGCCGTGGCCGCCGCCGCGGGTGGACTGATAGTAATCGCTCTGGGCGGGCTGGATGGAACCGAGCCCGGGGCCGCCGCGCACCATGTTGACGATGACGCAGGGCAGCTCCGCACCAACGATATAGCTGATGCCTTCCTGCTTCAGGGAAATTCCCGGGCTGGAGGATGAAGTCATGACGCGGGCGCCGGCGCCGGCAGCACCGTAGACCATATTGATGGCGGCGACTTCGCTTTCCGCCTGCAGGAAACAGCCGCCCTCGATTTTCGGGAGCCGCTTGGACATGTATTCCGGAATCTGGTTCTGGGGAGTGATGGGGTAGCCGAAGAAGAAGCGGCATCCTGCCTGGATGGCGGCTTCGGCGATGGCCTCATTTCCCTTCATGAGCATTTTCTGACCCATGGATACGCTTCCTCCTTATTTCTCCACCTTAATGACGGCATCCGGGCACATCCGCGCGCAGAAAGCGCAGCCGATGCAGGATTCCTGATCCGTGATTCCGATGGGATGATAACCTTTGGTATTGATCTCCTTGCTGAGCGCAAGCAGATGTTTGGGACAAACGTCGGCACAAAGACCGCAGCCCTTGCAGGTTTCCCGGTCAATGGTCAGTTTGGCCATGGCGTTCCGCCTCCTTCTGGATGGTATTAAAAGCATTATAGGATTTTCGGGTTTTTGCGTCAATGATTCCCTGCCGGGGAAATCACAGAAAGGCAGGAAAAGAACAGATCAGCCCAGGACCTGCTCCCGGAGGAAAGCGGCCAGGAGCAGGCCGGCTTTCCGGTTCCATTCCGCGTTGGGGTGAAACCGGGCTCCGGTATCCTCTTCATGGTAATCCGGAAGGGCAAAGGTATACAGGCGGTCCATGCCCTCCTCCTGCGCCAGGCGGACAGCCTCGGCCGGAAGCTCCGGCCGGCAGTCGGAGGCAGGGAGAATCCAGACGACGGCAGCGCCCGGATTGTTCTTCCGGACCCGGCGAAGCAGCCCGAGGGCTCCCTGTACAAACCGGTTCCGGTCCTCTTCCAGGCTGTTCCGGACGTTCATGCCGTTGTTGTCGTTGGTGCCGAGGCGGATGCAGACCACGTCCGGCCGCCAGGCGGAGAAATCATAGGGTTTGGTGCAGCCGCGCTTCTCCGCCGCGGGCCCGCGCAGCACGCCGGCGATCTCCTCATAGTGGGCGGTGAGCGTATGCTCCGGATTGTGCTCCCAGTCCCAGCAGACACCCCAGCCGCTCTGGGAAAGGATCCGGCGCTCGGCGTTCAGTTCGTTGCAGGCAACCCAGGAGTAATTGCCCCGGGCGGAGAACCAGGGGGTGATCCACTCGTCGTTTCCGCGGGGCGCCAGGGCGCCTTCGCCGGAGGTGAGGCTGTCGCCGACAAACTCGATGCGCAGGTCCCGGACGGGGAGCTCCTCCAGGGTTCCGTTCATCCGGAGGGAATGCAGCAGGACGGTGGCTTCCGGATTGTCCGGCATGCACTGGGTTTCCTTCATCAGGGTAATGATCCGGGTGTTCTGCGGCTCCATGCCCAGGATCAGCGGATAGAAGCGGATGCCCGGTTCCACGGGGAAGCGGGTCACCGGCGCACCGTCCGCCAGGACGATCATCCACATGACGGGGGAAAAGGCCGGAGCCTCCAGCTCCGCCCACAGGTCCGTTCCGTGGAAGGCGCATTCCAGGCCGCTGCCGGTCCAGTCCAGCGCAACGGGGGACTGGGCGGGATCCATCCGGCCGAGAAGCCGGAGGCGGGGAGTGGATGAGGTGACAGGAATGTTCAGCATCGGGCGGTTCCTCCTGAATGCATCGGCGTCAAACCCGGAGGCAGGGTTTCCCGCCTCCGGAAGAAAAAGCCGGACCCGGGCGGGTCCGGCAGCAGGATCAAGGGATTATTTCAGCATGGACTTTTCCCAGCAGTCATAGGGCTTCAGGCCCAGCAGCTCCACGACGGTGGGGGCTACATTGGCCAGGCCGAAGGGGCTTTCGGTGTCCATTTCATGGCGTTCATCCGGATCATGGATGATGAAGGGAACGGGGCGCAGGCTGTGGGCGGTCCGGACGGAAACGACGCCCTTCTTGTTCTTTTCCAGCATCTGGTCGCTGTTGCCGTGGTCGGCGGTGACCACCAGGATGCAGCCGTGCTCGTCGCAGGCCTTCCGGATCCGGGTCAGGCACAGGTCCACGGTTTCCACGGCGATCTCGGTGGCATACAGGTTACCGGTGTGGCCGACCATGTCGCCGTTGGGGAAGTTGCAGCGAATGAAGCCGTACTTGCCGGACTCGATGGCCGCGATGACCAGGTCGGTAATCTCGGTACCCTTCATCCAGGGACATTCATCGAAGGAGCGGACGTCGGAAGGAACCTCTTCCCAGGTTTCCAGCTCCTCGGAGAACTTTTCGCTGCGGTTGCCGTTCCAGAAATAGGTTACATGGCCATACTTCTGGGTTTCGGAGCAGGCGTACTCGTTGATGCCGTTTTCCACCAGCAGCTCGGTCAGCGTATGGCGGATCTGCGGCGGGTTGACCAGGTATTTATGCGGGATATGCAGGTCGCCGTCATATTCCAGCATGCCGGCGTATTTCACCTGCGGAACCGCGCCCCGGTCAAACTTGTCGAAGGAGGCGTCCCCGTCAAAGGTCATGGAGAGCTCCAGGGCACGGTCTCCGCGGAAATTGAAGAGGATCACGCTGTCCCCGTCCTTCATGGGACCGACGGGAGCGCCGTTCTCGGCGATGACGAAACCGGGCAGGTCCTGGTCGATGACGCCGGGCTGTTCGCTGCGGTAGGTTTCAATGGCTTCCTTCGCGGAGGCGAAGGTGCGGCCCTGGCCGTGCACATGGATGTTCCAGCCGCGCTCCACCATGCCCCAGTTGGCCTGGTAGCGGTCCATGGTGATCTGCATGCGTCCGCCGCCGGAGGCGATCCGTCCGTCAAAGGAGCCGTCGTTCAGGGAAGCGAGCGTCTCTTCCAGTTTGTCCACATATTCCAGGGCGGAGGTGGCAGGCACGTCGCGGCCGTCCAGCAGGATATGGACGCGGGCTTTGGCAACGCCTTCGGCCTTGGCTTCCTTCAGCATGGCCAGCAGGTGGCCGATATTGCTGTGGACGTTGCCGTCGGACAGCAGGCCGATGAAGTGCAGCGCGCCGCCGGAAGCCTTGACTCCGGCAACCAGGTCCTTCCAGGTTTCGGAGGCATAGATGCTGCCGCTCTCGATGGATTCGTTGACCAGCTTGGCCCCCTGGGAATAAACCTGGCCGCAGCCGAGGGCGTTGTGGCCGACCTCGCTGTTGCCCATATCATCATCGGAGGGCAGGCCGACAGCGGTCCCGTGGGCCTTGATGGTCCGGAAAGGATCATTGGCCTTGAGCTCGTCCAGGGTGGGGGTGGTGGCCTTCATGACCATGTTGCCCAGTTCTTCGGATGATTCACCGACGCCGTCCATGACAACCAGCACTACGGGTTTTTTCATAAGAGTCATTCCTCCTGTATCATACACTTTCGCCTGCACGCACCGCGCGGCAGGCGTGAAAACTCACACCCATCAGCATACAGCAAGGAGGGTGAAATGTCAAAGCTTTTCAGGGCCTGGAAGAGGGGCTGCGGACGGAAATGGCGGATTACAGGCAAAGCTTTTTTTCCAGGCCGGAAGCGGTCCGCAGGTACAGGTGGTTTTCGCTGCTGCCTTCCCCGGTTTTCCGCAGGTACAGGATCATCCGGCCGTTCAGGGTGGAGCGGGCGGACGCGCTGTAGGGCGTCAGGTCATCCGGCCTGCCGTTTTCCATTCCCATCAGCGCCAGGTCGCCGGTGACCTGGCAGCGGATGACCTCATCGGCCGCGGGACGGCCCTCGGAATCCTTCAGGTAAACTTCCGCCTGCAGGACCTCGGGGTCATCCTCCAGGCGGGGATCCCGGATGCAGACGCATTCCACGGCTTCTGCCGGGAGCGGTGTGGAAAGCCGGTCCTCCAGGCCGCCGGAACGGACGGCCAGCATGCCCGGCTGATAGGGAACCTCCCAGGTGATCCGGCAGCCGCCGGCGCCGGCGGCTTTCCGGCCCAGGGACACGCCGTTCAGGAAAAGCTCCGCTTCCGGCAGGTTGGTATAGCAGGAAACGCGCATCAGCCGGCCGGGAACGCCCTGCCAGGTCCGCTGCTCGTCCCAGGGACCGTGATCCTCCGGCGCGCCGGAAACGGCCAGCCGCAGGCAGGGCTCCTCCGTCCAGAGGGCTTTCCGCAGGTCATACAGCGGTTTTTCGAATCCGGCCAGGTCCAGGGCGCCGGCCTGGCTGATCCGCTTCGGCCATCCGGGGCATTCCCCGAGGAAGTCAATCCCGGTCCACAGGAACTGGCCGGAGATGAACTCATGATCCGTGACGGCGCGCCAGGCTTCCGGCGCGTGGCTGTTTTCGCTGCCCAGCAGGACCCGGCCGGGATACAGCACATGGTCCTGCTCATAAAACTGCTCGCGATAGTTGTATCCGGAAAGATCCAGCGCGTCCGCGTATCCGGTGCGGTTGCTGAGCTCGGGGAAGGAAAGCGCGCTGGTGACGGGCCGGGTATCGTCCAGCTCATGGACGATCCGGACCAGCTTCCGGGCGATGACCGCCAGCCGGCCCGCGTCCGGTTTCCGGGCGTCGTAGATCCGCTCGGCGGCAGGCTTTCCGGCGTCGTTGTTGCCGAGGACCTCATGAAACAGCGGGGTCACATAGGGATCGTTCGGATAGTCGATCTCGTTTCCGATGCTCCAGAGGATCACGGAGGGATGATTCCGGTCCCGCAGCACCATGCTCCGCAGGTCCGCTTCATGCCACTGGGGGAAATCCTCCGCGTAGCCGAAATGCTTCGGCGGATAGACGTTATGGCCCTGCCACCATTTGTTTTTGATGCCTTCCCATTCGTCAAAGGCTTCATCCATCACCAGGAAACCCATTTCATCGCACAGATCCAGCAGGTCCGGATCGGGCGGGTTATGGGCGGTCCGCAGCGCGTTGCAGCCCATGGCTTTCAGCTTTTCCAGCCGCCTTCTCCACACGGCTTTGGGAACGGCCGCGCCCAGGCACCCGGCGTCGTGATGCACGCAGACGCCCTTGATTTTCATCGGGAGCCCGTTCAGGAAAAAGCCGTGATCCGGATCAAAGCGGAAGGTCCGGATGCCCACGGGCACAGCCCTGCGGTCCGTGGCCCTTCCTTCGGAGAGGACATCCGCTTCCAGCCGGTAAAGCGCCGGATGATCCGGGCTCCAAAGGGCAGGGGCGGGAACGCGGAGCTCCGCGGATCCGCACTCACCCGCCGCTTCCGCATTCGCGCAGGCCGCCCCATTCCCGTCCAGCAGCCGGAACCGGACCGCCTGGCCACCCAGGGTCCGGTACTGCACCCGCAGGAGGGCTTCCTGCTCCGAAGCCTGCAGGGCGGAAACGAAAAGTCCGCCGGGTTCAAAACAGACGGGATCCGTGATATCCAGGAACACATGGCGGTCGATGCCGCTGCCGGTATACCAGCGGGAATCCGCGGTTTCCGAATGCTCCACCCGGACCGCGATGACGTTTTCCCCGGGACGGGCAAATTCGCTGACGTCCATGGTAAAACTGGTATATCCGTAAGCATGCTGTCCCAGGTAATTGCTGTTGAACCAGACCTTCGCGTGCTTGTAGACTCCCTGGAAGGTGATCCGGACGCGTTTGTTCCGGACGGAATCATCCAGGGACAGATGCTTCCGGTACCAGGCGATGCCGCCGGGCAGATATCCGGTGCCGCTGGAATGGCAGCGGTCAAAGGGGTATTCCACCGCCCAGTCATGGGGAAGGGTCACGGGACGCCAGGCCCGGTCGTCATATCCCATGAAATCCGCGTCGGCCGCCTCGCCGGGATGGAACAGCCAGTTCCGGTCAATTCGCTGCGTCTGCATGTCTGTCATATCTTTTTCCTCTCATCAATCCAACGGAGTATTATGGGCCCGGCAGCCCCTCACGCGGGGCTTTCAGGCAGAAAGAGAGGGGGCGCCTCTCAGGCGAGATGCCTTTCGGGACGCCCCCGTCGGAGATGGATTGGATTACTTGGCGTAGACGGCATTCAGCTGGTTCTGGATTTCTTCCATGACCATGTCGATGCCGGCGTCCTTCAGCGCGGCGCGGAATTCCGCCACCAGCGCTTCCGGATCATCGTTCATGCCGAAGACGATCCGCGGCATATAGGTGTTGTAGACATTGGACAGGTTGTCCATGAATACGCCGACCATGGAGTTGTCGTAAATGTACTGTCCGTAGGGATAGTCGATCTTCACACTGTCATACACGGCATACAGCGCGTCGATGGCATCCCAGTCCAGCTGGGCATTCTTGTACTCCAGGTTGTCGTTGCGGCCCCACCAGAAGTTGAAGGACACGCCGTCCGTGGAATCTTCGAAACCATCGGGACGGGAGAAACGGCCGTTCTCATCCACGGTGTACATTTCACCTTCGATACCGTACTGCATCAGGTGGTAGATTTCGGGATCGTTCCGCATGAGGTCGTAGACCATCAGGGCGCGTTCCGGATTCTTGCTCTGGGCGGCAACGGCCATGGCGCCGTGGGTGATGTTCAGGGAGATCAGGTTGCTGGTTTCTTCGCCGAACCAGAAGAATCCGAGATCGGAACCGGGCTGCTTCCGCTCCATGGTGGTGCGCTCGGAGGTCCAGGTCTGGGTGTGATGCTGATGGGCGCCGGTCTTGCCTTCTTCCATTTCAGCAACCACGTCGCCGGTGTAGTTCAGCACGTCGGCACGCCAGTAGCCGGCGTCGGCCCACTTCTTCATTTCCTTCGCGAAGTTCACCAGTTCGTCGCCTTCGATGTAGTACTTGCTCAGGGTGTAGGGATTCTCTTTGCTTTCGCCGTAGAAGATCGCTACCGGGAAGCCTTCAATGGCGATGTTGCCGGTGTGGGAGGTCTGCCAGCCGCCGGCCATCTGGGGGCTGTAGGAGGAGCCGTTTCCGTTGGCATCCCACGGGATCACGTCTTGCTTGTTGTCCTTGATGTACTGGAAGTAAACGCCCAGGTCCTCCCAGGAATGCACGCCGTTCTCCAGGCCGGCTTCACGGGCCCAGTCCTGACGGTACATAAAGCCATGGTTGGTCCACTGCGCATAGTTGTCTTCCGGCATCAGGTAGATCTGGCCGTTGTACTTGCACAGATCCCAGTGCGCCTGGGAAACGCTTTCCCAGGTCTTGGGGGCGTAGGTCTTCAGCATGTCTTCGCTCAGGGGCAGGAAAGCGCCCTTCTGGGAGTTGGGCCATGCATCCAGCCAGTCGGTGGCGGTACCGATCAGGTCGATGTCGCCGCTCTGGGTGGCCAGGGCCAGGTTGTACTGGGTCTGCCAGTCGGTCCACTCGATCCAGCGGAACTCGAGCTCGGCATTGACCTTTTCGGTCAGCAGTTCGTTGATCTTGCCGAGGATTTCGTCGGTGCGGTTGGTGGGTTTGTCACCGGTGACCAGGTAAACGATTTTGACATGCTCGGACGTGTCGATACCTTCCGCCATGGCAGGCAGCATGCAGCATACCATGATCAGCGCGAGGAAAAGAGCAACCAGTTTCTTCATATTGGGGATGCCTCCTTTTCTTATATGATTCAGCCTGTGTGAGGCCAAATTCCGGGGGATGGGGGTGAGGTGGGGCTTCATCCTTTAACCGCACCGACGGTCAGGCCGGCCACGAAGTACTTCTGCACGAAGGGGTACAGCAGGATGATGGGGCCGGTGGCGACCACCGCGGTGGCCATCTTCAGCGTTTCGCCCGGCAGGTCGGTGATGACGACGTTGGAACCCGCAACCGAGTTCTTCAGGCTGGCCACCTTGTTGATGACGTTATACAGGTGGTACTGCAGGGGCCGGTATTCCACCTTGGAGGTCAGGAACAGGGAGGAGTAGTACCACTCGTTCCAGTAGCTCAGCGCCAGGAAAAGCCCGATGGTGGCCAGGGCCGGTTTCAGGTTCGGCAGGATCAGAGCGTAGAAGATCCGGAAATCGCCCGCGCCGTCAATCTTGCCGGATTCGGTGATTTCATGGGGAATCGCCTTGACGAAGTTTTTCATCAGGACGATCAGCCAGGGGCTCATCAGCAGCGGGAGCAGGATGGCCCAGTAGGTGTCGCGCAGGTTCAGCGTCTGCACAATCAGCAGATAGAAGGGAACCAGGCCCGCGGAGAACAGGGAGGTGAAGTAAATGTAGAACATGATCCCGTTCCGCATGGGGAAGTCCCGCCGCTGCAGGGCATAACCGGTCATGGCGATGATGAACAAGCCGATGGCGGTACCGATCAGCGCCAGGAGAATGGTTACGATATAGGCGCCGACCATCTGGTCCGGCGAACGGAAAAGCAGCTCGTAGGAATAGGTGGAGGAGTCCGACGGCCAGAGGGTGAAACCCGTCCGGCGGATCGCGTCTTCCGTGGAGAAGGAGGACGCGATAATCATCCAGAAGGGAAGGATACACATGACGCAGAAGATTGTGACCAGCACATAGGTGATGATATTGATGACAATCTGGGAGCTGTCCTTTTTAATATGGTTGGAGTGGCCGGCCTGGGGCGGTCTGGAAGTAATGGCGCTCATTTTCTTTCTCCTTTCCCGCCTGATCAGAACAGGGCATAGTCAGGATCCAGATGCTTCACGAAAGCATTGGCTCCCAGGACGATGAAGAATCCAACCACGCTCTGGAACAGGCCGACGGCGCTGGACTGCGAGAAGTTGAAACTGTTCATCATGGAACGGTAGACGTAGGTTTCGATGATATCCGTGGTCTTGAACAGCATGGAGTTGTTGCCGACCAGGTTGTAGAACAGCCCGAAATTGCCCTTCAGGATGCCGCCGATGGCGAACAGGAAGAGGATGATGACGGTGGGCTTCAGGGTCGGCAGCGTGATATAGCGGATCCGCTGCCAGGCGTTGGCGCCGTCGATCTGGGCAGCTTCCATCATGGAGGAGTCCATTCCGGTGATGGCGGCGAAATAGACGACCGTTCCGTAGCCGGTGGATTTCCAGAGGTGCACCAGGACGATGATGAACGGCCAGGCGCCCGCGTTCTGGTAGACCTTCGGCATGTCCCCGCCCAGGGACCGGACCAGGTTGGAAATGAATCCGTAGTCGTAGTTGAGCAGGTTGTAGACCAGCAGGGACACCAGAACGTCCGAAATAAAATAGGGGAGGAACATGATGGACTGCGCGGTCTTTTTATAACCCTTCGAGGCGATTTCATTCAGCAGGATGGCGAAGGCCAGCTGAAGGACGTTCCCGAGGATGATGAAGGCCAGGTTGTACAGGATCGTGTTTTTCAGCAGCAGGCCCAGCTGGCCGGAGCGGAACAGGAATTCAAAATTCTTGAGTCCCACGAACGGGCTGGCAAAGATGCCTTTGTCGTACTGGAAATTCGTGAAGGCGATGTAGGCGCCCGGCATGGGCATATAGGCAAACAGGAAAAAGAACAGGATGGCCGGGAGACACATCAGGATCAGCGTCTTGTTCTGCGACAGGGTTTTTCCCAGCGAGGGTTTCCGGTAGAGGGCCCTGTCATTGACGACGGTTTTTTGCAAGTACTTCCACTCCCTTCTTTGCGCAGCGACCGGGGGATTTGAAACCGGTTTCAAAACCTGGAAAAACAAAAACGCAGAACAGAATCCTACTATTCAGGAAAATTCTGAAACCGGTTTCATACCTGAGAAATCAAATATCCGAGCCTGATACCCGGATTCCAACTTGTTGATTCCTCGTTTCTGGAACCATCATAGCAGAAAACCATATCGGATGCAAGCACTTTTTTCCCGGATGGGAGAAAACGGGCCAGATCCTACATTCAGAAGAAAAACAATCCGGAAAACAAAGGGATTACGGGGACAGGGGCCGGCAGGACTGGCGCTCCGTGACAAAGACGGGGATCAGCTGATCGGCCGGCAGCTCCTCCGGCGGTTCGGGGGAGAGGGCGGTCTGGATCAGTTTTTTTCCGAAGTCGTTATAGTCATAGCCGACGGAGCTCAGTTGAGGCGTCGTGATATTGGTGATATACGTATCGTCGAAACCGAGCAGGGACAGGTCCTCCGGCACGCGGATCCCGTTGGCCAGCAGGCCCTGGAGAATGCCGACGGACACCATATCGTTCATCCCCAGGAGAGCCGTCGGCCTCCGGTCCAGCGCCAGGAGCTTCCGCACGCCCTCGGCCCCGGAGGCGGCATCGTAATCCGGCACCCGGATCAGCCATTCGGGATGAACCGGCAGCCCCAGCGCTGCCATGGTTTCGTGAAACTGTTCCATTCGCTCCCGGGTGCCGTAGTAGGGGGTTCCGGTATAGATAAAACCGATTTCCCGGTGCCCGAGGCCGGCGAGGTAGCGGACGGCGATATCCATGGAGGCTTTGTGATTGACGGAGATTCCCGGAATTCCGGGCATCGGGCTGCGGGAGCCGACGACGATGCGCATCTGTTCCTTCGAGCGGGAAAGCAGGTTCATAAACTGGGGATCCGGAACGTCCAGGTCGATCCGGCCGCCGCAGACGATAACGGCCTCCGGCCGCATTTCCCGCGTACGGGAAAAGGCGGAAGCCTCGTACTCGGGCCGGGAATGGGTGTTGATCAGCAGGGAAAGGTAACCGCGGGCATAGGCTTCGGCCTCGCAGGCGGCAAAAAGGCTGTTGTAATAGGAATTGCCGCTGTGGGCAACAATCATGCAGATCAGCCTGGAACGGTTTTCCGTCAGGGCCCGGGCATGGGCATTTGGCTGGAAATTATATTTGTGAATCAGCTGCATGACCTTCGTGCGCTTTTCCTGCCGGACCGCGGTGGAACCCGTCAGGATCCTGGATACGGTGGCCGGGGAAACGCCTGCCTCCCGGGCAATATCATAGATGGTGATGTTTTTTTTATCCATTTTCTTCCGCCCCTGCTCCGGATTGCTCCGGGGTTGATGATGATACTATTCGCCGCCGGAATCCGGCCTTCCTTCCGGAAATGCCCGGAGGAAATGATTGACGGGGACGGTAAAAGCGCATATAATAGCGGCAGCCACTGAAGCTTCTTCGGGGATGGGTGAAATTCCCTACCGGCGGTACAGCCCGCGAACTGAGCCCAAAGCTCAGCCGATCCGGTTTAGATTCCGGAGCCGACAGTAAAGTCTGGATGAGAGAAGAAACGGTCAGCATATTCTGTGTTATGCATGGACTTGCTCCCCGCCTCCCAGAGCGAAGCTGCTTTGGGAGGCGAGTATTTTTTCAAGGAGTGAACCACATCATGAGCAATCCAAACAACTACAGAATGACCGTCGGAAAAATGACACGGATCGGTGTGCTGGCCGCGCTGGGCGTCGTCCTTTCGCTGCTGGAGTTTGCCCCCCTGGCCGGAGCGCCCTTCTACAAACTGGAAGCCAGCGGCGTCGCCATCATGCTGGCGGGATTTTCCATGGGATTCCCGGCAGGAATCCTGACGCTGCTGATCAAGGACCTGATCGGCCTGCTGGTCCATCCGGGCGGCGGCTGGGTCGGCCAGCTGGCGGATTTCATCGCGCTGTTTGCCTTTATGGTTCCGGCGGCGGTGATTTATGCCAGGAACAAGACCCGGCGCACAGCGCTGATCGGGATGGGAATCGGGATTCTCGCCATGACGGCGGCCGCGGTGCTGGCAAACCTGTATATCCTGTTCCCTGCCTTCGGCATCAAAAACGGCGGGGACTACATTGTTCCCTTCACCATTCCCTTCAACCTGATTAAAGGGGTGGCGCTGACGGTGATCACGGGACTGATCTACAAACCGCTCAGTCCCCTGCTGCATGAAAAGATCAGATAAGGAGAATCATTCTTTATGCCGATGGACGGACTGACGGTGGGGTTTATCGCCCGGGAACTGGACCGGACGCTGAAGGGCGGCCGGGTGGACCGGATTACCCAGCCGGAACGGGATGCCGTGGTGATGGTGATCCGCGCGGGAAACGAGAATTACCGGCTCCTGCTGTGCGCCTCCCCGAACAATGCCCGGTGCCATCTGACGGGTGAAAGCTTTTCCAATCCCCTGGAGCCGCCCGCGCTGTGCATGCTGATGCGCAAGCAGCTGATCGGCGCCCGGATCACGGAGATCCGCCAGTGCGAGGGCGACCGGATCGTCCGGATGGACCTGGACGCCATGAACGAAATGGGCGACCACGTGCTGCGGCGGGTGGTGCTGGAGATCATGGGGCGGCATTCCAACCTGATGCTGCTGGATGAGAACGGGAAAATTGTGGAAGCGGCCCGGCATGTGAACGCGGAGATGAGCCGGGTGCGCCAGATCCAGCCGGGCATGGTTTACCAGGCGCCTCCGGCGCAGAACCGGCTGAACCCCGAAACCCTGACGGCGGAGGCGCTGCTGGCGCGCCTGCAGGCGTACCAGGGCGGAAACCTGATCCGGGCGCTGGCGGCGGAGATCACCGGCCTGAGCCGCCAGAGCGCGGAGGAACTGGCCGTGCGGGTGCGGGAAGGCGGCGAAGAGTGGCCTGCGGATCTTCCGGGAACCTGCGCCCGGCTGGCGGACCTGATCCGCCGGCTGCCGGACATGGCGGCCCCCTGCGTGCTGCGGGGGGAGGACGGAAGCGCGGAGGACGCCTTCCCGTTCCTCTACCTGAGCCGGGACACCGGCCGGCAGCAGCCCTGCAAAACGCTGAGCGCCGCGCTGGACCGTTTCTATTCCACGCGGGACGCCAAAGACCGGCTGAGCCAGAAGAGCGCCTCCATGATCCGGACGCTGAAGGGGCAGGTGGAACGCTGCACCCGGAAGCTCTCCATGCAGGAGGAGGAACTGGCGTCCGCGGAACGGATGGACGAATACCGCCGGATGGGGGAAGCGATCCACGCGAACCTGTACCAGCTGAAAAAAGGCATGGCGGAAGCGGTGCTGCCCGACTGGTCCGATCCGGACGGGGGTACCCTGACCGTGCCGCTGGATCTTCGGCTGACGCCGATCCAGAACGCCCAGAAGTACTTTAAGAAATACCAGAAAGCGCGCTCCGCCCGGGAGACGGCCGCGGTCCAGCGGGATAAAACCCTGGAGGAGCTGGAATACCTGGAGAGCATGCTGGCGGACGCGGAAAACTGCACCGGGGAAAGCGAGCTGGAGGAGATCCGGCAGGAGCTGGTCCGCACCGGCTACATGAAGCGGGTCACCAACCGCCGGCAGCAGCGGCAGCTGCCGCCCAGCCGGCCGGCCCGCTATGTCTCATCGGACGGCATCGAAATCCATGTCGGCCGGAATTCCCTGCAGAATGACCGGCTGACCCAGTCCGCGGGCGGAAACGAAACCTGGCTGCACGCCAAGGATATGCCGGGCAGCCACGTGATCATCCGGACGGAAGGGGAGGTCCCCCTGGAGACGCTGCGGCAGGCGGCGCTGCTGGCGGCCTGGTACAGCAAGGGAAAAAACAGCTCCACGGTGCCGGTGGACTACACCCTGCGGAAGTATGTAAAAAAACCTTCCGGGGCAGCGCCGGGGAAGGTGATTTACACGCACCAGAAAACGGTTTATGTCACCGCGGAGGAAGAGGAAATCCGGAAGATTTCCGCGGCGAATGATTAGGAATCAGCATCGGTCGGAGAAATCCGGCCGGTTTTTTTCCATCGGCCCGAAAGCAGGAAGGCGAAGCCGATGACGAAGGGGACGCAGCCGGAAATGGCGTTGCCGTACCAGAAGCCGGAAATCCCCCAGGCGAAGGTGACCCCCAGCAGCAGGGACAGGCCGATGCGGCAGGCGACGCCGTCCAGCAGGGCCACGGCCAGGTTCAGCCGGGAATTGCCGGAGCCGTTGATCAGGGCGAAGGCCGGGGGCCGCAGCGTACAGCCGAGGTACTGGATCATGGCGACGGGGATATACTTCTCCAGCACCATCTGCAGCACTTCCGCGTCGGAAGAGAAAATGCCGAAAAGCCATTCGGGCCGGATCAGCGTAATCAGCGCGAAGATGGCGGATGGAATGGCCACAATCCAGAGCGCGTGACCGACGACCTTCGGGACGCGCTCTGTTTTTCCGGCGCCCAGCGCCTGGGAGATCATGGCGCCGCCGGCGGCGGAAATCGCCTGGGCGACGATGCTGATCATATTTTCCAGCTTCCGGGCAATGCCTGTGACGGCGATGGAGACCTTTCCGTACTGGTTGATATAGGAATTGACAAACAGCATGGAGAAGGTGATGGCGGCGGACTGGATGACCATGGGAATGCCCAGGCTCATCAGCGGCCGGATCACAGACCGGTAAATCCGGAAATGGGAGGGCTTGAAATCAAAATGGATCTGGTCCCGGTGGCGGTACAGCAGCGTCAGGGCAAAGAGGAAGCTGACGCTCTGGCCGATGACCGTGGCCAGGGCGGCGCCCCGGGGGCCCATCCGCATCGGGCCGACAAACAGCAGGTCCAGCAGCAGGTTCAGGACCGAGGCAATGGCGATGAATATGAAGGGATGCTTTGAATCGCCCATGCCGCGCAGAATGGCCGACACCAGGTTGTAGCCGTAGATAAACACCGTTCCGAGAATGCAGATGAGGCTGTAGTCGCAGGTGTAGTCCCAGATATCCGCCGGGGTGTTCAGCCAGGAGAGGATGCCCCGGTAGGTCAGCAGGAAGAGCACCATGATGATGACTGCGGCCGACATCAGCAGGGTGAAGAGGGTGGCCACCATCTCTCCGATCAGGTCGTGCCGCTTCTCGCCCACATAGCGGGAGATCAGGATCTGGCCCGCGTTGGAGAACCCCATGGCGATGAAGGTGATGAGCATCATCATCTCGCCGCCGACGGAGACGGCGGACAGACCCTCCGTACCGACCATCTGGCCCACAACGATCATATCCACCATGTTGTAGACCATCTGGAGGAGGCCGGAGAGGAACAGGGGCGTGGCAAAGCGGAGCATCGTTCCCGGAACGCTGCCGGTGGTCAAATCCCGGATGAGTTCTTTGTTCTTTGCCATGGCTTTCGGAATTCCCCCCTGCGGAATCAAAATGTACGGACAAAAGAGCCCGGGCCCATTGTATGACCCGGACCGGCATCTGTCAACCGGCGGAAAGCGCCGGATCAGTCATCGTGGTCGAAGGTGCAGCCGCCGATGAACTCCCGCAGCAGGGACAGCGGCGGAATCTCGTCCAGCAGGGAAGGATCCACATCCGGCAGGTAGTTCAGGGCCTTGATGAGCCGGCGGGCCAGCAGGTAGTTCGGGGAATCCGCGGGCACTTCCTTCAGCAGCTTGTAGGCAAACAGCTTCAGGATGGGAAGCTCATAGTGCAGGGCGGTGTTGAGCATGCTGTCGGCGTTTTCCTGGTAGGCGAAGATATATTTTTCCTCGCCGCGGCGGACGCTGGGCCAGAGGGAAAGGGTCTCCTCCGGCAGGTAGCCGCGGAACTGCTGGTCGCGCACGATGCGGCGGAGCAGGCGGACGTCCGTGGTGCGGATGCGGTTGTGGTCATCCAGGTTCAGGCAGGTCAGGGCGCTGGCAAAGATCCGGTAGATTTCATCCGCGGGGAGCGTCTCGATGACCTTCGGATTCAGTCCGTGGATGCCCTCCAGGATAATGATTTCCCCGGGAACGAGGGTGGTGGGCGGGGTCAGGTAGTCCTTCTCGCCGGTTTCGAAATCATAGCCGGGCATGAAGACCTCCTCGCCGTTGAGCAGGCCGGTGATGCTGTCCGCCAGGAGCTTGACATCCAGCGCTTCGATGGTTTCAAAATCCCGGGTGCCGTCCAGCTGGACCGGGAGATCCTCCCGGTTGATGAAGAAATCGTCCATGGAGATGCGGCGGGAGGGATGCCCGTACATCTGCAGGTGCACGGCGAGGCGGGCGGCGGAGGTGGTTTTGCCGCTGGCGGAGGGGCCGGCGATGAGGACCACATGCTTGTTCTGCTCGTGAATCTTCCGGGCGATCTCGTCAATGGCCGCCTCATGCAGGGCTTCGTTCACCCGGATGAAATTCCGGAGCTTGTTGGTTTCGATCATCTCGCTGACGTCGCTGACGTTGGTGACGCCGAGGATCTCGCACCAGTGCGCGCTCTGGGCGAAAACCTCCAGGTGCTTCGGCCGGTAGATATACGGAGCGGCGTGGTCAAAGTCGGATCCGGCGGGAAGCTGCAGCACGAAGCCGCCCCGGAGCTCGAAGAGCGTAAAGACCGGGACGTAGCCGGTGGAGACGGTCATGGCGCCGTAGAAGTATTCCCACATGCCGTCGATGGAGTACATGGTGATGTTCGGCGTCGGGCGGCGGCTGAGCAGGGCGACCTTGTCCGGCTGGCGCTCCTCCTCAAAGTACCGGATGGCGTCCTCCCGGGACCAGAGCTTCCGGTCGAAAACCAGGTCCAGCTCCACAATGCGGCGCATCTCGTTTTCGATGCGGACGATATCCTGCCGGTGCAGGTCGATGCCCGGCAGCCGGACGAAAACGCCGTAACCGACGGAGTATTCAATCCGCACCTGCTGGTAGGGATACAGGTGGCGCAGGGCCAGCAGCATCACAAAACGCAGGGAGCGCTCGTAGACCCGGCGGCCTTCCTCGTGCTCCAGCGTCAGGGGCGTCAGGGTGCAGTCGTGGCGGAGCGGATCGTTCAGTTCCCGCACGATGCCGCCGGACAGCGCTGCCAGGGTGCCGCGGGGGAATGCGTCCAGCGCCTGCAGGCAGTTCCGGACGGTGGTGCCTTCCGGCAGTTCTTTCTGATTGTTCATGGAACGGATAATCATGGCGCGTCCTCCTTCGGGTTTAATCGAAGGGCATGCTGGACGGATCGGCATTCAGCAGCTCTTCATCCGGATCGGGGAGAGCGCCGTGCTCCTGCAGGTAGCGTTCCTGCCGCTCCTGCATCTGAAGCTGTTTGGTATGCACATAGGCTACATTGGCCGCTGTGGCGGGGGCGGTGGAACGGGTCATGACCTTTTTTCCGTCCTCATCGATCCGGAAACGAAGGCGGATCAGGATCCGGCCGTGATTTTTGCACTTGGCCACAGCGATATATTTGTCAGCGCTCTGCTTAATATATTCGCCGTCCAGCGCCAGAACCCTTCCGCATCGCGGACAAACCGGATGAATTGCCGTTTCGCTGGCCAGCGCGTCCCGGACGGAATCGAAAACCTCGCCCTGCGTTTTTTCCCGGGTGTTCCGGCGGGCGTGGATCAGCGGGCGGGGCTGCTGCGTATAATTCAGGACGGCGGAGGGATCCGGCAGCGTCTTGAAGACCAGCGCCGTATACCAGGCGTCATACAGGGCGTTGTGGAACGACATGGATTCCTCCGGACGGATGCCCAGCATTTCCATGGCGGTTTTCAGGCCGGAGCGGTCCTTCAGGTGGTGCACGTCGCTGAAAAGCTTCTGGATGTCGCACAGGGGCGCGATGGGGATATCTTCGCAATGGAAGAAGTGGATATTCTGGTACAGCACGCTGATATCGTCACATCCCCAGGTCAGCAGGGTATAATCCTCCCCGCACCAGGCGGTAAACTGCAGCAGCGCTTCCCGGAAGGCCGGGGCACCGGCCAGCGTTTCGGAATCCAGGCCCGTCATGCGCCTGATCCGGGGATGGATGCGCAGGTAATGGGTCGGCGCGATCGGAATGTTGATGGCTTCGGCCGGCGTCAGGTCGGGGCCGAGGCGCACCGCACCGATCTGGATCATCTCAAAGATCAGCTGGCTGCCGACTTCCCGGTAGGCGCGGCTCTGATAGGAAATAGGCTGGTTCCATTCCAGGTCCAGAACAATATACGTCATAATTCCTCCGAAACAGGGCTTTCATTCATTCTTCAGGGCCGCGTTTCTTCCCGCGGCAGGGATTCGGCGGCGCTGCGGCCGGCCAGGGCGCCTGTCGCCCAGGCGATCTGGAGATTGTAGCCGCCGGTATGCGCGTCCACATCCAGCACTTCGCCGGCAAAATACAGATTGGGCCAGAGGCGGCTGCGCATGGCGGCGGGATCCACCTCCCGGACGGATACGCCGCCCCGGGTCACCACGGCTTCCGCAATGGGCCGGGGACGCAGGATCGTCATCGGGAGCGCCTTCAGGCGTTCCCCGAGGCGCCGGCGCTGCTCCGCGGTGACCTGGCTGCAGTGCAGCCCCTCGGGCAGGCTGCACAGGCGGGGGAAGCAGGCGGCCAGGCTGGCGGGCAGGAGCGTGTTCAGCTCGGTGCGCAGCTCCTTCCGGCCGGAGGCGGCGAAATCCCGCAGCAGGCGGGCGTCCAGCTGCTCCGGCGTCAGGCCGGGCTTCAGGTCCACCCGGAGGGAAACGCCGGACAGATCCTCCGGCAGGTGGCAGCTGGCTTCCAGCACCAGGGGTCCGGAAACGCCGAAATGCGTGAAGAGCATTTCGCCCAGCTCCTCATAGAGCACCTTTTTTCCCCGGACGAGGGACAGCGTGACGTTTTTCAGGCTGAGGCCCTGCAGGGAACGGGGCCAGCTTTCCGCGGTTTCCAGGCCGACCAGCACCGGCGAGGCCGGCAGCACCGTATGGCCCGCTTCCGCGGCAAAACGGTATCCGTCGCCGGTGGAGCCGGTGGAGGGATAGCTCAGCCCCCCGGTGCAGACGATGACGGCGTCCGCCGGGATTCGCTCCCCGGCCTCCGTCCGGACGGCGGAAACCCGTCCGTCGTCCGTCTCCAGGGACCGGACGGCCGTGTTCAGCCGGACGCGGACGCCGGCGGCGCGCATCAGGGAGGAGAGGGCGCGGGTGACATCGCTGGCTTTCTCCGAGGCGGGGAATACCCGCCGGCCCCGCTGCACCGTCACCGGGCAGCCGGCTTCCTCCAGCAGGGACATCATCGCCTGGGGCGGGAAGAAGGACAGCGCGGCATACAGGAAGCGGGGGTTCCGCGGAACCTGGCCCAGGAAGGTATCCCGGTCGCAGTCGTTGGTCAGGTTGCAGCGGCCCTTGCCGGTGATGTAAACCTTTTTTCCGAGCTTCTCATTCTTTTCCAGCAGCGTCACGGAAGCGCCGGAGCGGGCGGCAAAGATCGATGCCGCCATGCCGGCGGCCCCGCCGCCGATGACAAGGATCTCAGGCATGGCGGTCCTCCTCCAGGTAGACGCGGTAGGATTTCCAGATATCCTCCAGGCGCCGGAAATGCTCGCTGAGCGCGTCCTTCCGGTGCAGGGACAGGGAAACCAGCAGCGCGTTGATGACGCTGATCGGCGCGGCCAGGGAATCCACGAAGGACGCGATGTCCGTCCGGGCGGTCAGGCAGGCGTCGGCCACCTCGCAAAGGGGGCTCATGGGCCCGTCTGTCACGGCGATTACCTGGGCGCCGCAATGGCGGGCAAAGCGCATGACTTCCACGGTGCGGGCGGAATAGCGCGGAAAGGAAATGCCGATGAGCACATCCGACGCGCCGATTTCGAGCATGTCCTCCGGCCCGTCGGCGGCGCCGCCGGAAACCAGCCGCACATGGTCGAACATATAGCGCAGGTAATTGACGAGGAACTGGGCCAGCGGCGCCGCGCTGCGCAGCCCGATCACATAGACGGAACGGGCGGACAGGATGCGGGAAACCACCTGCTCAAAAACGGCGGGGTCCAGCTCCTCCAGGGTGCTGTGCAGATTCTGGATATCGCTTTTCAGCACGGCGGACAGCACGTTCCGGGGGTCGGTTTCCGTAACGCGCTCAAAGCGCTGGTTGGCGGTCAGCCGGTGGGAAACCAGCTCCTGCAGGCTGCGCTGCAGCTGGGGATATCCTTCGTATCCCAGGGCAGCGGCGAAGCGGACGACCGTGCTCTCGCTGACGCCGACGCATTCCCCCAGGCGGGCGGCCGTCATGAAAACCGCCTTGTCATAATGGGCGGTGATGTATTCCGCGATGCGGCGGTGGCTTTTGCTCAGGCGGCGCCCGGAATGATTCAGGCGTTCCATCATATCCCCTGCGTTTTGCATGCGTCCGGACCCTTCCCTTCATTTTATCCGGAGAGATTATACGGGGAAGTCCCTGATTTTGCAAGACGGGCATACGAAAAAGCCCCGGCAGCCGCCGGGGCGGAGGGGACAGCGTCCGTCAGACGGTGGCCGGGGTCATGGACAGAATGCAGGACAGTCCGTCCGACGCATCCTGAACCGGACTGAATCGGACATGCATCCGGACGCGCTTTCCGTCCGGAAGGCACAGGGTATACAGGCCGTTCAGCCGGGCCGGATCATTCCTGTACAGGGGCAGGCGATCTGTGAGGGAATCGCCTTCCGCACCGGTCAGCACCAGCCTGCGCTCCCTCAGGAGTCCGGAAAAAGCCTGCTGGTCCATGCAAAGGGCATCCTGCAGGCCGTAGACCACAACCTCCGCGGTGGAAGGATCCGTGATGTTCCGGAGGAAAACGATGCATTCCGTGGAGTATTTTTCAAGAATCCGCATCTGATTCCGCAGGGTCATCACTTCGGTGATGTCGATCAGCACCGTCTGGAAGCAGGGCTCGCCGAAACGGTCGGTATAGCGGGACTGGTCGACCATATAGCGGTATTCCCCGTCCCGGCGGAGGATCCGGTAGGGGGACAGGTTTTCCCGCTCGCCCCGGAGGAACTCCCGGGTTTCCCTGATAACGGTTTCTCGGTCATCCGGGTGGATCATGTTCATGAGCCGGCCGGAGAACCGGAGCCGCAGGTCGCTTTCCGTGTAGCCGAGCCGGGACAGAAATCCCTGGCTGACATAAAGGAATTCCCAGTCCCGGTCCACCGAACAGCGGCAGTAGGCTCCCGGCAGGTCATTGTTGATGTACAGCAGCTCGGTCATGTCCCGGGCGGACCCGTAAAAGAGGAAACCGTCTTCCTCCTCCCGGAGGAAATAGACATGAAGCTGAATCCAGAATATGGCGCCGCCGGGCTTGAAAATGCGGAAGAATCCGGATTCGCCGCTCATACGCGAAAGGCGCGCCTTCTGAAGCAGGTCAAAGAAGCGGGAACGATCCTCCGGGTGGAAGAAATCCTGGATATGATACCGGCGCTTCTCCAGTTCATCCGCTTCCAGTCCGACCATGCGGAAAAACTGCTGGTTAAAGCGGGTGATGTCCACATTTTCCCCCTTCAGCCGGTAGAAGACAACCGGCCCCAGGATGTTGTTGAGCATGCCATCGCTGTAGATGCTTGCATCCAGGAACTCGCGGACATGCAGCTGTTCGTGAATGGGCTGGCGGATGCCGCCCAGGTCGATCCGGGCGGGATCGGACAGCAGCTTTTCGAACTGGGAACCCTGCATGGGACGGTAGAAATAGAAGCCCTGCATATACCGGCAGCCCATATCCGACAGGTATTCCACCAGTTCCTGGGTATCGACGCCTTCGACGATGATCGGCGTCGAGAGGGATTTGGTCATGTTGATGACGGATTCCAGGATATTGATTCCCTTGCGTTCCTCGCCGGGCCTGAAATGAAGGAACTGGGCGTCCAGCTTAATGACGTCCATGTTGGTGGAACGCAGCATGTTCAGGGAGGAATAGCCGCTGCCGAAGTCATCCATGAGGACCCGGAAACCCTTTGCACGCAGGGAGGAAAGGCAGTCCCGGATCTGCCCGGAATCATCCACATAGGCGGATTCGGTGATTTCCACCCTCAGCAGATCCACGGGAAGGCTGTATTTCTCCAGCAGGCCGGCGAGCTTTTCCGCCACATCCATGGAAAACAGGTCGATGCGGGAAACGTTCACCGAAATCGGGACGGGCCGGATTCCGCTGTCGATCACATGGCGAAGCCATGTGCAGACGCTTTCCCAGACATGAAGGTCAAGATCGCCGACGGATCCGTATTTTTCGAGCACGGGAACAAAGGTGGCCGGAGAGATAAAGCTGCCGTCCGCCCTGTGCCAGCGGGCCAGCGTTTCGGCACTGACGATCTTTCCGCTGGGAACGCGGCAGATGGGCTGCAGGTAGAAGGTGATTTCCCCGTTCTTCAGCGCATTGTTGAATTCCGCCAGAAGCCTGAACTCTTCCACGTGGCGTTCATGCACCTTCGGATCGTAAATCCGGATATGATACTGCAGGTCGTCCTTGATCTCTTCCGCGGTGAGGGCTGCCTGGTTGAAAACATCCAGCGCGGTGTTCGCGTTCTCTCCGTCGATGGCGGAAATGCCGAAAATCGGGAAGAATCCGCTGACGCCGGAAAGCGAGTCAATCGCGCGGCAGAGTTCGGAGAAGAGCCGGTCAATCCTGAAATTGTCGAAAGGGAAGAACAGCGCGTAGTCATCCTGCCCGCGGTAGCAGGAGAGGCCGCCGGTTTCCCGGGCCGCGTCGTGGAGTATTTCCGCAAACCGGATCAGGAGCTGTTCGCCCTTTTCCTGGCCGTTCAGTTCCTTAAAAAGCTTATAATGCTTGATGTCGACGGCAATGAGGCACCACCGGCCTTCTGCGGAACGGGAAAGGCGTTCCTGCACCCGGGAAAAGAAAACGGATTCGGACGACTGGTCCGGCATCTGGCTGAGCAGATGCTGCGCCGGCAGGGAAGGCCCTGAAACCTGGCCGGTCTCCCGGCTGCGGATTTCCTGCACATCGAAAAGATAATAATAGAAAACGGAATCGGGAAGACCGAATGGCGGGCCGGAGATCAGCAGGCTTTCCATCAGGCGCCATTCGCCGTTCATGGCCAGAAAACGGAAATCCCCGGTCAGGATGCCGGACGGGTTCCCGGCAGCCAGGCGGGCGGACAGATCCACCGGATTCAGGAAGGTATGATATGCCTCCAGATCGTCTGGATGGATCAGATTGGCGGAGACATAGTCCACCAGGGCCCGGAAATCACCGCCGTTGACAGGCGCAAAAAATTTGCCGTCCAGATGATAGCGGGTTTCATACTGCCCGGTTTTCAGATTGACGACAATCAATTCATCAAACGGAGTATAAGTCAGGGACGGAATGAGCTGCGGTCCCGGATGGGAGGCAACCAGTTCCGCCAGGAAAGGCAGGGGCATCGGAAGTCTCCTCCTTCGCCAGGTGTGTGAAATCCTATCGGGGATCATGCTTTTCTATACGTATTATACCAGACAAATGAAAGCGGTGCAAGAACAGTTGAAAAGCGGCGCCAAAAAGTGTAAAATAAATAAACACCCGGCAAGAAAGAATCATCACAGAACAGAGGGAGCTTATGAGCGAGGAGAGGAAAGCAGCGGAACGGCTGGCCGCGAAGGGAATCGGCGCGGTGCTGCTGATTGCGTTTCTCTTTTTTGCGATTCCGCAGATCTGGGATAAGCTGTCCCCGTTCATTATCGCCATTCCCCTGGCTGCCATGCTGCAGCCGGTGATCCGTTTCACTGAACAGCGGCTGAAGATGAAGCGCGGACTGACCACGCTGATCTGCGTGCTCCTGCTGCTGGCCCTGCTGATCGGGTTTGCCACCTGGATGATCTCGATCATTGCCGAGCAGGCACCGCAGGTGGTGGGGCAGTCCGGAAGCATGCTGTCCGAATCGATCAAGGCGGTCCAGGGAGCCCTGGAAGGCCTGATGGCCAGCGCTTCCGACGATTTCAGCCCCCAGGTGCAGAAGATCCTGCAGGATGCCGTGAACGACACGCTGTCGCGGATCAGCCAGATGGGATCGGAAATCGCGGCGCAGCTGGTCAGCTTTACGGTGAGCGTCGTCACCAGCCTGCCGTACGGAATCATCTATGTCAGCTTCCTGGCGCTGGCCCTGTATTTTATCACGATCCACTACAACGATATCCGGAGCTACCTGCCCGGCGGAAAACGGCGGCGGCAGGACAGCAATACGACCCAGCTGACCAATTCGGCGCTGAAAAGCCTGATGGGCTATCTGCGGGTGCAGGGCACCTTTGCCCTGATGGTTTTTGTGGTCAGCCTGATCGCCCTGCGGTGTTTCGGGTTCCGTTATTACGCGGCGCTGGCCATGCTGGCCGGGCTGATGGAAATGATCCCGATGGTGGGCAGCGGCCTCATGTATATCCTGATGGGCGTTGTCTATTTCCTGACGGGGGATATGGTCAGCGGCATCCAGGTGCTGGCCCTGACCGGCGCCCTGCAGCTGCTGCGGAGGATCCTGGAGCCGAAGCTGATGTCCAATTCCATCGGGATTACACCGCTGCAGAGCGTGATCGGCATGTTCGTCGGCATGCAGGTCGGCGGGATCCTGGGCCTGATCGGCGGGCCTGTGGCGATGGCGGTGCTGGTCGGCGCCGTGCGCGGAAATGTATTCAGAAACTTTAACGAGGATCTGTATCTGGTGGTGCAGTGGTTCAAGCGCCGCTGGGCAAAGCCTGAAACGCAGGAAGTGATTCCGGAGTCCGAGCGGCTGCAGCTGCCGGAGAGGGCGAAGGCTCCGGCCGGCAGAAACGGCCGGGCAGGG
>OCTX014559612.1_pt1 | contig 25332 bp, 14 predicted proteins | sample 1539691 | NCBI WGS metagenome assembly OCTX01 (sample SAMN02144231, study PRJEB22623) | gut metagenome | biome: sheep rumen | host: Ovis aries | place: New Zealand
CAATGACGTGCTACATTGCTACACTGCTACATTTGGTATTTTTAATGAGAAGGTTATGGAAATGAATAAAGAGATGTATCTCACGGAGCACTTGGTTTTGCCGAGTGAGGCTACGCTCAGCCAAACGAGCGAGCTAGATGGTGTTCGCAAACTTAGCATTCATTTGCGGCGGGGCCTCGCGCTAGGGTCAGGGCCTGACGAGAAAGTCGCAAGCGACTTTATGTCAGTACCAGACCCCAGTGCGAGGCGAATTTGCGTCAGTGCCAGACCCCAGTGCGAGGCGGTGCGGCGGGGGGGATGCTTCTTACTTGAAGATCTTCTGGGCGAACATCGTCAGATAGATGCGCCAGTTGCGCCAGATGTGGCCGCCGTCGGTCTCTACATACTCATACTTGTAACCCTTCGAATCCCAGTAGTTACGCAGGTCGACGGTGCTCTGATAGAGGAAGTCGGTCTTGCCCATACCCATCCAGTAAAGCTTGGGCTTGCTGCCGAAGAGACGGGCACTCTGCTGGGCGAAGTCGGGATCGTTCTTGATCTGCTCTGCAAACGAACTGTTGAAGCCGCCCTTGCCCAGATGCAAGCCTGCTGAGAAGAGGCCGTAGTAGTCGAACTTGTCAGGATAGAGCAGACTGACGTGGAAGGTATGACCGCCACCCATCGACAGACCGCAGACTGCACGATGCGCGCGATCCTTCAGTGTGCGGTAGTTGGCATCCACATAGTTCACGATGTCCATGAAACTCTCGGGAATAGAGGCAGCAGCGGGGGCTGTGGGGCCTGTACCGCTGTCACGGAAGCCTGGGGTGTACATGCCCCATGACCACTCACCAGGGGCTGCCTGACAGTTGGGGTTGCCATTGGGCATCACTACGATCATAGGCTTGGCCTTGCCCGTGGCAATCAGGTTGTCGAGGATCTGTGCGGCACGGCCGAGTTCGCTCCAGGCGTTCTCGTCGCCACCGGCACCATGCAACAGGTAGAGCACCGGATACTTGCCGCCCTTGTCGTAGCCGGCAGGGGTATAGATGGTCATGCGGCGCTGCATCTTCAGCGTGGGGCTGTTGTACCATACTTTAGAGAGGTTGCCGTGGGGCACCTCGTTTACCTTATACAGATCACCCTTGTCACCCTTCTCATCGCTGACGATGAAGATGTTGGTGAACGATACGATGTCGCGGTTCACGTAGATGTTGGCAGGATCCTTCACACCTGTCATACCGTCGATGTTGAACGTGTAGCTGTACATCTCAGGGGCGAGTTTGCTGGTGGTGTAGCTCCATACACCGTTCTTGCCTTCCACGAGCTGGGCCACACCCGGGGCTTCCACCTCGCCAAAGCCCTCCACCTTCATCTTCTGGGTGGGCAGGAAGTCGCCTGTCACTTCCACTTTTACAGCCTTCGGGGCAAAGAGGTTGAATGTCACTGTGCCGTCCTTGTTGATGACGGGTGATTGAACACTGGCACTGTTGAAGAGTTTCTCCTGTGCCGAGGCACTCAGGCAGCATACCGCAGCCAGGGCCAAAGTCATAAATGTTTTCTTCATACGATTGTTAAATATGTTATTGCTTTTACCTTTTTAATATGTTGCGCCGACAAAGTTACGAAATCCTTTTCTGAATTCTGCTGCAAAGGTATATAAAAAAGATAAAAGGTGTTGTCTGTTGCGTTCTTTTGATTTTTCTCCCTGTTCAAATCTGCCTTTCCCCTTTCCGATTTGTTCAATTCCGTTTTCTTTTGTTCAATTTGCCGCTTGTTCTGCATTTATCATTAATATTTTTTAGATGGATTTATTGCAATTTTGAAAGCAAGCATGGTCAGGTCGTCACTTTGCTCATAATCGCCTACAAACTGGTGGACGGCTGCAGTCATCGTCTCGATCAGCTCTTGTGGTGAGCCTTCGAAGGCAGTGACGATGTCCGTGATGCGTTGCTGTCCAAAGAACTGGTTATCTGCATTTTTTGCCTCTGTCAGTCCATCGGTATAAAGAAAGACGTTTACTCCGGATGCGATGTCTGCTTCCTGGTTGATGTACTGGAAGGTTGGCTTGACACCAATGGGCAGGTTCGGGATGCAGGGCAGCAGTTCGCCTTGGACATAAGGTGCATCATGGCCGGCATTGCAATAGCTCAGATGGCCCGTCTGAAGGTCAAGTACACCTACGAACAGCGTGACGAACATAAAGTTGTCATTGCCATCGCATATACTCTTGTTCATGGTTTCCACAATATGGTCCGGTTCGGCGGTGTGAGCAGTGACATTGCGGAAGAGCGTACGGCTGACAGCCATGACCAGAGAGGCTGGAATGCCCTTACCCGACACGTCGCCGATGCAGAAAAACAGTTTCTCATCGTGGATTAAGAAGTCGTAGAGGTCGCCGCCTACGGCCTTGGCGGGCACCAGCGCAGCATAGAGTTCAATGTCTTTGCGATTGGGGAACGCGGGGAATGTCTTAGGCAGCATCGACATCTGGATATTGTGGGCAATATCCAATTCCCGCTCCATCGAAGCCTTCTCGGTAGTCGATGCCTTGAGATCCTCCATATACTGTTTCAGCGATTGCTGCATGGAGCCGAACGAGTCACGCAACTGGGCTACTTCGTCGTTGTGCCTGAACGTGGGCAGCGATGCGTCGAAGTTACCCTTGGCCAACTCCTGAGCCGACTCTGACAAGAATTCCAAGGGCTGAGTGGCACGGCGGATGCTCCTGGTCGTAAAGAAGAATATGACAAGGTAGCCGATGCCCATGCAGATGAGGATGATGATGGCAAGCACCTCACCCCATATAAACACAAGGTCGCGATGCTGGAACACAACCAGCGTCCAGCCTGTACCGCCTAACTGCTTGGCATTGATATAATAGGGCGTACCTTTCAGGTCCTCCATGTCAAGTTCGGCATCCACAATCTCTTTTTCGCTTTTGAGCATACTGATGTCGAGGGAGTCGGAACCGGCAATCCTGTTGCCCTTGCTGTCGATAATCTGAATGGAGAAATAAATGTCATCTTTATAAGCAATGTTGCTTTGAGCGTCAACGTAGAATTCCTTCTTGACGTTTCTCATCGTTTCGTCGATGGTTACATTCAGCAGTTCATGACTCAGGTCAACGCCATATACGCCTACTTTGCGACCCTGACGATCGAAGACGGGTACGACATAACTGCAGAACATACGGCTGTTGACGGTGTCATCGTAGTACAAGTCTGTCAGGAAGCCGTCGTCGTCACGCTCTAAGGCCAGTCCTTGCTGATACCACGGGCCATTGAAATAGTCGTGCTGTGGAGAACCAATCTGCCGGCTGTCAATGTGCGTACTGTCGGTGTAGTAGGCATAGGCTTCGAACCATCGGCCCTGACCTTTGAAGTAATCAGGCTCAAAGGCAGCAAAACATCCCGGCAGGCCCTTGTTGATCTTCATAATTTCCTCCAGCGCGTCGAAGACATGCTCAGGACTGTCCAAATTGGCTTCTATGTCGGAACGGTTATTAAATGTAACGGTCTTTGCCATTTGGAGCATGGTCTCAACATTGCCGGCAATGCCGTCGGTTACGTACTGACCGCGCATGCTGCCGTTGCCGAGTGAGAAAATAAAGACGAACGCGACAATGGCTCCACCGATAAGCACATTGAAGAACGATATAATACCGATGACACGCCAAGTGATGCGGCGCGATAACTTACTCTTTTTCATATTTAAAAATACATAACCGAGATTTACAATTACAATAGCCGGCATAGTTTTCGGAAGTCCGATTCTTTGCCGTAGCATACTAGCACGTCATCGGGTTCCAATGGCTGACTGTCTTCTGTGGTGTTGACAACGACAGAGGCATTATACTCGATGCCTATGAAATTCTGCACCTTCTTCTTTTTCTTGACGGCAATGATTTTCAGATGATATTCCTCGTAGAGATGAAGGTCGTTGGCGTGGAGTCCGATGAATTTCTCAGGGATGTAGAATTTGTATACGCAATAGGTGTCATCTACACGGAAGAGGTCGGTCTTCACGCCCAGATCCATCTGGCGTACCAATGAGCGGGCGGCACGCTCCTCTGGAATCAATATCTTCTCGATGTCGAACGCCTGCAGAATGCTCTTGTGCACATAGTCGTTGGCACGCGCATAGATATGATTAACCCCCTGTTTCTTCAACAGCGCAACCACACGGACGGAAGCTCCCAGATTGCTGCCAATCGCCACGATGACGACATCGACTTTCTTCAGCGGCAGTACGTTCAGAGCCAGCTCGTCGCAGGCATCAATCTGAAACGCGGCATCACAGATGTCCTTCACTCTCTCTACACGGCTGGCGTCACTGTCGGCGGCAATGACCTCATGGCCTAGGGCAGACATCTCGTCTGCCAGCACCCTGCCGTATGTTCCTAATCCGATAATAATACACTTCATGATATGGTGATATTGTCTTGGGGTAATTTGTAATTCTGGTTCTTATACTGTTTCAGCAGACCCTGCGCCATCGTCACCAAGCCCACACGACCTATGAACATCAGCACCACAATCAGCGCTTTGCCGGTGTCGTGCAACTCAGGGGTGAGGCCTAATGACGAACCTACCGTAGCGAAGGCTGACACGCACTCGAAGACGATGGCCTTCAAGGGCTGATTCGGCTCGGTGAGGGTGATGAGGAATATGAAGATGCCCAGCACAATGAGACTGACGAAGACTGCTGCATTGGCACGACGGATAGAATCTGATGACAGTTCACGTCCTGCAAATTCCACACGGGTGGTGCCGTGGATAATAGCACGGATATTGAGGAAGGCTACGGCAAAGGCGTTGACCTTCACACCACCAGCCGTTGACTGCGATGCACCGCCTATCCACATCAATACCGTGTAGATGAAGACAGACTGGATGCACATATGGTTGAGGTTCACACTGATGAATCCTGCTGTACGAGGACTGACGGCGTTGAAAAACGCCTGAGTCAGTTTCTCATGTATCGGCATCCCTGCGAAAGTATTGTCCCACTCAAAGAATGCGATGAGCACTGTGCCGATGACAATCAGCAGGGTGGTGGTTCGCAGCACGATCTTCGTGTTCAAGTCGAACAGGTTGGGAATGTTCAGACTGGCGTAGCGATGACCATTGATCCATTTCCATAGCACTTTAGCATGTCTCGAGACAGCAGCCTTCAAATTGACCAGCACGGGATAGCCGATACCACCAAAGATAATCAGCAGCGCAAGAATGATATAGAGGCAGCTGTGACCTTCCATCAGCACGGGAGCGCTCATACCGTCCTGATAGTTGGAGAAGCCGCCATTGCAGAAAGCCGAAACTGCATGAAACACACTGAAGAACAACTCATGCCTGAGATCCAGGCCTATCGTGCCGTGAATATTCAGGAAAATCATCACTGCCCCTGCAAGTTCCAGAAATGCCGTGAAGCCAATGATGTTGAGCAGCGTGGACCATAGCGAGGCCAGTGATTTTGAACTCACCATGTCTTGTACCTGCATCTGGTTGTAGATGCTCGTGTTCCCCATGAAGAAGAGGGCGAAGAAGCTGGTGATGGTCATCACGCCCAGTCCGCCCACCTGGATAAGCAGCATGACTACCAGTTGTCCCAAGCAGGTAAACGTGCCGGGCACGTCAATGGTCGTGAGTCCCGTCACACAAACTGCACTGGTAGCTGTGAACAGCGAGTCTATCCAAGAGAGGTGGACACCATGTTGAATACAGCGAGGCATCAGCAGCATACCAGAGCCTACCATGATGATGAACAGGAAACTGACGGCCATCATCAGGGCGGGGTTAGACTTTCTGCCCAGTGAGGTGATGACAGCATCGGACAGTTCGATGAAGGAGATCAATAACAATATCAACAGGTATATCGTCTTGTTCTCCAGTATCTTTATCAGACCGGTATCGTCGTTTATGCCGAGGAGATAGAGGATGATAGGAATCAGTGTAAAGGTCAACAGTCCGTTGATGATCCATCCCAAGAAACTGTAAGCAGATTTCCTCTGCCCGGGTTTCGCCAGGAGCAGATGACAGACACGCTCAAGCAGGAACATGTTCCAAGCCCAGAGATAGACCAAGTCAAACTCGCTTTTCAGCCGTTCCGATAACTCAAACCCCAATTCCAGAACAGCACCTACGATCACACACAGGGCACCAACATTAGCCATAAAGCCAGTGACCTTTAGTGCCATGTTGATACATGGTGCCACATACTTTTTATGATAGAGCCTATAGTGTTGGGGCCTGATTCTCTCCATTTTTCTATAGATTTGATGCAAAGGTACGAAAAAAAAGAAACTTTTCCGTTTATTTAATGATTATTTTGTATTTTTGCAAACGAAACGGCTGAATTTTAGTAAGTATGAAGAAACCACAATGGCTTGAGAAAGAAAAGCTGTATAGCATCATGTTCGAATCGGAGCATCCGGTTGGACGTATTTTTGATATCACACTGATAATAGCTATCTCGCTGAGCATCATCATCTCATTCATCGAGACGATACCCTCGTTGGCCCGTACCTTTAAGTTGGTGCTGGAAATACTGGAGTATCTGCTGACCTTCTTCTTTACGGTAGAGTACATAGCCCGTGTCTATTGCTCACCCCGGCCTCGCGACTACGTGCTGAGTTTTTTTGGTGTCATCGACTTGCTATCCACATTGCCGCCTTATCTCTCTTATTTCCTGCCCCATGCGAGGTATATGATTCTGCTGCGTTCGTTCCGCTTCATCCGTATCTTCCGCATCTTCAAGTTGTTCAGCTTCATCAACGAGGGGTATATGCTGATGCGCTCGCTTCAGAAAAGTCTCACCAAGATTTCCGTTTATTTCTTGTTTGTACTGATACTGGACATCTGTCTGGGCACACTGATGTTTATGGTTGAGAACGGACAGCCCGAGACACAATTTACGGATCTGGCCACATCGGTCTATTGGGCCATTGTCACGATGACCACTGTGGGATATGGCGACATCACGCCTGTTACTCCCCTCGGACGATTGCTCTCGGCATTCGTCATGCTGCTGGGCTATACCATCATTGCCGTACCTACAGGAATTGTGACAGCCAACATTATTGACGAGACGAAGGAAAAACCGAAGGACGGGCACTGTCCGCGTTGTGATGCCATGGTGCGCGACGATGACCGATATTGCTCACATTGCGGAGAGAAGTTGTAGCTCAATCAATTATCAATAATCTGCTGAAGAAACGTTGGAATTCACTCTCGAAGTTGGGCGTCAAAACCTCTTGCCCCATTGCTTCCCTGATTTCTTGGATCGTCCAGAAACGGCCACCGTCGAGTTCGTCTTTTGAAGGCTGAATAGGGCCGTCATAGGTTGTGCGATACACGTACACTAATTCTCTTTCGCGCTTACCTTCAAACACATATTTACCCATGAACGTCGGTGTGAAATCACTGATGCCAAGTTCCTCACGCACCTCTCTATGCAAGGCCTCCTCTGGCTTTTCACCATAGTCGATATGTCCCCCTACGGCTGTATCCCATTTCCCTGGCTGGATATCCTTCCACTCCGGACGTTTCTGCAGATATAAGTCACCCGAGCGGAACACATGCAGATGCACCACGGGGTGTAGCAGTCGCGAGCCATTATGGCATTCGCCACGCGTAGCCTGTCCTATCACAGTTCCCTCTTCATCAACGATAGGGAACTTTTCTTGCTGGTTATCTTTCATCTCTTGTTATATATGACTATTCGTTAGCATAGGTGCAAAGGTACGAATAACCGAGTAGAATACCAAAAGAAAAGTAAAAAAAGTCAGGCACAACTCGCGTGAGTCGTGCCTGATGTGAAAAAAGTCATTGATGATGTTTGATGCTGTTATCGCTTCAGGAGGTTCATCTGAACCTGAGGTTTCATCACGTTGTTAGCCTTGATTTGGAAAGACTTGGCATTGGCAGTGAGCGTAGCCTTGATATCCTGAGAAGAAGCACCTACCAGGAACTGATATTCGCCCTCGGCAACCACCCATGCAGAGGCTGCTTCATCGAACGATGCGAGTTCTGAAGCTGTAATACTCAAGGTAAGTGTCTCACTCTCACCAGGCTTCAACAATTTGGTCTTGGCAAAGGCCTTCAACTCCTTGGTTGGTTTATTAGCGGCCTTGTTGTCAGGAGCAGAGATGTAGAGTTCCACAACTTCCTTACCCTCATGGTTACCTGTGTTCTTAACAGTAACCGTCACGTCGTAGATATCGTTCTTCTGATTAATCTTGGCATCGCTATATTCGAACGTGGTATAGCTAAGACCGAATCCGAAGGGATAGCTCACGGGTACCTCGAACGAGTCGAAATACCGATAGCCTACATAGATATCCTCCTCATAGTTGGTATAGTCCACATTCTTCACATTGCCGCGCTCCACGGTATTCATGAAGTCAATCTTAGCCGTCTGATCCACGGGGAAATTACGTGAAGAATAAGCATCGGTGAACTTGACGGGCCATGTCATGGTGAACTTACCCGAAGGTGACTGTTTGCCACTGAGCACGTCAACGACACTGTTACCGCCTTCCTGTCCTGCCTGCCAGGCACAGAGGATAGCATCGGGCAGATCTTTCCAAGATGCGGTCTCGATGACACCACCGATATTCAGCAATACGACCACCTGCTTACCAGCCTTGTGATATACCTCACAGACCTGCTTGAGCAGCTGGCGCTCTGAATCGCTGAGGTTGAAGTCGGCAGATTTGCGATCGAAGAACTCACCAGAGATGCGACCCAGCGTCAGTACGGCGATGTCTGCCTTGGAAGCCTGAGCCTCGAGCTCAGCAGCGGTAAACTGTTTCTCTGCAGGCAGTCCACTGGGCAGGAACTTCATCATCATTGCCTTCTGTTTGTCTGTCTTCTCGATTTCAGCAATCTCGGCTTCACGTGCCTTATGATAGTCACTCCAGAACTGCTCGTAACTCTGCTTCAGATCGTCAGAGACGGTGTAGCCGCCGTTCTTCATACCGTCGAGCAACGACACCACATAGGCGTGGTTCACATTACCCGAGCCCGTACCTCCGGCGATGAACTCGTAAGATGTATTGCCATAGAGCGCCACGTTCTTGATCTTCTCTGAGAAAGGAAGGGCATTGACATTCTTCATCAGCACCATACCCTCGGCAGCCGACTGGCGAGTCACCTCTGCATGTGCCTTCAGGTCTGGTTTGTTGGAATACTGATAACCCTGATAGCGCGGCGTCTTCTCGATGAGGTTTAGGATACGGCTCACGTTGCGGTCGAGGTCAGCCTCGGCGAGTTTGCCACTCTTCACGCCAGCCACGATGGAGTCAAACTGGGCCTTCTTACCAGGCTGGAGCATATCATTGCCGGCCCACATCTGCACAGCACCGTCCTTACCACCGAACCAGTCGGTCATCACGGTTCCCTCATAGCCCCACTCATCGCGCAGGATGGTCTGTACCAGATCCTTGCTTTCAGAGGTATAGACACCATTGATATAGTTATAAGAGGTCATCACTGTCCAAGGCTTGCTCTCCTTGATGGCAATCTCGAAGCCTTTCAGGTAGATCTCGCGGAGAGCACGCTGCGATATATTGGCATCGTTGCCCATGCGGTTGGTCTCCTGGTTGTTGGCAGCAAAGTGCTTGATGCTGGTTCCTACATCGTTCTTCTGGATACCCTTGATATAGGCAGCAGCCGTCTTACCTGCCACGACGGGATCCTCAGAGTAATACTCGAAGTTACGTCCGCAGAGCGGGTTACGCATGATATTCAGGGCTGGTGCCAGCAGTACATCGGCCCCATACTCCTTCACCTCCTGCCCCATGGCGATACCCACCTCTTCGACTAACTGGGTGTTCCAGGTTGAGGCGAGCAACGTTCCAATAGGGAAGTGAGTGCAGTAATAGGTAGCAGAGTCACCCTCACGGGTAGCATCGATACGGAGTCCGGCAGGACCGTCAGCCAGCACGATGGCAGGGATGCCGAGGGAGTCGAGTGGATAGGTAGTACCAGCGGCACCGGGCACAAGATTCTTAGTGGCACCAATCACGGCCTCATCGCCGGAAAAGCCCTGCATACCAGTACCAATTACAAAGTGAGCCTTGTCTTCGAGTGACATCTTCGCCATGACATCTTCTTTGTTGATGGTGTTCTTAACGGTTGTCTTATCGACGGATGTGCAGCCTGCTGCGAGAGCGGCTACTCCAATAATGGAAAGAAAACTTTTCTTCATTTTTGATTATTTAAACAATAAGGGGGTAAATTCTGAAAGATAAATACGCCAGTTGCGCCAGATGTGGCCGCCGTCGGTCTCGAGATATGTATATTTGTGGTTTTTGCTATCCAGATAGGCGCGCAGGTCATTGTTGTTCTTGATAAGGAAGTCGGTCTTGCCGATGCCGATCCAGAAGAGCTTGGGATTCTTGTTGAACAGATTGTCAATCTTCTGATTGCGGTCTGCATATATATTTGGGAAACCACCATTGGTGGTGTTCTGCTGTTGATCGACAGCTGCAGAGAACAATCCCACATAGCCGAAAGTATCTGGGTTGTTGATGCTGATGAAAAGGCTGTGGAAACCACCCATCGACAGACCTGCGATAGCACGGTGAGCCTTATCTTTCTTCACGCGGTAGGTCTTCTCTATGAAGTTCACCACATCGGGGAAGGCTGTCTCGAAGGATCCCTCCATGGTCTTGGGAAGCATCATCGTGGGCACCTTGAAGCCTTCAGAGGTCTCGCCTGGGCATGCCTCCTGAGAGATATTGCCGTTAGTCATCACCACGAGCATCGGTTCTGCCTTGCCTTGTGCAATGAGGTTGTCGAGGATTTGTGCAGCACGTCCAAGTTCGCTCCAGGCATTCTCGTCGCCACCGATACCATGTAGCAAGTAGAGCACAGGATACTCCTTGCCGCTAGTCTCGTAGCCTGCAGGAGTGTAGACCGTCAGACGGCGGGAAAGACCTGCAGTGGGACTCTCGTACCACACCTTGCTGACGGTGCCGTGAGCCACCTTGTTCACCTTATACAAATCCGTTCTTGCATCGCCACCGATAAGCAGCACACTGAACAAGTTGTTGATATCGCGGATGTTGTAGACATTCAGCGGGTCAATGATCTTTACACCGTCCACAATCATATTATAGGTGTAGAGCTCGGGCTTCAAAGCCTCGGTTGTAAAGCTCCAGACACCCTTTTCGTCCTTCACGAGATCCACTACACCAGGGGCATCGTATTCTCCGTAATTTTCTATCTTGATTTTTTGTGTTGGCAGGAAGTCACCTGTAATTTGTACCTTTTGTGCCTCGGGGGCAATGAGGTTGAAAGTCACGGAATTGTCAGCATGAACATCTGGAGAAACCACCTGCGGGCCTTGTCCCCAGTTAAGGTTCTGCTGGGCTTTTGCTGTCATACCTATCAGGCAGAGGGCAGCGAAGAAGAATAGTTTTTTCATCTTTATGATCAGTTTAGTTATTCAATGGCGCAAAGATACAAAATTTATTCATATCCTTGCACCATTTTTTTGTTAATAATTACCAACCTGCATTTTGTTGCATGTTAGGATTCAGTTCAAGCTCCTTCAGAGGAATAGGCAGCAGCACGTTCTTGTCCTGGAAACCATATTTGTCGTTATGCCAGTTCCACTGTACGCCATCGGCTGCGAAGGCGGGTACGTCCTTACCCTGATTAGCCATAGCGGTCTTGGCATCACCCCAGCGCACGAGATCCTGATAACGTACGCACTCGTTGCAAAGTTCCAGACGCTTCTCGGTCTTGATGTCACTAAGTGATACGGCAGACAGCGGCTGCTCCTTAGCGCGTACTCGTACCATATTAATATATTCCAGTGCCTTGGCGGAATTACCATTCGCCAACTGAGCTTCGGCAGCCATCAGCAGAACCTCGGCATAGCGCATCACTTTTAGGTCGATGAACTGAACACCTTGGAAGAACGACTGGTCTACCACACAGTCTTCTTTCAGTGACTGATTCTTCCAGAAGAAATAACCCTCGTTGCCATATACGTTGTTACCTGGCTGGATATCTACGCCGAAGGCTTTCAGCTGGTCGTAGTTCATGATGGTCTTGCTGAGACGATAGCCGTCGGCGCCCTCCCATTCTACAAATGCGTCGTAGAGTGACTTGCGGGGATTGTTGAAACCGTAAGTACCGAGTGCAAGCACTTCCAAAGCCGTGCCACTATAGGACAGTACGCTGGTACGCCAGCCCTGCATCAGGAAGAGCATATCAAACTGGTTCCACATCTGCTCAGGATCGAAACGCTTCTGTAGTTCAAACAGCGATTCGCAGTTGTTGTTGGCAGCAGCATGGAATTGTGCGTCGTACTCTCCGTCAAACAGAGCGTATTTGTTAGAGGTGATCACGTTGTCGAGCATCGATGCTGCCTCGCTGTTCTTGCCCTGGAAGAGGTAAGCCTTACCAAGCAGTGCCTGGGCAAATTCCTTGGTGACACGAATGCCTGTCTCAGCGTCGTTGGCACTGTTCTTCGAGGGAAGCATACCACTGTTGATTGCCTCAGTGAGATCTTTCTCCACACAGGCCCAGAGTTCTGCGGGTGTACTGTTGCCTTTCCGATACTCGCCTGGCTCCAGCAGATGATCTACCACAGGAGCAGTACCAAAGAGGGTGACGAGTTCGAAATGCCCGAAGGCGCGGAATACCTTGGCCTCGTTGATGGCATGTTTCATCACGTCAGTTTCTCCCTCAGTCTTGTCGATGATGAGGTTTGCCTTGTAGATGATGGCATAGAGTCCGGAATAAAGACTCTCAATCATGCCGTGGTTAGAGTCGAAGCGATATTCATTGAGTTTCTCCATCTCTCCGTTGTCACCACGCTGTCCACCGCCGCACCATACATCGTCGGAGAGCAGGTTCTTCACGAAGAACCAGTTGTAGTAGAAGCCGCGCATCTCCAGATAGAGTGATGCGGTAGCGGTATTGATATTCTCGTCAGTGGTGTAGTAGTCTTCCATACTACCCATGTTGCCGTGCTTTTCGATGTCGAGTTCGCTCTCGCAACTGATAGTCATCAGCGACATCATCCCCAGCAGTGCGATATTAATTATATTCTTTTTCATATCTTCTTGTATTGTTTTACTTTTATACCTTTTCCCCTTTTCTTAGAACTCGATATTGAAGCCGAGAACGACCTTCTTTGATGTAGGATAAGCACCCTTGTCCACGCCCATGCCGGTGGTAGCGTTGGCTGCAGCCTCGGGATCGAAGCCCGGATAACTTGAGAAGGTGAAGAAATCGTCGAGCGAAGCATAGAGGCGTGTATGGCTGATACCTACCTTCTTGAGCAGGTTCTTCGGCAGGGTATAGCCGAGCTGTATCTGCTTGATCTTAAAGTAAGAGCCGTCATAGATCATGGCGCTGGAGTCTACGTATTTGTCGAGATCGTTGGCACCTGCACGGGGTACGGTACCGTTCGTGTTTGTGGGAGTCCAGCGGTTGTCATACATCACTTCCTTCATCTTGTTGGATGTAGCGTAGTCCGGACGGTTGATACAGTTGAAGATCTTGTTGCCGTGAGAACCCGTTCCGAAGACGGTCAGGTCGAAGCCCTTGTAGCCGGCGCTGAGCGTGATGCCATAGGTAAAGTCGGGAATGGCATTGCCGATATCGGTGAGGTCATCGTTGTTCACCTGGCCATCGCCATTGACATCCTTGAACATGGGGTCACCAGTCTCAGGATTGATCTTGTCGAACTCGAAGCCGCGGTAATAGTACACGGGATAACCCTGCTCGAAGTAAGTGATGGTGTAAGTGTGGAAGTTGCTGCCAGCCAGACGGGTGATGGAAGGATCGATATAAGTCACCTTGTTCGTCAGTGTCGAGAGATTACCGCGAATGCCATAGCTGAAGTCGCCGATGTGGTCGCGCCAGCCCAACTCAAGCTCGAAGCCCTTGTTCTCTACGTTTCCGGCATTGATAGGTGAAGTGGCACCGCCGATGATGAGTGATGGGGTGGTGTTCCATACCAGCAGATCTTTGGTCTTCTTGATGAAATAGTCGATGCCGAAGGTAAGGCGTCCGCCCATCATGATACCGTCGAGACCGAAGTTCAGTTGCTCGGATGTCTCCCACTTCAGGTCTTCGTTACCCATCGTTGAGGGAGCGGCAGCCTGGGTGTACTGGATACCAGGTGTGAAGGCATAGAGCCCGCCAAGTGCAATGTCGGTACTGTAGCTGTAGCCGCTAAGTGCAGAGAGACTACCGTTCTGTCCCCAAGAGGCACGGAACTTCAGACTGTCGAAAGCCTTCTTAAGAGGTGTGAAGAATTTCTCTTCGCTGATGGTCCAACCTACAGATACGGCAGGGAAGTAACCCCAACGTTTCTTCGGAGAGAGCTTAGAGAGGTCGGCAGCATCAGCACGGAGTGAAGCCTGGAGCAGGTAACGGCCGAGGAAGTCATAGCCCAGACGGCCGAAGTAGGAGTACTTGGTGTTGCTGGTGGTCTCGCCGGATACTGCTTTTGTAGCCGAGGCATTGGCATAGTTCAGGTAGTAGAACAGCGGATCGTTTTTCTTCAGGGCATTCTCGCCATTAGGGTCGAGACTGCCAGTCACGAAGTCATAAGATGAATCCTGGAAAGAGATACCGACCATAGCACTTACGGTGTGGTTGCCGAAGGTCTGCATATAGTTGGCGAAGTTCTCCCACTGGTAGTAGATGGTGGTCGAAGAGGTGTTGCTCTGTCCCACATAGTCGCGGCTCTGCACAGCGTTACCGTAGAAAGGCAGACTAGTGGATGACGAGCGAACACCGTTCAGGCGATAGCCGAAGCGAGAGGTCACCGTTACATGGGGGATGAGGGTAAAGTCACCGTAGATAGAACCGGTGATATTGAAACCGCTGTTCTTGCTCAGCCCGTTGTCGCGCATGATCATCGGGTGATACTGTTCACCGTTGTAGAACTGAGACACTCCGTAGTAGTTCCCGTCTTCGTCTTTCAGGAATGTCTTACCCATAGCTTGGGCAGCCTGTAGGTTTTGGGGCAGGGTTGTGCCGAAGGTATTGGGTGTCAGCGGATCCATCATCAGCACAGATGTCAGCAGTGAGCCGTACTCGTTATTCGTAGATACCTGGCGCACATCGTACTTCTCCACCTGGTTCGTGGTACCAACCTTCAACCAGTCTTTGATCTTGTACTCGCCGTTGATTGTTGCTGTCAGACGCTTGTACACGTCTGCATCACCCTTCACGATACCATCGTTCTTCAGGTATGCCAAAGCCAGATAGTAGTTGCCACGGTCGTTACCCCCGGTAAAAGAGAGGTTATGCTTTTGCATGTGTCCGTGATTGAATGCTACATCCGTCCACTTCGTATCAGTCTTGCCGTCCCAATTGGTATTAATGAATTCCTGTGTGAAGAGATTACCCTCCAGCATGTACTGCTGATACTCTTGGGCACTGAGCATCTTGGGGATGCGTGCAAGCGTCTCGTCCGTCCACATGAAGTCGTAAGAGATCTTGCCCTCACCGGCCTTACCTTTTTTGGTGGTGATGAGCACGACACCGTTGCCGGCTTCGGCACCATAGATGGCGGCAGAAGCGGCATCCTTCAGGATTTCCATTGAGGCGATGGTGCTGGGGTCGATACCGCTGATGTCGCTCAGGCGTACACCATCGACGACGTACAGAGGCTCGGAACTCTGATTAGAGGAATAACCGCGCACACGTACGGTAGGCGAGGAACCGGGAGCGGCAGAGGTAGAGATGATCTGCACACCGGAGGTCTTTCCCTGCAGAGCTTGCTGGGCGTTGGCGATTGTACGGTTTTCAATGTCCTCGGGTTTCACTTGCGAGATGGCACCTGTCACACTGCTTTTCTTCTGGACACCGTAGCCTACGACCACCACTTCTTCAAGCACCTTGTTGTCGGGCTGAATCTTGATGGTCATACCGTTCTTGGCTGCCAGTTCTTGAGTCTCGTAGCCAATGTAGGAAACGGTAATCACGTCACCAGCCTTTACATTAATAATGAAATTACCGTCGAAGTCGGTAATCGTGGCGTTCTGTTGGTTCGCCTTGTCAACGATGGTGGCACCGATTACAGGCTCACCATTCTCGTCGATCACTGTGCCCTTAATCCCTTGGGCGAAAGATGTGGCGCACATCAGCAGTGCTGCCAACATCATGAGCAATCTGATCTTTTTCATTTTCATTGTTAAGAGTTAATATTGTTAGAATTTAGATTGATGATTTCGGCTGCAAAGGTATAGAGAATAGTATATGGTGGCTTTCTGATGCGTCCAAACGATTTTCGATAGTGTTCAAAAGTGTTTTTGGGCGTTTCGATTTGTTCAAAAGTTGTTCAATTCGTTTAAAACTGCCTCTCGGCGATAACTTCTCTTGTGCATTTTTTTACGTTTCACTTTTCGGTTTCGCTTCTTTTTCGTATTTTTGCAGCAAAATACAATAATGATGATGACGAAAGGGAAATCTGCCGTAATGCTAATGGTCAGTTTCATGCTGACGCTGATGGTACTCTCCTGCCAACAGGAGGGAAAAACCGATAACAAGATCGACAAGGACGAGGAACATAGTCTTGTGTTGGCGCAGGAACTGTCTAACAGTCGTGTGCAGTGTATCGCCGAGGATGCTTCCGGACAGTTGTGGATAGGTACCTTCCGCGGTCTGAACCGCTATGACGGCCACGAGTACCACCAGTATTTCTGTGCCGATGACACCATGGGGCTGCCCGATAACCAGATCAAGGATATCCTCTGCGATCGCAAGGGCCGTCTCTGGGTAGCCACGGTGAATGGCGTCTGCCGCTATACCCGCATGGATTGCTTCGAACGCATCGGTGCAAAGACAACGAACCTGAACATCCAGAAACTTCTGGAGGACAGACGCGGTCGTGTGTATGCCTACAACGGTACCGATGTAATGCTCTACGACGATGGGCTCAAAGCCTTCCATCCCATCATTTCACGTCAGTTGGCAGGCAAACAGTGGGCTTGGGGAAACTGCATCATCGATGCTGCCGGCGATATCCTCATCACTGAGAGCCGGCAACTGTTGCTCTACGACGGCACGACATTTAAGCAGAAACAGGTGTTCCCCTTTGATGGCACCCCTAACATCTTCTACTCCGAGATGCTCTCCAACGGACTGATGATCCTTTCGGGCTACGGACAGATCATCCTCTTCGATACCAAGTCGCGGCGGAGGGTGCCCCTCGATCCTGCGATAGAAGCAAGGCTAACGGCTCACAATAGCATCATTCAGACAGCACGACTGCTGGCTAATAACACCATTCTGCTCAGTACCTCAAAGAACGGCGTTTTCGAACTGAACCTTCTGGCAAAGGAACTCAAAGCCCTCCCCGTAGCCTCTGGTCTCGTCACACAGATCTTCCAGGATTCGCGCCAGAACGTGTGGATGGGCACCTACGACAAGGGGTTGTTTGCCGATTATTACTATAAGGAGAAGTTCGGCGGTAGCGACAACTATCTGAACCGTGCCATCGACCACTCTTCAGTACTCGCGTTGGCGATGGATCGCCAGCAGAACCTCTGGATATCCACCCTCCTCAAGGGAGTCTTCGTCTACCACTGCGATGCCGAGAAGGCTGAGGCCATCCCACTTGAAGGACTGCCGTCAGGTGAACAGAAGAATGCGATAACCCATATTTTCTGCGATCGCGACGGCTACCTGTGGCTCTCCACGGGTAGTATGGTGCTGAAGTGCCGCTACGACGGCTCACGGCTGGCAATACTCAGTCAGACACCCGCACTTGGAGTGATGGATTTCGAGCAGACAGACGATGGGGTGGTTTGGGCGTCTACCAGCAGCAACGACATCGTGGGATTCCCAAGCAGTGGCGCACCCGTCATGAAACAAGCCTTTAATGCCGACTTCTGCTTCATTCCCTCGCTGCTGAGGCTCAGTGATGGGCAGCTGCTCATCTCAGCGTTCTTCCAGAAGATTCTCAAGATGAACCCCCAGACGGGGAAGTTCTCCGAACTCGATATCCCTTCGATGGCGCAGTGCATCCGTCGCAGTGTGTACATCCCTACTGATATGATACAGGATTCCAAGGGCGACGTATGGATCGGTACCGTGAGCAACGGACTTCTGCGTTACAATCTGAAGACAAACGAGATGACGCGCGTCGCGGGCATCTCTTGCTCTGATGTGGGCAGCATCGAGGAAGACGTTCAGGGTAATATCTGGGTGGCTACGATGAAAGGCCTGAATCGTTGGGATCGTAAGACGGGGCGCATCACGTCACTCTATAAGGCCGACGGTATTGCTGGCGATGAGTTTGTCGATCGTGCCTCGTGTCAGTTGCCTAATGGCTGTCTGGTCTTCGGAAGTACCGATGGTATCACCATGTTCAACCCCGCCGATATCGACACGCTCCGACAGATTCCCCTGAAATTCAGCCATCTGAAGATCCACAACCAATTGGTGCGGCCTTCTGCCGACGGGTCCATTGAGGCCGTGCTCGACAGTTGTCAGGAGGTGCGTCTGCGCCACGACGAGAATAGCTTCAGCATCTCTTATACTGCGCTCGACTTCGGGGAGTATGAGCGCGTACATTATTATTATAAGCTCGACGGCTTCGATCGCGACTGGATTGATGCGGGCAACAACCATTCTGCCAGCTATGCCAATCTGCCTCCCGGTCATTACACCTTCCGTGTGAAGGCTACTGATAATGCCAGTGGTGAGCGCTTCTCCGATGAACGTACGCTGAGCATTGCCGTTGCTCCCTCGCCTGCTAATGCATGGTGGGCATGGCTCATCTATCTCTCTCTCGCCTCGGCTCTTGCCTGGTATTTCTATCGCAATGCCCGCCGCGTGGTGATTGCCCGCCGTGCCGCCCGTCAGGCACAGATGGAGAAAGAGCAGGAGCTGCGCACGAACCAGATGAACATGAGTTTCTTTGCCAACATTGCCCACGAGTTCCGCACACCGCTCACGATGGTGGCAGGCCCCGTGGGACAGCTTGTGCGCAGCGGTAACCTCAGTGGTGAGGATCGCTCGCTGCTGAGCGTGGCCCAGCGCAGCATCCAGCGCATGTTCAAGCTCGTTAATCAGCTCATGGACTTCAATAAGCTCGAGAACGACACCCTGCGCCTTCATGTGGAACAGACCGATGTGGCAAAGGCCATGAATGATATCTGCGACACCTTCGAGTTCAATGCCCGCGAGAAAGGCATCACGATTGCCCGCATTGGGATGGCGGATGTACTCCAGGCCTGGACTGATGGCGACAAACTTGAGAAGATTGTCTCTAATCTGCTCTCCAACGCCCTGAAGTTCACGCCCCGTGGCGGACGCATCGATGTTTCTCTTGATGTGGCTGAAGGTCAGGTGAAGGTCTATGTGGCTGATACGGGCAAGGGTGTTCCTGAGGGCCAGCGCGAAAACATCTTCAAGCGCTATTACCAACTTGACAACCAGACGAAGGCCATCCTCAACTATGGCACAGGCATCGGTCTCTATTTCGCGCGTCGCCTGGCTGAACTGCATCATGGTTCTCTTACCGTCGATAATCGCACCGAGGGTACAGGGGCTGTCTTCACACTCGTCTACCCGATGGCTGAGACGGCCTATGCTGAGGCAGAGCGTCGCCCGCTGGCTAGCGATGGCCTTGCTGATTTCCGCGTCATCGATACCCCCGCTGTGCTGCAGTCTGTCCGCGAGTCACAGCAGTCTGAGGATGACCGTCCTACAATTCTCGTTGTCGACGACGATACGGAGATCATCAACTACATGCGCCTGCTGTTCTCTCAGGACTACCGGCTCATCACTTGTCTCGATGCAGAGACGGCTCTTGAGGAGATGCGTGCCGAAGAACCGAATATTGTGCTCAGCGATGTGGCCATGCCGGGAAAGGATGGCTATCAGCTTTGTCAGGAGATCAAACAGGATATCCAGCTTAGTCATATCCCCGTCATCCTCGTCACGGCGAAGGTGACTGCCGAGAATCAGGTGGAGGGTCTCAATGTCGGGGCTGATGCTTATGTCACGAAACCTTTCGATCCGGCGGTGCTCTCTGCCCTCATCCAGTCGCAGCTGAAGAACCGTGAACGTGTGCGCAAACTCCTCACCAATGCCACTACCACCGAGGGCGAAGGTGTCGACAATGCCCTCTCCGAACAAGACAAGCACTTCATGGAGGAACTATATAAGCTGATGGAGGAAGAACTCTCGAATTCCGAACTCGACGTGACGCGCATCACGAAGATGCTTTACATCTCGCGTACCAAGTTGTATTATAAGATTAAGGGTCTCACGGGCGAGACACCCTCCAACTTCTTCCGCACCTATAAGCTCAATCGTGCTGCCGAACTGCTCAAGGGCGGTAGATATACCGTTTCCGAGATTGCCGACAAGTGCGGGTTCAGCACCCAGAGCCATTTCTCTGTCGTCTTCAAGAAGCAGTTTGGCGTAACGCCCACCGAGTTCAAAGGCTGACGATCTGGATGGTTGATGTCTTCAGACCGTCACTCTCGCAGCTCAGTTGCAGGGTGCCTGCCTCGTCACTGCTCTGTATCAGGATCTGAGCCAGACCGTTGAAGGCGGGGATGCTGAAGGTCTTACAGTCTTTCTCCTTCGGATGGTCTTCGCCCAAGTACATCGGATCGCCGTTGCCTACGCCGAGGATGCGGCCGTTACCCTCCAGACGGAACGTCAGTTTCGGACAGGCATTGGGCACCAGGCGCCCTTTCTGGTCCTGTATCTCGATGGTCACCACGGCCAGATCCCTACCATCTGCCTTGATTGTCTGTCTGTCTGCCTTCAGCACGGTTTTTGCAGCAGGCTTCGTGGTCTCGATGGTCTGTGTCATCACGCGTTTGCCGTTCTCGTAGCCGATGGCTACTACCTTACCGGGCTGATAGGTGGCCTTCCACTTCAGATGGCCGTTGCAGGGCATCGTCTGCCGCCCCAGGTTCTTGCCGTTCACGATAAGCTCCACCTCGTCGCAGTTGCTGTAGGCCCAGAGCTCTATCTCTTCACCCTCATGCCCTTGCAGGTTCCAGTGGGGGAAAATGTGCAGCGTGGGTTCTTCCGTCCACCACGACTTCAGGTAGTAGGCTTCGTCTTTCGGGAAACCGCAGTAGTCCAGAATACCGAACTCAGAGTCTGTGGCGGGGTATTTCAGGGGATTGGGCTCGCCGCGATAGTCGAAGCCTGTCCAGTAGAAGAGTCCTGCGCCCCATGGGCGCTCTGCATAGAACTGCCAGCCGCGCTCGATCACGTTCTCCACATGGTGATGGGTGGTGTCGCGGTTCATGGAGACCATACGTCCGGGATATTCTGGTGTGTTGAAATACCAGCCGCGTGTGCCGCAGCCCGTCGTCTCCTCCGTGCCAACGATTTTCCATTGCGGGTTCGCCTGCTTGCGGTTGTCTACATCGTTCTGGATGATATAGTTGAAGCCCACCACGTCGAGTCCCTTGATGAGTTCTGTGCCGCCTGCATTAGCCACCGTGCTGTGGCGCGTGGGGTCAAAGAGTTTCGTATATTCGCGCATGGCCTCGGCCACACGGATACCTTGTACTGTGTTCTCCAGTCCCCATTCCTCGTTGCCGTCGCTCCAGAGAATGATGCTGGGGTGGTTGCGGTCGCGCTTGATCAGGCGCTCCAGCAGCCGCAGGTGCTCCTCGTTGATACCCATCAGACGGTTCTCGTCGATGACTAGGATACCCTCTCTGTCGCAAATGTCGAGCAGGGCAGGGGTCATCGGGTTGTGCGAGGCACGATAGGCATTACAGCCAAAGGCCTTCAGCTGTTTGATGCGCCATGCCTGCAGGGCATCGGGGATGGCAGCCCCCACACCGGCATGATCCTGATGCATGTTCACACCCTTCAGCTTCAGCGGCTGTCCGTTTAGCAAGAAGCCTTTTTCCGCATCGAAGGCGATGTCGCGGATACCTGTAGTCGTCAGGTAGCAGTCTGTCACCTTGCCCTGCTGCGTGATGGTGGTCTCCACCTGGTAGAGATAGGGATCGGCGGTGCTCCAGAGATGAGGCTCTCTGACGACGAACTGCTGTTTGCAGCTTACGGTCTCCTTCGCCTTTAGGAGGAGTGACTTTGGCGCGGTCTTCGCCACCTCCTTACCCGCAGCGTCGAGCAGTCGCTGGGTTACCTCACACTGGCTCACCTCCAGACCGTCGTTCTTCACTTCGGTCTCTACCGTCATCTCTGCCAAGGTATAAGGCTTCTGCATCTTGGCATAAACGAAGGTGCCGAAGGGTGCTACGCTCACCAGGGCCTTCTTCTCCAGCCACACGTCGCGGTAGATGCCTCCTCCCTCGTAGAACCAGCCCTCTTCGAGCGAGGCGTCTGCCCGCACACAGATCAAGTTGTCCTCACCGTATTTTATATAAGGTGTGATGTCATACACCTGGGTGGCATAGCCACTGGGCTCCGTACCCATATAGAAACCGTTGAACCATACCTGGGCATTCCTGAAGATACCGTCGAACCGCAGATAATAACTGCAAGGCACCCCATCATTATTTACATTATTACTTTTTTCAATTTTTATATTTTTCCGATACCAGCCCACGCTTGTTTCCGGATACTTCCAGCCCACGGTCTTATAGCCGTGAGAATGACTGGCCTCGGGGGCGTAAGGCAGGGTAGCCACCCAGTCGTGGGGCACCTGAACCTCCTCCCAGCCCGCATCGTCGAACTTCTGTGCGTAAGGCCCTTCGTTGTGGATAGAGTTCGCCTTCGTCAGATAGTTAAAGTACTCCGTGCCGCAGCCGAAATCCTTCTGCGGATCGGCGGCATGCCCCAGTTTGAACTTCCATCCCTTGTCCAGACGGATGGTCTCCCGCACACTCTGTGCCTGGGCGACACTCATCAACAGGCAACCAGTAGTTGCCAGAATCATTGCTTTAAGTTTCATCATCATCATGATAGTTTCAGTTTCTGACTGCAAAAATACGCAAATTCTTTCGATTATCCATAAGATGTTGCGACTTTTTTCTGTCCTTGTGCAAACGTTTATCCTCGATAACCACCTAAAATCGGCAAACGAAACGCACAACGATGCGCAAAAATGCCTATCTTTGCACACACAGAGAATAAACTAAAAACAGCTATGCGAAAGATTTTATTTGTGACCGCCATATTGATGGCAAACGTATTGACAATGAGTGCAGCAAGGAAGGAAGTAGTAACCAACATCGAGCCTACCGACTGGTACGTGGGGATGAAGAACCCCTCGGTGCAGCTGATGGTCTATGGCCCCGATATCCGGAATGTGGCTACCGTCACCACCGATTATCCTGGTGTCACCATCGATAGTCTCGTGCGCCTCGATTCACCTAATTACCTGCTCGTCTACATGAATCTCCGTGATGCCAAGCCCGGCACCATGATCCTAAATTTCGGCAAGACGAAGATTCCCTACCAGCTGAAGGCCCGCGAGAAGAAAGGTGAGGAGCGCATGGGCTTCACCAATGCCGACGTACTCTACATGCTCATGCCTGATCGTTTTGCCCAGGGAGCCAATCATCCTGCACAGGTGGCTGGCATGCGTTCCTATGTGGAGGATCGCTCGAAACCAAGCCTCCGTCATGGCGGCGATCTCAACGGCATCCGCGAACACCTCGATTACTTCAAGGAACTCGGTGTCACTGCCCTCTGGTTCACACCCGTTCTCGAGAATAATTCGCCCGACTCCAAGAATGGCTATTCCACTTATCACGGCTATGCCACCACGAATTATTATAGGGTGGATCCACGCTTCGGCTCGAATGCCGACTACAAGCGCCTCTGCGACGAGGCCCACGCCAAGGGACTGAAGATTGTGATGGACATGATCTTCAACCATAGTGGCTTTGAGCACCCGTGGATTCAGGATATGCCCTCAAAGGATTGGCTCAACACCCCCGAGTGGCTCACAGAGAAGCAGAGCGGGCGCGACCCTATGACTGGTTTCACTGCCAACAGCGACGGCTCAGAGCCCGCCAAGTCTGCCTATCTTCAGACCTCGTATAAGCTCACCCCCGTCGTTGATCCTTATGCCTCCAAGATCGACCTCAAGGAGACTGTCCAGGGATGGTTCGTGCCCTCTATGCCCGATCTGAACCAGAACAACCCGCACCTCATGCGCTACCTCATCCAGAACTCCATCTGGTGGATTGAGACCGTAGGTATCGATGGTATCCGCATGGATACTTATCCCTATGCCTATGCTGAGGGTATGGCCCAGTGGCTGAAGGAACTCGACGACGAGTATCCCAACTTCAACACCGTGGGCGAGACCTGGGTTACCGAACCTGCCTATACAGCTGCTTGGCAGAAGGATTCAAAACTGGCAAAAGAGAACACTTATCTGAAGACCGTCATGGATTTCTCTTTCTTCGATAAGCTCAATCAGGCTAAGCACGAGGAGACTGACGCTTGGTGGAACGGTCTGAACCGTCTCTACAACTCTTTCGTCTACGACTACCTCTATCCCAATCCCTCAAGTGTGATGGCCTTCATCGAGAACCATGACACCGACCGTTTCCTCGGCAACGGCTGCGACACCCTCGCCCTCAAGCAGGCTCTCGCATTACTACTCACCGTCAACCGCATACCTCAGCTCTATTACGGCACGGAAATCCTGATGAACGGCACAAAGGAGATTACCGATGGTAACGTGCGTTGTGACTTCCCTGGCGGATTCCCCGGCGATACCCACAATGCCTTTACGAAGGAAGGACGCACCAAGGCCGAGCAGGCCATGTTCCAATGGACGAGTCGTCTGCTCCACTGGCGTCAAGGCAACGACGTGATCATCAAGGGTACCCAGACGCAGTTCATCCCCTACAATGGCATCTATGTCATCGCTCGTCAGTACAAGGGACGCACAGCCCTCACTATCCTCAACGGCACAACCAAGTCCGCTACGATGGATGTAGCCCGCTATGCCGAGGTCATCGGTAATACAGCCAAGGCCAAGGATGTTCTCACAGGCCGCTATTACGACCTTTCCGCGCCTCTCACCCTCAAGCCCCGTCAGTCGCTCATCCTCGAATACTAATAACTTACCTCTGGGGCCAGGTCCCGAAACTAAGTTTTAGGGCCTGGCCCCAGAGGTAAGATGAGCGGTACAAAAAAAGAGCCTCACAACTTGCGAGGCTCTTTTTTTGATGGTTTGCAAAGGAGAAATTATGCAAACGGATTCTCGGTGGGGTAGAAGTTGCCCTTCGGGAAGTTGTAGTCGATCTCGTCAACGGGGATGCCCATGTATTTGAGAACCTCCCAGAGATACTTGCCCTGATGGCCGAACATGACGGCGCAGTGGTGTGGGTAGTGCTTCTCGATGAGGACGTGACGATAGAAGCGGCTCATGTTCTTGATACCGAAGATACCGATAGAACCG